>ERZ808051.123-NODE-123-length-102041-cov-10.630291_pt1 | contig 102041 bp, 96 predicted proteins | sample MGYA00380199_ERZ808051 | MGnify/ENA primary metagenome ERZ808051 (study PRJEB31490, sample SAMN06133391) | mouse gut metagenome | isolation source: J11 | host: mice | place: China: Chengdu | collected 2015-05 ... | reverse complement strand
AATGCCAGTGTCACCACGTCCGCCTCGTTCCCCTCGATCACGGAGCGCGCCTGCGAGCCGGAGCCGCCGTGGGACTGCGTGACCTTTACTTCCTGTCCGCTCTTTTCTTTCCAGTAGCTGCGGAATAATTCATTGTACGCCGTGTAGAATTCGCGGGTCGGGTCGTAGGAGACGTTTAGCAGTTCGATGACATTGGTGTCGTTTTTCGTGCCTTCCTGTCCACCGTTACATCCGGTAAGTACTGCCGCTAAAACGGAGGCTGTGGTCCCTAAAAGGATCAGTGATGGTATTCTTTTTTTCATAGTCATATACTCCCCTTTGTCTGAGACGGTCATCCTTCCAAACCTTTTATTGCGTGAAAATTGTACTTTATAGACGGTGGGTTCTATAATTCCTTACGACTAAACAAATTCCCTAAATCACATCTTCTATGCTCGTCATTCTGTTAAAAAAGGAATCCTCCACCACCAGATTCAAAAAATCTAAATCTGTTATCTTGACTTTATGTATAAGTTCTAAAAATACCTCATCCAACTTTTTATTGATTGCCCTTTGCATATTCGGGCACAATCGAATATAGGTTTTAAAATTATCAAAAATTCCTTCTTGTACCTTTTTGAAACATAAGATATCACTTTCACTTCGCATCTCATCTGCAAAAACCGGATCTCCGGCATTATCAAACTCCTGCACTGAAGGCTGGGGTGCTGTGAGTATTGATTCAAGAATATAGTAATTATCATATATAACACAGGAATCCGTCTCCGCACCTTCATAAAACGCCTGAATGTCCAAATTCTTTTCCTTCATATATTCCTTTTCTAATTGTAAAAAATAAAAGCCTTTCAGATGATTGCTGATTAACCTCTGCACATACATCTGAATTGTACCCTTAGCGACAAAATCAAAAAAGGCAATGTCTCCCTCAACAATTTTCAGCTTACGAATATATTTTTGATAATTTTCATACGACTTCTGGGCTTTCTTTAAAATAGCATTCTTAAACTGCAGCAGACCTTTTTCGTCTGCCCTTTCATTTCCGTATTCCCTTTCACTTATGTCAATTCCGAACCGCTCATGCAAATTCTCTTCCAGTGTTCCGCTAAATTTCATTTCATCTACATATCGAATATCGTTTTCGTCTCTCACTCCGGCGCGTATTGCTGCAACCCTGGACGTCAAGAAGTATGATGTTCTTCCATCGTCGCAAATCATCATCGTCAAATACTCATACATTTTTTTAATCAGATACCCGTCTCTTGCGCCAAACCATATATTTTGAAAATAATTTTCCTGCATTTGTTGCCAGAACCAAAACACAAAATCGCTGATTATTGGCGCACAGATCAAATAACCTATTTCATATGCATTATGTATATAAATCTGTTTATCTTCCTTTTCAAATTGAAACGGACTGTTAAAGATCACCGATACGAACATTCCTATCCGCAAACGGTCCGACAGCGACTGCATATATTCCACAAGCCCTAAGTTCCCTACCTCATCGAGCAGATCTGGTCCATTGTATACCCTGTATGTTTCAAATCCCCACCTTTCTGCATTTTCAACATCTGCCACAATGTCATCTCCAATATGCAGATACCTTTTTGAGTCTTCCCCAAAGATCAGATATTTATACAATCCCTGTCTCTTGCTCATTTTATAGTCACTTGAAGATAAAATATCCGTATATTCTACAATCCCGCATTTTTCAAGTATTTTTGCAAGCTGATTTTTGCTGTAATAAGAATCTGAAATGATATACACTTCTTTTCCGCTTTCAACCGTTCTTTTCAAAATGTCGCACACTTCTTTTCGGGGCACAAGCAGATCAAAATCCGTATTCCACTCCATCTCCGCCAGTTTCTCTGCCGTGATATCTCCTGTTTTACCCACAGACGTCTCTAGCAGATTCCAATAAATTTCAACAAGTGCAGGCGCGGCACTTCTTGATAAATCCTTTTCACTCTCCATCCTTTTTTTGCTAAAATCACTTATCAGAATGCCTTTTTCCTTTAACTGACAGTCCACATATTCTGCCACATCCTCAGGGAACAATGTCTGACGCATGACAAGTGTATCAAACAGATCAAAGCTAACCACGTCGGCATGTTCTATCTTTTCCTCAAGCTCTGCCCTGGTCGCTCCACTGATATCCCGAAAGCAGTATGACACGTTTTTTGATTCAAGTAAATCTTTTCCCCTGATATCCATTAGTGCAATACCCTTTTGGCGGCATTGGTCACCGATTCCTTTTGCAATGGCACGACAGGAACCAGGGCGCGCCACTACGATGATCAGCTGAATTCCGGCACCTACTGCATCATCAAATGAGAGTATCCTCTTTCCATAAAGCTCACCACCTGATCGGAAACTATCCAGAAGCCCCACAACCATATACTGGGCATCCAACATCTTCAACGCCTTTTCGGTCTCAATACCGAGTCCATATAATGCGATTTTGCTGTCTTTGTACTGACCAAACGCTTGATCTATTTCTACCGTTTCATTCACTAATATCACACTCTCTTCTGTCCCGGCTGTCTGTGTCAACCATAATACCAACACTCCTACTTCTGTCACTAACACCCAGCATTTCCTGAATTATATCCATGAACCTTTTTTCAAAGACCTGCATGGAAAACTCCTTTTCATACAGCATTCTGGCTTTTCTTCCCATTCTATTCAGCTTAACTTTATTTTCCACACACCACTCAATTCTTCCCGCAAGTGCATACGCATCCTCGCTTGGGAATTTCCAGCCCTCCTCACCATCATGGATATAAGCTGCCGTTCCTACTACATCTGACACAATACACGGAACAGAATGCATCATCGCTTCCGCTGCCACGGTGGGCATAGAATCCTGTCTTGACGGACAGATCAATACTTCTGATTCCCTGAGTATCCTGTGCAGTTCCTGACGCCCAACCGTTCCAGTAAAATTAATTTCCCTAATCGTTTCGCTTTCTTTATGTATCTTTTCACCAAACAGTGTCTTATCATGACCTACTATGTAAAAAACACATTGGTTTCGAATATACTCTGGCAGTATTTGAACCGATTGCACAAGAATATCCTGTCCTTTGATATCTTCCAAAAATCCTATGATAATAAACTGCACCTTTTCCGAACTTGTCCTCCTGTTACCAGCTGCATAAACCTCTGTGTCACGCAAAGCTGCATCCTCCACACCATACAGCAGACAACTGCATCTCACCCCTGGAAGGAACTCGCTAATAGCTACAGCAGGAATCGGTCCAACCGACACGGCAGTCAGTTTTTCCAAGCTTATCTTTCCTATGGTTTCCCTGTTAACACCATCATAAAAAAACCGCGCATCATGCAACCACCAAATTACTGGAATATTGGTATCGCGCTCAGAAAGAAATACATAAAAATTTAAAGTATTGCAAATAATTAGTGAAAATGCATTCATCCAAGCTGTTTCCTGCATTGTAGCAATCTGGAGATTTTCATCTACAATAACAGGAATACCCTTTTTCTGAAGTTCATCCCTTAACGGACCGTCAAGCATAGATGCGAACACGACCGCATATCCTCTTGTTTTTAACACAACCGCCGCATGAAAAAGTGCAATCGCCGGTCCACCCATTGTCAGATCATGAGATAGAAGCACAATTCCCGATTTTAACTCCTGTATGCTTCTGATAACTTCTTTCGCGTTTTGAAAATACTGTACCTGCCGCCTCATCCTGCTTTTCCCTAGGAGTTGACGCAGTTCATAGAAATGAACTATCCGCCAATGCTCAACACCAAGTTCCATAAGCTGCCATCGCATCTGTTTCACATAAAAGCTCAATATGACAATAATGTCATATTCCAATTTAATTCCTTCCTCGGGCGTCAATACAGTAAGCCCGTCAATCATTGTATGCTTCTTATACTCCGAGTTGTCCAGCAAAGCGATCACATTCTGATTTTCAAACCACTTCTTATACCTGTTGTAATAGTCACCTGTTCCAAACAGTAAAAATTTCATAGACATACCGCTCTCCCGCACTAATGTGCATACAGAACTGTTTCATTCAAGAGCAGGCTGTAATGACGGATATATAGCTTGTAATCCGGTCGCAGCCTAAGAAGCAGTTTGGGTATCTCAATAATATCCTCATCTTTATGATATACAGAAATTGCAAGTTTGGGTTTCTGCTCACTTATGAGACACGATGCACCCTTCAGCGCGTTCAGCTCTGCCCCTTCTATATCCATCTTTATAAAACTTACCTGCTCTCCCTGCAAGAATTTGTCCAAAGCAATTGTTTCTATCACCTCACCTGTCGTCTCATCTTCCGGTTTTGCTATCCTTGATTCCTCTTTCCTGCCCGACTGAAACGACACCAGCCCCGTTCTATCTGATATGCCATATGGATACACTGTACAACTTTTGAACCCTGCACACAGCTTTTTACATTTTCTGTACGAATCTCTGTCTGGCTCAAAACACCAGATTCTATCATATCCCTTGTTGCCACACCAGCCTGCAAAGCGAAACGCCGTGCTGGCATCGTAACATCCACAATCCACAAACGACTCATGTTCACCCGGTGTCAGCAGGTCAAAATATTGAGAAGTGTTATTCCTGTATTCTGCAGGAATCATCAGTATTGCATCTGATCTTACACCTTCTGCGGACAACTGCGCATACATTGCGCCTGCAGCAACCCTGTCACTCACAGAAATCACAAACTTTGTATCTTCAATTCCATACTGTCCTACATAATCCTTTAAGGAAACGATAGGCAGTTTTGTATTCTTCTCCGTCCGACCACAACCATAATTATCAATAAATGCACACAATGACTTCACACGAATCTGATTCGCTATCGCCACACCATTAAATCCTGCGCCAAAGATTACTGTCCGTTTCCTGTCTTCTGCCAACAACCCATTTCGAAAGTTTTCTACATCAGCACTCAGATTTCTGTATGACGCCGAAAGCATCGTGAGATGTCCCGCATCACCTGTCAGCGAAACGTTCAGCCTTGCAATAAACAATTTTCTTGAAATCTCGTCCTGCATGCAAGTATATATTGTCCTGATATCTGAAAACGTCATTGCCTAAATCCACCTCTCTCATTAAGAAACTACTAAATTTGTCCATACCGGATTATTTTAGCCGGTTCAACCCCCATCTGTACCAGACTTTCCTGCGCTTTCGCTGCTATATCTCCAGAAGCAATAGCAATCAGTATTTGATCATATTCCATATCCCTGATCTGATCTACTTCTCTTATCAGTTCATTGTCATATATAGCCCAATCTCTATCTACCCATGCCACGATCTCGCAAAAGTTCAGTTTCCGAAGCTGACTGTAAACGGTCTGACCGACTTGACCTGCACCATACAAAACAATTCTGCTCCCTTTGGGAACCCTGTCAAACGGAAACAGATACCGCTCTTCAAATACCAAGTCACAATACTTAATCTTTCCCAGCCTGACTGAATGCATATAAAAATAATCCAGCTGACGTATCAGCTGCCTGCCGCACTTATGTTTCCGAAAGGACTCTAGTAGATATTCATACAAACTATAAAGTTTTCCATAATACATATTGTCCATTATATATGGTGCAACATCATGATTCTTCCTTATCCTATGGTAGTAATAGCATCTATCTGTCACCGCGAAGGAACTGCAGTCCAGGAATAATGGATACAAAACTGCTATGTCTTCCCCATAATGTATCTTTAATTTGCAAAGACGCTCAATGTGCCTCTCCAGCTTCTTTCTTTGAAAGATTTTGGTACAAAGACTTGGATCGAGTCCGTATGTATTGTTGGCGGTATCCCAAAACAGCTTTGGAATGATCTGTGCTGCGATCTTGTGTCTGTCATATATCCCCACCTCATAAATACACATCTCACTGTGTATTTCGCCATCCGCATAATACCTATTCATACCAAATGCTATCAAATCCACCCTTCCAAATGCATTAAGTGCCGTGATATCCTCATAACACTGTTCATCTATCCAGTCGTCACCGTCCACAAAAGTTACATAATCCGCGCAGGCTTTTTTCACTCCGGACAGTCTTGCCATAGTTATCCCTTGATTCAACTGGTGAATCACTTTCACACGTGCATCTTTTTCCGCATACTGATCACAAATCTCACTGCTTAAATCTGTTGAACCATCATCTACTACAATTACTTCAATTTCCCTGTACGACTGTTGCAAAATACTGTTTAAACACTTTCCTATATAAGATTCCTGATTATATACTGTCACCACTACTGCAATCTTTGTCATAATATACACCTACTTTACAATTGCAAGTGTTCCTGCCCTGTCTGCAAGCGGTATTTTTCTTAACAGAAATCCCAACTCCTGTTCATATCGTTTTAATGCAGATTTCACTCCGGAAAGAAAGGCTGAATTATAGTCATGCAAAAAGATTACCCCCCGATCATTCATTCTCGGGTAAAAAAATCTTAGCCCCTCATATATGGAATCCTCAAAATCAACATCTATCGATACAAACGCATATAATTCCCTGGATGCCTCCACTGAGACAGAAGCAGGAAAAAAACCTTTACATACCTCACATTGTTCAGGAAACGGCAAGTTGTCAAGCATCCTGTCCACGGATGTCTGCGTATGATATCTGACAAACATTTCATCGCACCTGCCTTTTTCCGTTTCCCGTTCTGTCTCCTCCTGATTGAATCCCTCAAATGTATCAAAAAGATACAGTTTTCGGGTGGAAAATTTCTGATTAATTAACGCCGAAAAATCTCCCCTGAAAACCCCGAGTTCTGCCACTGCCCCCTGCACAAAATCTTCCTCCTGAAGTTCCGCAAGGTACTCAAATGAACGATACCGAAAATAGTCATGCATATATACTGGATGTGCATACTTTCCGCACCCGACCTGCCTGTTCGTGTCAGTCACATCTTTTTCATTCATTTCCATCAGCTTGAACCTGTTATGCTGCATCTTTTCAATTAAACGAGGTTCAATCTTTCGAATCAGATCCATATCACACTCGGCAAATGGTTCCTCTATCCAGTCCGTAAAAACAATTTTATCCCTGGAGATCCCCATATTTATACACTGCGCATAAATTTCGCTAAAAAAACAATTGCATATAACCAAATATGTATCCTTTTCCATTAATTGCGGCAGCTGCGACGGATTCCACACATCCTTTTCCGCAAACAAGGTTCCCGCAAACAGAGAATCCACAAACCCTTTAATTTTACATTGTCCAAAAAAACCCTCCCCCAAGTACAGTCTGGTTCGGTCTCCAATCCCCCATATAATAATCTCTGGCGTCATCTCATCCTTCCCCCTTTTCACACTGCTAAAATTTCTGCTGCAACTGCCAAATCACAAAACGCATTTTCCTCGTACAGTTTTACAATCTTGCCTTCTGCAATACCAGCCCTTGTAAGCGCCTCATACATCTCATTCTGATATATAAGGCTGGATATCACGATATGGTCTGTATCGTTGGGAATTTCATTGCAGGTCACAATAGGATACCCATCATACATCTGAACTATCTGTGCGCTATCGGAAGTAATGAAAAAAATACCTTTTCCTATCCTCCCTATATATTTCCTGTACAACTCCAACAACTTATCTGTGTGTTTGCCAATCCCATAAATTCCTATCTTTTGGTCTGAATCCAAAAATGATACTTTATTTAATTTCTGAATCATACCGTTTTCGACCTGTTCTTTTACTTCTTCTATGCAAAGCGCTGTCTGTCCTTTCCATTCATGCAGGAAAAGATACAGCGCAAGTTGATCCCCCAACCCCATTGTTTCTGCCATATACTTACTCATCCAGATATCATGAAACACTGTTATCAGATCTGTCCACATCTCTTTGACCGCAGCGTAATAATCTGATTTCCAGATAACCCTCCATGCATTTATCAAATAGTACGACACAAAGTGTATTTGGAACAAACTATCTGTATCTGATTCCTTTATAACATCCCATACAACACGATTGACAGCTATCATGTCCATACACTTTTTATAAGAGTTTATATCTCCCATTATGGAACCCTTGCGGCATCTTCTTATATATAAAGACTCCCCTATACACATAACTTTTTCTGCCAGTAAAAGTGTTCGTAGGCAAAAGACATGGTCCTCAAAATATACTCCTTCCGGAAAAAACACTTTATTATTCAAAAGAAACCTCCGGTTATACACAGCCATGCAGGGCGAAACAATGTAATCCCCTGGAAATGCCCTGAATAAATACGTTGTTCCACGCATCTCCTTTCCATAAAATTGCCTGTTTCTTTTAAAATATCCCTGTGATTCACCATGTCGATCGTCATGCAAAATATCTGCATTATAAAACACACAATCAAATATCCTGTCACATAACGTCATTTTCAACTTTAGGCTCATGTCATTGCTGATGATATCATCAGAATCTACAAAAACAACGTAATCACTTCGTGCTACCTGCAAACCCGCATTTCTGGCAATAGACGGTCCGGCATTTTTCTGACTGATCATACTAAAATAATGATATTTTTCGCAATATTTCCTACAAATCTCTCCACTATTGTCAGTCGATCCGTCATTGACCAAGATCACTTCCGCAAAAGGATGCTTCTGCCCTACTATGCTTTCCAGACATTCCTCCAAGTATTGATCCACATTATATACTGGTACTATTATCCCTATAGTTGGTTCTGTTCCCAGACTGTTTTCCTTTTTCATCGTCTGTCTCTTCCTCAATGTGAATCCACCTGTTCAGCGGCAGGTATTGGATATTTTGCAGAATCTGCACCATTACAGTGTCTACACATATCAAGATATCCCTTGTCTGAATACCCAAAATTAAATTCCATAAACTCCTTTTTGTATTGCTCACCTGTCAGAACATCCAAATCCAAAAAATCATCTTTTCCAATATGAAATCCCATATTATCTGAAACACTTCGCGCCATGACACAAAAGTAATATCTATTCTCCCTGACCTCCCGACACGGTGTCTTACAAGTGTCAAAAACTCTGATCAACTCATCTGCATCAGCAATACGGTCAACGCAATCAAATCCATAATCCATCCACTCTTTTTCTTCCATCCCCAGTTCATATGCAACTCCATTTTGATCCAACAGTTTCGTCAGCATATTATAAGTATTTTTTAATCTTGCTATCGTCCCACTGTAATTTGAAATTCGGAACAGCACATTTTGAGCATTGCACACCCTCAGTAACTTTTCATCTGGTAAAATTGTCCCATTGGTTGTAATTGAAAATACCCCTATTTGCTTTCCGTAACGCTCCCCTATATACTGCACCGCCTCTGGGAGTTGTTTATACAGCATCGGTTCCCCGCCAATCAGCACAAACTCACGAACAAAATCTACCCTACCGAAAAAAGAATCCGCACTTTTATATACCTGCTCGATTGTCAAATCCTTTGCTCTACTGTTGTCCACTGCAAAGCATCCATGTGCACATTTCCTGCATTTCAGGGAACAACGCTCCGTCAATGAAATCTGTGCAACATCAATATATACTTTAGAGAATAAATAAACAGAAACAATGGGAAATATTTCGTTACAAAATTTTGTGTGCGTCACAAAATCCTGTTCTTCCGATAAATCTGCGTCTTCCAGCTGCTTTGAGATAGGAGGGATATTTTTGTCGCTCGCTGCAATCACAATAAATCCTTTATGCTCCTTCCTATATTCTTCGAAAGAATATACTGCATATCCTTTATACCCCTCATGCTGTTTTTTGATATCATTGTCTATAAATCCGGCAAGTATACCATATGCCTGCAACACGGCAGTCAAATTGGCACCGATCAACCCTGCGCCAAAAATATATATGCATCTGAACTTTTCCTGATTTTGCAACAATTTTTCTGCAACGATATCAAATTCATGACCTCTGTTGTTCCATTTCATCGCCTAATATTCCTTCCCAAAATTTTAAATGTGCTTCCATATGACTTTTGGGGTAGACTGCCTGATGTGCCCGTTCACCCATTCTTCTCAATTCCTCACGATGTTGTGATAAATATTCTATCCTGTCTGCCACTGCACGATAATCACCTAACGGAACTATATACCCATTATACTGATCTGTTATATCCTCCCTCACCCCGGAAGTCGCTGTCACAACAGGTACAGCTCCGTTCCCCATCGCCTCGATTATACTTATGCTCCTTCCCTCAAAATCTGACAAATTGATACACACATCATTTTTTCTCCAAAAGTATTTGATTTTTGAATGTTCTACCCTGCCAAGAAATCTTACATTTTTATCCAGTTTACGCTGCATTATATATTTTTCCATTTCCGAGCGCGCCAAACCATCACCTGCAAATTCCATTACAAAATGAATTTGCTTATCTGCCATCAGTTCTAAGAATTTTAAAACCAGATCCATTCTTTTCTGACTGTACTCTATTCGTCCTGCGTAGCCAATCCGTATTGGCTCAGACATATCCTCAGAATACTCTCTGGACACCGTTTCTTCACACTCAAACGGGCATGTCATTACATATATGTTGTTTTGGGTGATGATCCCTCTCGTAATCATCTCTTTTTCTATATCCTGACTGACCCCGATATATAAATCCGGACACTCTTTAAAATCGAAATATTCCTCGTAAACCTCCTCTACGCTGTTATGAATGACAGCTATAATCCTGACCATGTTCGGATATCTTTTTTTTACAAGGTACGCTGCCAGCATCACCTCATTCACAGCACACGTAACAACCTGACAAGGCATTTTGTTCATAATGATTTCCACCAGATTTATGACTGTGCTTTTTGAAAAGCAGTTTTGATGATCAATGTTTGCCATTAATATGTGTTCCCTCAACTGCCGAGAAACGTCGTACTCTCCATTATCAGAAATAATGTAAATATGATTATTTCCATTCATTATAAGAGCACTACATAAATCCATGCTCCATGATTCCACTCCCCCCAAAACAAGTCCATTATGGCAATCAAACAAAACCGCTCCCCCATTGTCAACTGGCATATGATTTAATACATCCAATATTTCCCTGCTGTTTGTATATGCATTCAGGATAACCTGATTAAAACCAATTATGCTTTCCTCGTCATATCCATACTCATACATCACCTTTTTGCGCACTGCCTTGATTGCCGCATGATCAGCAATGGTAATACACAGATTACTATCACAGAAATTTTTTATTTCATCCGCTGATCGAATGTAATGTCCTTCAAATCTGCTGCCTTCTAAGTCAGAATTGCTGTCAACTATCAACAAATTATCCACTGCGTTTAAAGATTTCAAAATCCGGTATAACTCCCTGCAGCGTTGTCCAGCACCATACAAGATAAGTTTCTTTCTCATAATTGCATTTTACCTTATTATATAGAACTATCTTTTATTATTTTCTTCAAAAACTCCACTCCAGATAATCCACCGTACAAAAATCTGACCAGATTCACCTCGTACGATGTACGTCTGCCAGATGAAGCACCTCCCCGTCGAAAATTTGTTATCACCTGTGGTATGCACTGAAATATCACTTTTCCTGTTTTATTCAGCCGCAGCATTAATTCGTAATCCGCAACTATTTTTAGATATTCAAGATATAAGCCAAAATCCCTGTACACATTTCGTGTAACAAAGCAGGTTGGATGTGGAATCATAGCCTGTAAAAGCAATCGATGATTGTCTTTACAAACATAACATTCCCTGTTGCGGGAGAGCACTCTCATATGACCATATATAACCTGATACTCCTCTTTTTTATACTGCTCGGCAATCATTTCGACAGCATTGTATTCATAAAAATCATCGCTGTTGAGAATTCCGATCAGCTGACCATGTGACATTCGAATCCCTTTGTTCATTGCATTGTAAATTCCCTTATCCGGCTCGCTCACATACCGCATTCTGCCACAAAATAAAGGCACATACTGTTTAATGATTTCTAGTGTGCCATCCGTTGAACCGCCATCAATAACAATGTATTCAATGGTGTTATAAGATTGCCGTAGCACACTCTCAATCGTGTCGTGTATCGTTTTCTGACTGTTAAGACATGGCGTTATAATTGAAACCAGCATAACATATCAGACCTCATACAAGAGATCTTCCAGTGACATAATCGGACAGTCCATTTTGCCGGCAAGCTGTTCCTCAATCTCATCAAAGAATGTTATAGCAGTAACTACAACAGCATCTACTTCCGGCAAATCATCATCTGGGAACAAAACATCAACTGGCACCAAAATCCCGTCTGCATTTTTGTCAATCGCATATGATATTGTAATCTCCGTATCTTTTAATTCCTCATATAAAGTCTGTCCAACATAATTCATTCCATAAATAGCAATCCTTCTATACCCCTGCTTTATCAGGTATTCCGAGATATCCTTGTCCGCCTGCTTTACCTTTACCCACTGATTCATCAACAAATACAAGCTCATATGCTTACTGCTATACTGTTGTACTTGAGCAATCCTTTTTTTGGCAGCCAAGTTTGTGCTAATCGCTCCCGCTGCTACACCTGTCACTGTTAACAACACTGTTATTATCCCTTTTTTCATACTAATGCCTCTCTTTCTACTTCTTTACAAAATGAAATAATCCATATCTGTACTCCCCGTCATGCAGATCATTATCATACTTGTGGATCTCCACATTCCTCTCTAATATGCCATCACAAGCGCAGGAATACTCCTCTAAATGGAGACTTGAAAAATTTTCTATGATTGTACTTGCATAAAAAATGCGATGAGCATTAAATTGTAACCGTTCTTTCCCAACCGGAACAGATACATACAAATTTCCGCCTTTTCTCATCTTTGCGGGAATTTCTCCAAAGCATTTGAAGCATGCCTCTGGATCTATGGTATCTCCATATCTGCCAAGTCCGAAATGTTCCAGAGAACATAGTGCTGACATACTCTCAATACTGTCATTTGGTACTTGTCCCAACGTCGAAGCATCGTCTATAATAGTATGCAATCCTTCAACTACCCCTGGAAATTCTCGTATATCAATCAAGGTAACATCCACTTCCATTGCAAGGAGGTGGGCAATAAAACCATCTATTCTCGAGCCAATGTCAAAATGCTTTTTGATCCCTGAATGGAATATTAACCTTGCAGCCCACAAATCCTGCCAGAAATAATTGTCCATATTACCCGCTTTTGCATATTTGTCTGTCAAAATCGGCCAGAGCTCCCTATTCTCCACGCAAAAATTTTTTGTTTTATTCAGAGAATTATAAGTGTGTAAATCAGATACAAAAAATGTATTCTCAAAAGTTCCTCTTCTAACACAGTAATTTATATAATTTTTTTCGCCCAGTATTCTGCTGATGCACTCTTGATCTGACACCCCTGCTTGCTGTACAAGTTGAAAAAGAAAGATCACTTTTTCCATAGAAATATTATACTGTATACATTTATTGAAAATCTGATTCACATATGTACTGGCAACGACAATAAAATCAAACTCTTCTGGTATGTTTCCAGCTTCATATACCGGAATTTTTCCACAAAAATCTCTCTGCTTTTTACTCTCTATAAAACCGATAATCTCGCCTTGTATACCATTATCCAATACCTCCTTTGCAATATTTCCTGTTCCCCATATCAATACTCTGACCATTTTTTCACCTTTTGTTTCTCAACACACAAGACATGATTTTCCTCCAGCTTCTGCGCAGTTCCCGTTTCATTTTTTTTACATCACCTGTATAAAATCGATCCATACCTTTGGTGAATAAACAGTAATACCAAATACCTGTCACAAGCAATTCTACATATGATATTGTCCTTGCATTTACACCATAATGTGCCATCTCCGCTTTATTTGACACTGTCTCCTTATATGAAACTGTAGCTCTATACAATCCATCCCCAAAACGCCTGACAATAAACCTCTCCTGATAGTCAGAATCTGCATATGGATATAAATAAAAAAGAAGTTTCATTGCAGTTTGCTCTACACTTACAGGAGTCCACCAAAAATTACGTTTTCCTTTGTAAGACTGATAAAATCTTGACTCACTGTTCTTACCTGTGTACTTGTAGGAATAGAAATTAGCTGGAATATATAACATATCTCCCTTTAATGCCATGTATGCCATCACATACGAATGTGGATAAATACCATATTTTTCTGTCAGGTAAAAATACTTTTTACTCTGACACTCCTTCCAAAACATTCTGCAAACTATAAAACCAGTCGGGTGAACCGGCACCCCTCCCATATATAAAAAAGCTTCTTTTCCTAACTTGTATAAATATACCTTATGTCCTATTTGTTTTTCTATTGACGCTTCTATCGCAGATAATCCAATATACCCGCCACTGATTTCACATTTCTCCAATATATCCAAAAGAGAGTGTAACTGTAGTATGTTTATCGTATCTCTGTCCAATACATGCAATATATATTTGCCTGTTCCACTATCAATTGTGTTATACCAGTTCTTACATGGTCCCAGATTTCTTTTATTCGTTTTAATAATTAAATTATCCTGCACCAGCTCCCTTAATCTGCCTGTTGTATTATCTGTCGACGCATCATCACAAACCACCACATTATACCTGCTATCCTTCAAAGCAACTATGCTTTGCACCAATCGTACGCATTCGTCACATCTGTTATAGGTGGAAATACATATACTCAACAATTTTTCAACCATAGTACTTATTTTTCCCCTGTTGATATATTTGAACTACTTTTTTTAACAATTCCAAGTATGCATATCCATACCTTTTATCCGGTTCGAGGTACGCGCCCTCCGACCATTCGTTCCAGGCATTAATAAATAAAAATTCCTTATTTTTTCTTTCTGATAAATATAACCCTCTACTGACCACCCTCGCAAAATTACGCGGTGTACTTCCATGAACAATAATCCCATCTTCATCTTTTCTTGCCGTATTATCCCAGCCCACAAAAACACCTGCATATATTTTCTTGTCACTTTTTTGAAATCTTCTTATTGCTTTATTCGACAGATAACGATATGTATATTCATTGTCAACTGCCACCTTCCCCACAAAACCTTTTTTCCGCATGTACTGTTTTCTTTTTTGAACCCATTTTCTCCACGATCTGTCCTCTCTTATAGTAAACAATGGCTCAAAATCCATATAACCATCATATAATTCTGTTTTCTGATCCATTCCGAAAGTCGTCTTCATGGCAATCAGATATATTCCATCAAAGCCATACTCCTTCGCCATGTTATTCCACAGATGAAACATTGCCCTTCTACAACGAATATCCTGCGGTATATAAATTATATAAACCGGCTTGTTATTCACTTTTATATAACGTTCATCCTTAAAAAAGTTGAGCAAATAATAAAACTGTTTTTTCCAGTCTTCTTTACCTCCATATGACTGCTGTAGCAAAACGCTGTTTTTTGAGTCAGCCCTATACCAGGTTCTTTCCCACGACTGATTGGCCCATATTAAACAATACGGGAACGCTTCTTTCGATCTGCTTCGATATTGTTCTATCGGTTTTTCCAAAAGAGTCCTCCCTCTAAAGTAATAATGATAGAAACAAAATCCAAATATTCCAGCTTTTTGCGCCATCCGCGTATGTTTTTCCAGAACTTTTAAATCCGACAGATCATAATAATCATCATGCAAAGGTTCTCTGGGTTGATAATGTCCTCTATAAAAAGATTTTCCTCTTTTCACATTTGTCCATTCCGTGAACCCCTCTCCCCACCACTTATCATTTTCTGGTATTACATGAAATTGTGGTAAATAAATCACTAAAACTTTACTTTTCATTTGATACCCTCTCTGCCCTGATAATCCCTCTTCTAAAGGTTGGAAGACTAAATAAATAATTCTTATCATAAGGAAACCACATATATCCTCTTGATGGTTTTGTCTTCAAACCCATTTGGGTAAATAGATCCTCGATATTCTTATAGTCGAATTCCTGATGATATGTACAGACAACACACTTTATTGTTTCGCTGCATAAAATAGTATTCCTCGCTCCATCCAATGCATAATACTCTTCACCTTCTACATCCATTTTGAGAAAATCCAATTTCTCCGACACGATACTGTCAATTGTGACTGTTTCTCCTGACTGATAGTTTGACAAATATTTATTAATGATCACAACCTTATTTCCATATGGTTCAAATGTATATTTCAACGCAGCTACCCAATCCTTATCTGGTTCTATTAAATAAATTTTCTTTACCCGATCGATAACAGACAGTGCAAAGCTTCCCTCCGCTGCACCTGCATCAACTACCACCATTCCTGCATCAACTGCAAATCCATCTTCTAAATAACAATGCGGAGACAATTTATCTTGCTCCATCATGATTTGGCGTAAATATTCCTGTATCTGGTTCTCACTTTCATAACTTTTCGGGAAATACAGTCTTTTTCCAAAAATAACAGCATAAAATACCTGTTTTTTTATATCAAAATTAATTTCATAAGTTATATTGGCATAATTGAGTGTAAATGGGTAATTAAATACCTGCAAGCCTTCTGACTGAATATAATTTAATAGCTCCTTTATTTCTCTGTCCCTACATTCCTTATACCTAGCAACTAGCCTGCATCGGATAAAATAGTAATAATTTTCACATCTGCAAACATTGCTCCCGTAATTCTTTTCTATCTGTTGTACAATCTCTTCAAAATAATTACTTAATATAATGACATGATATTTTCCCTCCTGCTTTAATATCTGCGGTGAATACACCTGATAGCCAAAAAATGTGTCTTTGCTTTCATCTCGATAGTTATCTATAAATCCCCGTATATTCATCTCGGAAATTTCTTTTCCAAATTGTTCCAGTACATATTTTGCCAATTTCCCTGTTCCCCAAAAATAAACACCACTAAATTTTTCCAAGGAATCTGTATTATTTATATAAAACACTTTGATACACTCCCTATGTTTCACTCTTTTCAAATGATGGATTATTGTCCAGCCAATAATCTATCCCAAGCATCCGACATTTTCTGCAAGATTGGCATTGCAGCATCTGTTCTCTCTTCTCATGCATCTGTTCATACGAAGAAATCTGAAAAACACTTTCCCACTCAAAATCCTTAAGCCCGGCGTCCGCACCGCAACATAATGTCAAATTTCCATTCCAATTTATTGTTATAATCCTTGCCAATGAACAACGAAAATCATTGGGTCGTTCGTTCAACAGCTCCTTTACATGATCAAGGTACAATTCTTCCTCCGCCTTTTGGACAATCGCACGATCCATCCGATTTTCAAGATACGCTTCCATCAAACTATGTCCATTAAAATAGGGATAATATGGATTAAATCGTAATCCCATACTATCTGAGAATTTCTTTGCATTGTCAATCTCTCCATAATTGAAACGGTATACATGAAATGAAATACTACCATCCCCTGCAAAGCCATGCTCCAACATATTCTTATAAATCAAGGCAATATTTTTCTTTATCTTTTCAAAACGAAAACCGTGAATGCGATCATAGGATTCCTGTGAGTACCCCGACAAAGAAAACACAAACGAGCAACAATGTTTATACGCGTCCTCTTTTTTAACCAATTGTACGTATGAGGCATTGGTACTTACAGAAAACAGCTGCTTTTCCTTTGCCAAAAACTCTATAATTTTTACATAGTCTGGATTAATAAGAGGTTCACCCCAGCTATATAACATAACTTCTGTGCGTTTTTCGATAATCCCTTTTTGATACAAATGCAAATACAATTTCACAAATTCTTTATATTGCATATACTGCATAGTACTATTATTTTGTATTCCATTTTTCCGTCCCGTAACACACCATTTACACTTTGCGTTACAATATCCTGAAATATCGATCGAAATTCTCTTAAAGAAAAGTTCGTCAACACTGTCCAAAATAGGAACTGTTGTTATCCTCTTTAGCTGTTCTCTAATCTCCTCAACTGCTAAGGCTGCTATTACAATACAGTCCAGCTTAGATAAGTTAACTATTTTATCAGGTCCTATAACAGGCTTACACCTTTTTTCACTTCCCCAAAGTTTCTCATTATTATCACCAAATGCTATAATTTCACAGTTCCTACAGCTTGACAGCATCTCGTATAACTCTTCTCCTTGCTTTCCTGCACCCCATATCAATATATTTCTTTTCACATCTTACACCCTTCTAGCAATAACCCTTTTCCACAAGAATTTCATATAAACTATATAAAAGTTTTTAACCAGGGGATAATATTATCATTGGTCAGATTTTTTAATAATATCAACTTTGCCCTTCTTTTTGTAACAGATATAAACCCTGCTTTTTTCAAAAATGTATAATGTTTATCTATAAAATAATTAAAATTTCGAATAGTACAAAAAATACTATCCCAAAATTTCAAGTTCCTGCAACCACCACCCTTAACCATGAAATATGGCAAATCAATTTCATAGGTGTCAGGAACATAAACCATTCTTCTTCCTTGTTCCGCATTCTGCAACAGATAATCCATATCCTCTCGCGCACCATTGCCTATATACGCTTTATCAAATTTCATAGTCTTTGCCAACTCTGCCTTGATCATAAAACACGCCATTACGCAAAGCCCTTCTGTAACATTCTCTATCTTATAATGAAAGTTAAGTTTTCCAGTGTCAAAATCCATAACACATCGCGTCTGGAAAGGCACTGTAAAATACTCTGCAATATACTTTTCAATTTGTTCTATCTGATCCCTGGATTCAGCATAAGAACCATGCGCACCGGCAATATCAGCAGGAAACGTTTCAATCGCTGCCTTCAATCGGCTTAATGTATCTTTATATAATACAGCGTCATCGTCTCCAAAATAAATATATTTCCCTCTCGCTTTCTGCACACCTGCATTCTTAGCATATGTAATTCCTCTATGCCTTTTTAACCGAATATATTTAACCTCCATATACTGCTTATGCAGCTGTTTTATAACTTCTCTTGTGTGATCATCGGATCCGTCATCTACAAGAATGACTTCCAATACAACCTCCTGTATATATGTTGGAATTGTTTTCCTCAATATATGTGCCCGGTTGTATGTTGGTATAATGACACTTACATTCCTCTCAACCATTTCACAATCAATCCCCCAGCATTCAAAACTTCTTATCCTTTTCTGACAATCCATTCATCCGCTGTTGGATTGTTAGAATATTCCCACGGAAACCACTCCCCTTGTCCGCAATATCTGCAGGCATCAACAGACTTATTTTCAAGGTCGTTTACCAACTTATTCCAGTTCAGACTTTCATCATATATATCTAAACCCCCCCCCCCGTATTTTACATTTGAGATGGAAATATTCGAAAAACTTGTTTCCCAATGCCTCAAAGGGACATTTATATAACCTTCCTTCCCTAAGAAAATTGCAATCAGCCCGCAGACAGCTTTTCATAGCTTTATTTTTATCCGCTTTTCCTGATAAATCGATATTTTTCATGAACATATTAATATTTTTCCTAATTTTGTACACTATTCCATACTGCTCTAAAATACAAATGATATGATTTAACATTTGGGAGGTGGGCAAGTATTCTGATACTTCGACTGCTATATTATTTTCTACGCAAGAAATAAAAAAATCTTCTTTCTGTTTTGGAAGCAGCAAACCATTTGTTATGATCGAAATATCTGCATATGGCAATATTCTTCTAGTAAAATCAATATAGTCTATTATTCTTTCATGTATTAATGCCTCGCCGCCTAACATACTGACCAAAAATATATTTACTTTCTGAGACAGTCGTTGCAAATCCCTGCAATATGTATCAAAAGGAATCCTATCACCTGAATGATAAAGATTTGAAAAATGACTACATCCTTTACAGTTCAAATTACAATAATCTACAATATGTGTCTCTACTGATTTTAGCAATGGCATACTGCTATCTGATACCCAGAATATATTGCTGTCATCCATCAATCTGTTTTTTATTTTTAACTTATCTTTAAACACTCTGTCTTTAACAATACCAAATTTAATATTCCTATATTTAGACAATTGATTGTATATACGAATTCCATCCAAAAAGGAAACAAGCACATAATCTACTATGTTTTCATTGTCGAAATACAGTTGTTCCGATGCTGATATACTTATACCATCTACTTTCTTACCCACAATGTTCGGATTACTGTCTACAAAACACCTGATATCAATATCTTTTCGTTCCCTTAATTGTGCATACACATATCTGCCAAATCCACCAGCCCCCCCCAAATAGCAATTTTATATCCCATTTGATTACATCTCCGTAAATTCGTGAAATTTTCATTTTATGTTTTGTTTAACACTTTACTTCTCCAGAACATACATATATTCATACATCCAGTCAATACCGTTTCGGTACTCTCTGCATACATAGCATCGCTCAACTACTTTTAGGTTCTGTCTATAAAAAATCCTGTCATAAATTTTTAATGCTGCGTCCAAATCAAGATTCTTTTCTTCGCTTTCATAAAACTCTGCCCTCCGATTCATCCATGCGCGATTTTCTGCCTTTTCAGTATCATAAGGCTCTTTTGTAACCGGAAAGACACATATCACTTTTCTGCCTTTTCTTAACAGTTTATATATATACTGTAATATTTCAAAATGCTCACAATATCCTTCCCCATAAATACAGATTGGAGAATCAACGCTAATCAGATTATACGTCCCGATTTCCCCCTCCTGCATTGTGCGCATCATTCTTACTGAATCACCACAGCGAAATTCTCCATTTGGTATATTGTTTTTAAACCCCTCCTCTTTATCAGGATTGATGTCGTATCCGACAAAAGATACACTTTGCTCTGCCATTTTGTCCGATAGGCTGTGCCCATCCCCGCCGTATAATTCGATGGTCTTTAATTCCTCTATGACATACCTGTCTTTCAATATCAGCAGTTCCCTCATTACATCTTCGCTCTTTGATTCCCATATTGTTTTCATATCATTCATCTTTATAATCTCCTTTATATTTGGTTATTACTGTTCCACTCTGAATAATATTTCTTCCTTGTTGCGCTCCAAGATTCATCAGCAGATCCAATACAGACAGGTATGGAACAAAACTTTTCCTTCCTTTTTGGGCATATTCAGGATGTACGAAATCGTTAAACCAGACACCCATTTTCTCCCTTTTGTACTTATCCAAATCCATATAGTCTCTTCCCGTTGGTCCGGACAAATAAATGTCAGCACCTGACTTCTTCGCTATGTCAAGTATCAAATCAGATTTTTCTCCTGACGGTGACAAATCTGATGCTTTTATGATCCTGGTCTCTATCCTTAACTCACATGCAAAATACCTGATAATCTCCATATTAAATTCATACAGACTGACAATATGTTTACTCAATAAATTTTCAAAAAAAGGATAGTATTCGTTAAAATATGGATGGTGCTTATAATTGTACCTTATCGTTTTCAAATATTTATCTTTCCATGGAACCTCCACATCTGAAAAAATCTCCATATCCGCGATAGTTTTTTCTCGATATTGTTCCAGTTTTACAGGCACTCCGATATACTTTTCTACATTATTCACTAAAATCTTATTTCTGTTTTGAAAATATCTCTTCCTATACTGAACGTTATCCAATATAACTATCTCATCTGCATTCGCCATTTTGTTGAAAAACCCAAGCCACGGCAAATGTTCTGGCTGATGTATTGTGACAACCATACCCATGCCTCCTATGTACGTGTCAAATTATCATTTCGCATCTCACTATCTCAAATGCCTCCGCATACTGCTTCCCCATCTCGTATCCCCTATACGCTGTTCTTGCTTTTGTTCCTTCTATCCATTGGTCGCCAAACTTTTTATACTCTGTTTTATGCATTCTCAAAGCTTCCAGCTTTTGCTCTTCAAACCCACCGATATCAATATACATTTGCGGTCTAAATCCCATATAAGAACGCCCTGCCGGATAAATGGGTTCATACATATATATATTATTATGCCTCCGTGCCGCAGTAATCGTCGATTTAGCAACCCCTTCATGCGCTTGATGTGTATCAAAAATCCAATGGGTAAATATAATGTCTGGTTTATACTCCTGAATTTTTGCATCAAGTGCCTCAATTACCTGTGAATGATATGGAATGTCCTTTGTATCATAATCCAATATTTCTATATCAGACACCCCAAGTATTTTTGCTGCATTTTTCCCTTCCCTCACTGCATTTTCCTCTGACCGCAAAACTCTTCCATCATAATTGGAGTAACCTGATTTACTCATGACAATCATTTTTACATCATGTCCATGTGCAATTGCCTTTGCTAAAGTTCCTCCGCATGCCAGTTCGATATCATCTAAATGAGCTCCTACTGCCAATATTCTCATCTCAACTCCGATTCCTCCTCATTCCAGCCAAAGATCTGTCAATAATTGTTCCTGCGGTGCCATTCCGACTTTATAGAAATCATTCGGCATCGTAAATCCCATTTTTTTTCTGTATAAAATATCACTTCCAATTTCTTTTTCATATGCTTTTTTTAGTAATCCTTTTAATATCCCATTTGGCAGACGATCCGCCTCTGACAAAGAAAAAGAAAACTCAACCAATTTTCTGGACAAAAACGGCACCCTTGTCTCCAACGAGACTGCCATACTAGCCCGATCTACCTTTGTCAAAATATCCCCTGGCAAATAGGTCTTTAAATCTAAATACTGGACTCTTGTCATAGGTGGTAAATCCTTATGGTAATATTTTCTGAACGCCCAAAATTTGTCATAGTCCCTATCGATCCTCAATCGCTTTCTCCATTCTTTATCACCCAGTCGCAATACCCAGCTGTTCTCCCTGTACAGAAAGTTTAAATCATCCTGCCAGAAATAATTATTGCCATTTTTGTTACACTTATTGTATATAAACGATATGAGCATATTATCTGGTCCTTTCTCCTTTTCCTTGCGCCAAATATCTTTATACCGATAATATCCACCAAATACCTCATCTCCTCCATCACCTGTAAGAATAACCGTAACCTTTCTCTTAGCTAGTTGTGATACGATATAAGTCGGAAAAGCAGATGTATCCGCAAATGGTTCATCATACCATAACTTCATTTGACTGTAATTCATCATAAACGTATTACGGCTAAATACTTTGGAAGTCAGCTTAATTTTGCACTTTTGTGATAATTTACGAGCATAAACTGTTTCATTGTAACTATCCTTTGTAAATCCTATAGAGAACGCCTCAAGCTGCGAATTTACATTGTGACCTTCGTAAGTTACAATACTGGAATCTACCCCTCCGCTCAAAAATGTTCCTATCGGAACATCTGCTATCATTTGTTCCTTTACAGATTCCTTGATTAACTCCCTCAATTCTTCAATTAATTCGTCTTGCTTTCGTTCATGTGCCTGTATCTCATTTACTGATAAATTCCAATACGCCGTATCCTTGATAATACGTCTGGATTTGATCGCAAATGACAAGCGATGCCCTGGCAGGAGTTTATATACATTTTTGTAATAACTCTTAGGTTCCGGTATATATAAATAATTCAGATAATCGTAAACCGCAGTGTTATCCACTTTAAATGAAACAGTGTTGCACATATTGACAATACCCTTAAGTTCAGACGCAAAGCCAAAATTTATTCCATCATAATAGTAATACAGTGGCTTGATACCGATTCTATCACGAAAGAGTCTAATAACACCATCCCTTTTATCATATATTGCCATGCCAAACATTCCGTCTATTTTTGTGATAAACCTCTCTCCCCATTCAAGATATGCATTCAATATCACTTCTGTATCAGAATCAGAGCGAAATTGATACCCCCTTGTCTCTAGCTTTTTTCTCAGCTTTTGATATCCATACACTTCACCATTAAACACAATTCCAACCTGATTGTCATAAGAAAACATAGGCTGCATCCCATTAGCAGATAGATCTATAATTGCAAGCCTTGCAAATGCAAATGTAAAATCATCCATGTGCGTAATCTTTATTCCGTCCGGTCCCCTATGAGACATACACTCTATTCCGTTTTTGTAATCCCAATACTTGTTATTTCCTCCAAGAATCCCACACATATCTTTCCTCACTCACAATTTTCTATATACTTCATATGATTTGCGTTCTTCTTTTTTGCCAGTAAATTTCTTATTTCTTCAAATAAACTCAAACTTTTCTAACCAACGATAAACAATCTAAATCTTTCTCTCCCCAATCAATCAATTGCTGCTCCACAACATCAAAACCTGCGCGATATGAAAGGTATGCAAATATATCCTTACTCATATAATTTCTCCCGCCAACGGTGTTAACAAAAGTATTCTTATAATCAGAGACATTGTTAGAATGATGAAATAACGCCATTCCGCCCCTTTTTAATACTCTGTGTATATCTTTTAGATATGTAAATATATCCATCATCTCAAAATGAACCATTGCATCATATGTAAACAATGCAGTATATTCATCGTCCTGCAACTGACTCAGGCTATATCCATTATTGCAGTAATAATCAATTTTTTTGATATTCCTAAATCTTTCCCTGCAAAAATCTATATTTTCTTGCAAGATATCCACAAGCACAATATGATTAGCTTCCTGTTCATACTTCCGAATATGACGTCCTCGCCCTACTGCAAGCTCTATAACATTATCCAGGTCTAATCGCCTAAACATCCTTAAAAACGCAGAGTTTTCACCCCAAAAAATATTCATTGCAAAATCAGACTCAGCTTCGTTAAAATAGTCATTCATCTGCTCAATATGAAACCACGCACAGAAAGCCCTGGTCCATTCTGGTTTTCTATTAACTCCATAAAATGATGCCCATTCATTTATATTTTGAAAATACTCCCTATCGTCTCTCTGAAGAATTAATTCTATTTCACCTCTATACTTTGTGCTTGTTATAACAAATATATTATCCATATTTTTACACGTCTCATAATTGTAGACTCTGATACCATTGACCTGGCATTCTTGATCCAATTCAACACTGTTATCACAAAAACACTGAATCAGATCAGTTAACTCGGCTTTTTGCATAAAATCGCAGACTTCCTGACCAACCACACCTGCTCCGAATAATATTATTTTTTTCATTCCTTTTTCTCCCAAAACCCGCTATGCTTTATGTATTGACTATCTGCATTTCCGTTGCATATAAATTTTAATACTATACCTCATTTCCAAGTGGAATCAGCCATATCTGTTGTTCCGGGTTATATATATTTTGTACACGATTTTCAATCTGCTTTGATATCTCATCATAAAATTGAGGCGTAGTGATGATAATATGATCTGCTTGTACTTCGTTAAAATTCTCTACTACATATCCGTATAATACCTTTCCCCATTGAGCCTGTGCTGAATCAAACACATGCTGGATTTTTATTCCAGTCTTTGATAACTCTTCAAGAAGTTTTTTCCCCATTATTCCCATTCCCCAAAGTGAGCAGCCTTTTACTGACAATCTTCTTACCAATTCTACTTTTGCATGAAGAAGCAAATTCTGCCTATCGATATTTCTCTTATTCGCAAGTACATTTTGATAGAGAACCTTATTTACACAAGTTAATCCCTGTTCAATTTTTTCTTCCATCATATTCCATTTCTCTAAATAATTATTTCGTAACGAATCAAAAAGCAAATCATACACTGGAAGTTCTAAATAGTAGCTAAAATTATAAAATACATTATTGTAGAAGCTTTGCAATAAAAGCTTCCTATTTTCCATACACACAATATATCTGTATACCTGGTCAAGCGCCTCTAAAATAAAACTCTGTTTTGAATCACGTATCGTAGAAATTGTACTTCTGTTTTTATTCATTCTAATGTACAGTAATGGTTCGTCGACATATGCTATTTTATGCGAATTCATGGCTACAACCATGGCATAATATACATCATTAGCATTTGGCACATCCTGAAAAAAAACTTCTTCCTTTCTATATATGGACTTATGAACCAATTTTGTGCACGGTGAGTTGTCAACAAGCTGCATAATCTGATGTAATTCTTTAGATGTGTTGACAACAGGATATGTATCACAACATAATTTTCGCATCTCATTATCAATTATTGCATGTCCACTGGGTACCTCCTCAAAACATTCCCAATAGCAGCTTACCACATCTGCCTGTTCTTTGACTGCGGTTATTAACAGGGTTTCTATTGTCCGACAATTAAACACATCATCCGCATCCCAGAAAATAATCCACTCCCCGTTTGCCTTATTCATTCCAATATTTCGCGATTTCGCTGCTCCTTGATTTTCCAATTCAACCTGTAAAACAATTCTGGAATCTTTTTCAGCGTATTCCTGTAATAACGCTACTGTACCGTCAGTACAACCATCACATATGTATATTATTTCCAAATTCTTATATGTCTGATTTATTATGGATTCTACATTTTCACGCAGAAATTGATCTGCATTATATGCAGGAATCACTATCGTCACCAAGTCCCCATACATATCGCTCCCCCCTTCCTGACAACGAATTTTTTCTTTATAAAATACTACACGTCTATTCAAGACAGTCTTTTATATGCTCGACGATTTCATCAATTTTTGTACATGCCAATTCAGGATACAGCGGTAAAACCAGAATATTATCTCCAGCATACCTTGCACATTCAAGCGATAAATTTTTATATTTATTTTTAAAACATGCCGCATCTGCTGTAATTGGATAAAAATATTTTCGTGAATAGATTTCGTTTTCCTTTAACCTATCATAAATAAAATCTCGCATCTTACTTCCATATACTTCCGGCTGAAACAATATTGGAAAATATCCATACGAATATGTCACATTTTCTTCATCATGCTCGCATAATTTTACTCCGGATAAAGTTCCTAATGTTTTCATGTAGTATTGTACTAATGTTTTTCTTATAGAAATATTTTCTTGTATCCTTTTTAAATTGCACAGTCCCATCGCAGCACTAAACTCATTCATTTTTGCATTACATCCCACTTCTGCCACAATCTCCTCTGAACGGATACCAAAATTCTTTAGATTATATAATTTTCTATATAAATTATTTTCGTGGAAGGAAACTGCTCCTCCCTCAACCGTATTGAATACCTTCGTTGCATGAAAACTAAAAACAGATGCATCTCCAAAATTTCCAATTCCGATACCATTCACCTGTTCCCCAAAAGCATGTGCTGCATCATAAATTACCTTTAAACTATATTTTTCTGCTATTTCTTGTATTTTATCCACATTGCAAATGTTACCGTATACATGAACTGGAAGAATGGCCACTGTTTTCTCTGTAATCAGATTCTCTATCCTGTTTTCATCAATAGTGTAATCTGACAACTTGATGTCACAAAAGACAGGAGTCAGCCTGTTCCTTATAATTGCATGCGTCGTTGAAATAAATGTAAATGGTGTTGTGATCACTTCTGCCCCTTCTGGAAATCCCATCGCTTGTAATGTCAGTTCCAACGCCATATGACCATTTGCCATCAAAGATACTTGTGAAACTCCCAAATATTCTTTCAGTTCACATTCCAGCTGTTTATGATACTTACCCATATTCGTCAAACGATGTGATTCCCATAAAGGTTTTATCATATCCATGTACTCATCAAAATCAGGCATGGAGCTTCTCGTAACCCATATTTTTTCTTTCATTTATATTTTCCCTCATAATCATATTTCATTCACTGACAGATTATTTTCACCAGCCTGAACATGCTTAAAATACAATTAAATTTTTAACCTCCACTTTTTCAACTGAAATCGAATATATGAAATATAAACCTTTAACATAATAACAATATTTTCCTTTGTGGCAGATTCTATTGCCAAATATCGAGCCAACTTTATTTTTTGTAAAAGACTTTGAGATATATCAATATTAATTCCAAATACTGTGCTTAAATATTTGTAGGTTTCTAAATCCATATCAACATAATAGGATAACAGATTTTGTTGATATGTTGACGCAAGCCAACCTTCTCCTTCCAATAATCTTCTGCTGCAGGACCAGATATCCTCAAAATAAACGCACCTCCCCAGCATCCCTAATGTGTAAGAGACTCTGACATCTCCATTCAGTCTGCAGTTCAAAAAGGATTCCCATTGCTCTCTGTTGAGCAGATATTTAATATTTCTGTACACAAAACTTGATGAATGTCCCAACTGCTGCAAACACATAACATAATGTTTACTATAAATGTGTCGTCTTTGCATGGGGAAAGCGATATATTCGGCAGGAGCCTCATCGCCATTCGCATCACAGCTATATACATTATGTGCTGTACCAACTACATCCTGGTTTCTTTCGAGATACTCCACCTGTTTTTGTAATTTGCCTTCATACGTCCAATAATCATCCCCAGCCAGGACAGCAACATATTTTCCGCGGCATTCCTCCATCGTGAGTCTGCAATTCATCTGCATACCAAGATTCTTTCGCCTGTGAAACACTTTAATGATTTCCGGATACTTTTCTTGATAATGATCTACAATAGCTGCTGTGTTATCCGTTGATGCATCTTCTCCTATTATTAGTTCGTACTGAAAATCTACTTTTTGTTTTAAAACACTCTCAATTGCTTCTGCTATGTATTTTTCCTGATTATATGTAATCATCCTGACACTGACCAATGGTCTATCCATTGCATTTTCTCCCCATGCTCCATCAATCTGCTATTCTCAATTTCTACATCACTGTATTACCAGATCGTATTCCTGTAACATTTGTGCTATCTGTTCTGTAGAATTAAACATCATAATATCTAATATTGATAAGTTCTCCTGAAAGATATGATTAAATTGCTTGTATTGAATCTTTTTTGTTTTTATAAATTTCAATTGCAAACCAAATTCTCGAAAAAGATAAAATGAGTACAAATCGATTCCGCCAATTGCATTATAATATTCTGTCGCCCCCATCACTTTACAGATCTCGATTATCTTTTCCGCTCCTCTCAATTGGCAGTCTTTCTCTAAGGACGAGGAGAGAATCAATTTTGTCCTAATATTTAAATAATCACAGAGAATTTGAATAGAATTCAATAGAAACATTGCTAATTTTTTTTCCTCGCAAAAAAATATTTTTTCCATAAGCGGGTACACACTAAGAAAATACGGCGCTTTTCTGTATGCTGTTTCAATTGTTCTAAGTCTTTTTCTCAAAATGTTATAATCATTATCTATTTCTATCTCATTAATCAGTTTATTCTGACTGCTATCACATAATGGAATATTAAAATACTGTACCTCGCCAGCATTTAATATTCTATTTCTGTTGATCCAGCCCCTTCTATAATTCACATCATCATACACAACATACTGATCTACGGCATTTATTAACTGCCAGTATCCTATATATGGAATAAAATATGGTTGCATTACTCCAATTTTCATACCAACTCCTACTCAGGCAAACTTTTAAACTCATATCCTCCCTGCATTTTAACTCTATTCATAAATTTCAAATGCGCTTCATAAATTTCTGTCCCAGCCTGTGTTCTACTCACCTCGAATTTCCTAAACCCTCTATAGTTTTTTGCAATATCACAGCCTTGCTCTGCTAAATGCTCCTGCAAAATGTGATAGTATTTATGTGGTTCATTACAAAAATCCTCATATTCGACAATAACTTTCTTCCTTTCTTCCACATTTTCCAATCCAGTTTCAATCGCCTGATTAATATAATATAGCTGACCTGCAATCTGCTCTGCCGGATTTTCTATATTTTTCAGACCTTGCATTTCTGGTATCCTAAATGAATACCATTCTTTCTCATTCCCATATTGTCTTTTTCTGGCTTCTAACACAGATTCAATGTTTGTCCCTATTTCTCTTTTTATATATACAAACACAGCCTTATCGAATACAGCATTTAAAAAACCAATATTATAATTTGCAATCATTCCCTTCATTGCAAGTGGTTTGTCAAACACACTTGCAATTCCCATTAACTCATGAATAAAAGTATCCTTATCAAATACAGTACATAAATCTGTATCTGGCAGATAATCCACCGGCAATGACTCATATGGCATGAATCTTCTCCAGAAATACCAAAATTCATTAGGAGCTAACGCTCCCCGCGTTTTTCCATTTTGAGAACAATAGTCAACATGCTGTGAAAAATCGCTAATTTCATTTCTAAAATTAAGCGTTGGATCAAATAATAATCGCTGTATTTTTGCGCCAATAATAGGAGCCCGGTAGAAACGAGAAATGAAATTGGAGGGATACGCAAACTCACCTGTATTAGCCAGCCATTGCATCATTAGCGTTGTTCCTGATCGCAATGCCCCCATCACAAACACAACCGGATATTGTTTATATCTAATGTGAGTTAACTTTTGTTCTGCCTCAGCCAAATTGCAATTTAAATCTTTAAGAAATTCCTCCAATAACAGATTTCTTTGAAATTCGTTTTCCCTTCTCTCCATAGTATCTATATCATCCTTCACATTTTACTATCGATTTCTAAATATTCTCTATAATATGCTTTTCCCACTTCTCATAATACAGCTCTCTCTCTTCTCGGCTATAAAAATGATTGATATATGGATTATCCTTATAGTAAAAATCTACATACTCTCGAGGAAGAACAACTTCATCTTGAAATTGTTTATAAGCATACCGATAGGACTTAGTTTCTGCCTGATTCACACTTGTTATTTTAAACATGCTGTTACCAGTAAAATCTCTGATCACTTCCTCAAGACTATTCAGTTTCTCCATTTTCATAATCAACAGTTCTATATTTCCAGATTCAATTATTGTATATCCCTTATCCGTATCAAATTCTTTGCTCAAGATATCGATTCCAAAATTTTTATTCAATTCTTCATCAAACCATCCCCACAAGGCTCCATATTTACTTCTTTGTCCAATCGCATCTATATGGCAGATGACTTCCTTTGAAATTTTGTCTTTCTTGTTCTGTACTGTGAAGTCAAATGGCGTGACTACTGATAAATAATTCAAAAAGCTTTGTTGGAAATTCTTTTCCAATAATCCTTTAATGATCCAGCCGATATCTGACTCTTCTATATCTATCTTTTGAAAAAAATGTCCTATATCTTTTGAAATAGGTTCCCTGAACAATGTAATCATTTTTACTTTTCTTGCTCTTTTTACACATTCGATGAAACATTGCCTTAATTCAAAATCCTGATCAAGCATAGACGAATATTCTATTCCATGTAAACGGATTACTTCAGTGCCACACGCACGCAACGAATTTGCAACCGTATTTGAACCAACTTTTCCTGGCTGATATATGATAATGGGTGTCTCTTCTACACTGTTTAAGAGTAATTTGTAAATATTTACTTCACCCTGCTCTCTGTTCCTGATCAATCTTTGATTATGTAACCACACATTCTTCAATCTGTGCAATGTGATGTCCCTGCCATATTTCTCCATATTAAAATGTGCTGCATACAAAAAAGCCGTATACGTATAAATCTGATCGCATTGAATGTTGTTTTTAAATAATACAGAAATAACACTTTCATAATATCTGGAAGTTGTTGTTATGATAATGATAATTTTTCTTCTGTCTGCAATATCAATTATTTCATCTAAACTTTTAACGGGTATACCTTCAATAATATCTCCTTTTAGTGCAGAGTTTGAATCACCAAAAGCTACTGGTTCTATCCCAAATATGTTCAATAACCTTACTGCAATTTTTCCGTTATATCCTCCTCCATATAAAAAAACTGGTTTTTCATATAGTTCCGAGAATTTGTTTGTCAAGTCTAAATCTCTAATCATTGCCTTGGCACCTCGTAATGTTTTTTGATTGAATATGACTGTCTTTTCTATTATTCCACTCACAGGTTTTGAATAAATCTCTCAATCTCTCTTCCCACTAGGCTGCTGCTTTTTGATTTTTTGATAGTGTTTGTCCATATTGCAGCTTCTGTCTCATCTGTATCTCCCACACAGGCCCTTAGTTCTGGTCTATTTATATAAAACCGGAACCTTTTGTTCCTCTCCGTATTTTCATGTACATTCATAAAAAAATGCAAGCATGTCGGATCAAAACATAACTGTACATTGTTGTTTCGAAGAATCTCACAAATTGGTATATGTTCGATTACTTTTTTGAAAATATCAATACAAGGCAAATAAACTTTTATTCTTACCTGTGGATATAATCGAGCCAATTCTGCGACTAAATGCCCCCCGCAAAATCCTAATACACATATTTCATCCGCCTGCTCTTTCTCTCTGTTATTCAGTAAATTTATACTTTCTAACCAAGGATTGGCACTGCTGAACAATTTATACATGCTTTCCTTTTCTTTAATATAAATACTGACATTTTCATTTCCTGTATAAGAACATGCAATGCGCTCCATCTTACTTTCCGAGTGAACTAATTCAAATATTTTATAATGAAATTTTCTTAATATTTCTTCATTTCTTCTCCTAGCTTCTACTGACAACTGCTCCCGAACCTCTTTACTAATACTTGCTAAGCAAAAAGCAATGTCTGAATCCACCTCATAAACCAATAAATCGTAAAATCTCAAATAGTTTTTGTATGCAATACACACATCGCACTCATCTAAAAGTTCACGACGCACAGCATTTATACAATCAAAGCGATGTATATCAGCTTTCAGTTCCATCCAATATTCATTTACTTCGCCCCAACGATGTAAATATACTTTTTGACATATTTCAACAATCCTCCGCCTAGTTTGCCTAAACAAAATAATTTCTTTTTTATTCACTTTACTCACCAATATTGCTATTGAGAAAATTATTGTGTATAAAATGTTTTAACACGGTTAAATCTTCTCCGCCGCTTTCACAAACATAAATATAATTGTCTTCCTTTTTCTGCAAATCAAATTTTTCTATAAATTCTTTTAATCCAACATGAAATTCATATTCTATATTTGAATGCAGCATCACTCCTCTTCTTGGTGTATTAGACAATATTTTCTTAAACTCGCCCAAATCTGTGACATACACCTTTATCTTTATTCCTAATCCATCTGATATTACTGCGAACCCATTAATTTCGTATCCACCATTACACCCCCACACATGTAGATTCCGATATGCTTTTATATTCTCCTTTTCTAACATTTGAATTGCCAGTCGGGTTGGATTGTAACCGGAATATAAATCAAATTTGAAATCTTTATATCTTTTGCAGACTACTTTTCCCCTTGTGCCATATGGGCGGGTATAGTAACTGTCTTCTTCCAGTTGAATAGTTTCCATTTCTTCAAGAATATTGGGATAACGTATCCTCAGTGCCTCCTGATTAATTTTCCAAAAATGTTCTCTTAATTCAGTGCCATTAACTTGAAAAAGTACATCCGATATGTCTATAAGATATCTTTGCACTTCAAAATTCATGATATCATAAATACTGACAAAATCTTTTGCCAGTTCTGCCTTTACCAATTCTCCTTCCAGCCTTCTAAGTTCTGAAAAATTGACATGTTTTTTTTTCCAATAACAGAGGTCTGTCTCGCCTAAGTCACATACCTCTTTTATGCACGATGTATATAAATGATTATTTGTCATTTGCCCCAATTTATAAAGCAAATCTACACCATTAACATAATCAAATGCCCTTTTTACATTCCAAAACATTTGAACCACATCCAAAATATCACCTTCTCTTAGGTTCATATTGTCTTATTTCACTCTCATCGTGTATACTTTAATATACACACATCATAACTAAATTTTTCTACCAGGCATATAAAACAGTTTCCTCCATGGACGTTGTGTAATGTCTATAAGCAAACTGGTAATCAGGATTCAACATTAATAATAAAGCAGGAATTTTGATAAAATCTTCATCTGCATGATATACGGAAATCGCTAGTCTAGGCTTATACTTTTTAATCGTTGTTTCGCTGCCCATAATTGCTTTATACTCGCTACCTTCCACGTCCATTTTGATAAAGCTAACCTCTTCTCCCATTAGTTCACTGTCTATACTTGCCGCTTCAATAAAAACTTCACCATTCTCTAATACTCGTGCACCTCTTTCACCTCCTCCATTAAAGGATACTTTTTCACACTTATCCCATACGGCTTTCATAATTAGTTCAGAATCTCTGATCCCGTTTTCGTTCAATAATTTTCTACACATCGTTTCATTTCCTAACGATGGCTCAAATAAAATAATTTTTTTGTAACTCTTGTTGGTCCATTTGGCAAATTCAATACTTGTTGAACCGTCATATGCACCTGCGTCAATAAAAACTTCATTATTATTTGGTAAAAAGAAATCGAAATATTGCCACCCACACTTGCCCATGATGAACCTTCTTTTAGGATAAAACAGATATTCTCTATCTATTCCACAAGCCAGAAGTTTTTCATATATGTCAGAACACCATGCACTTGTAGATATAACGATTACATAATCTGAAGAACGACTAACTAAATCCTGTAAAGGAAGTACGAACACATCTCCAATCTTCGTTCCCCATAACTTAAAATTAGAATCGCAAAAATAATCTACATTATAACCGCAAAGCTTTAATACTTTATATGTATGTCTCCCTTCCTGTCCAGCACCATATAATACAATTTTTCGGTTTTTATACTTTTGGTAAAATGTTTCAAATTCACAGGCATAATACTTATCTTCCTTAACAGTATCAAAGTACTTATATGGATCCTTATCAAACATAAACTGCATTCTTGCATCAAATATTTGTCTTGACTTATCATCCGTTAATTTATTATATATATTTAATATTTCCTTAATCACCCTATACTCCCTTCTTAATTTCATGCAAACTTCCATCTGCCCGACTAGGTGGGTGCCAATTTCACACCAATCCCACACAAACCTGCAGCGGACAAATAAAATATTACTTTTTATTATATTTTGTAAAGAAAATTTTGATTTTGCAAATACTCATATATTCTCTCACATACCAAACCATCAAAATTACCCACAACATATCTGCGATATTCCTCTTGTTGTTCACTGATAATCGGTATTCCATCTTCAATGGATCTAATAAATTCCAAGACATCTTGTTCCTTTGATGCAATATACATACTCTTATACCAAAGTTCATTTTGATAATCGATCACTGCCGTTTCATGTAATAGTCTATTGGCATCATAAAGGCATATGGGTTTTCTTGTATATAGGTAATTAATTGCAATAGAACTATGCGCAGATGCAATCAATGCATCTGAGAGCTTAAATGACAGATAATATGATAAATTATCATCAATAATTACATTATATTTTTCAACTATTTCTTCTGCTTTTTTCTTTGTCTCAGTCTTTCCCAAATAATTTGGATGTGGTCTCCAAATAGCAATCTTATCACCATTTTTATCCGCAAATAAGTTTAACCATGATGGCTTCATATTATATGTGGTAAATAAATATACATTTTTGCCTGATATTCTGTCTATCCAGTTTTCCGGAATATCTGAATATTCATTTAAGGCAGCATATAATGCATCAAGTTTTGGATATCCAAATCGCAAAATTTTTTTATCCCAACTTTTATCCCGTTCGCATATCCAATTTGCTATGTAATCTGATGCTATCAAATAATCGTATTCTTTCCTTGCCTGCGCTGAAAATACTTCCTCAAATTTTCCTTTTACTTGATACATATGGGTATAAAGAGGTGTTGTCTGTAATGCTATAACCTTCTGTGATAAATTTCGAAATTCTGTTGGCAGTCTACCGGAATATTCACTTAATATAAAACATATATCATACTTATTAGAATACAGCCCCTGTTCGCTTGCAACATGGCATTTCACTCCCTCTCCCTCTAATTTCTCAACCACTCCAATCATATCATCTATATTTTTGCGTCCTTCTCTCTCAATCCCCTCTATGTCCGGAAAAACACAAATACATTCTGTCTTTGACTGTGTATATCGAAAAATAAGAGGATTTACACTCTCAACAAAGCATGGATAATAAGACAAATAAAACATAACTCTTTTTTCTTTACCTGTCTCTGGAATATATGGTTTAAAAATTATCTTCTTTAATTTTTTAGCGTAATCGTTTAACCAGTTCCAATATTCTATGTATACTGAATCTATCCATTTACAACTTTCGTCAACAACGATCGTGCTCTCTTCCTTGCATATAGCAGTCTCTATTCCAAAAAACTTCCATCCATCACCTTCCACACTGACTTTCACCCCAAATGAAAGCAACCATTCTCTTAACTTAAACAAGACATCATTTATTCCTGTTATATGAACATACTGTACATTACCTAGAAGATAGTTCCATATTTCCTTATCAACATAATTCTCCAGTTCACAGACCTTATCCCACGCTTGCTCTATCTGATCATCATATTTTACAGCACACACAAATTTCATGTCTTGATTTAGTACCGGAACTGTTTCCATCTTCTTATTACCATCAAAGAAAGAACGTATATTATTCCACAAATCATCTTCAATGTAAAATCTTTCAACAACAATAGAACGATCCAGATCCGCCCCCTGTATCAGGCTTTTATGCGTAATAATTCCTCTATAATGATTATTTTCATACAAAATCAAACAGGCATCGGTACACCCTTTTTCAAAAAAAGATATACACCATTCAACGTCTATATTGTTTCTATTGACAACATAAGTTTCCCCAGTATACAAAGAAACTGGCATTGTGTACCTCCTTAATCCATTTACAAAAACATCAAATATTTTTGTAATAATTAATCGATATTTCCTGAATCAATTTTTCTGGCGTCTTTTCCCCATTATTCTCCAAAACCAGGTCTGGACATTTGGGCTCCTCCATCTCCATGTGAACACCAACTACTTCTCTTTGCTCCCCACTGTAAAGCCCTCTCTGATCTCTCATTCTCAGAGTCTCCACGGAAACCTTCACGTAAATCTCTTTATAATTCTGAATATTCTCCCGATTCCATTCCCGCACACTGTCAAACATTGATATCGTACAGCATATCACATTCAATCCCTGTTCCTGCAGCATGGCACACAGCCTTGAATACCGCATGGCACATTTTCTGCGCTCCTCCTTCGAGTATCCCAGGTCATTTCCAAACACCTCCCGCAGCGTATCACCATCAAGAAATACTGTGTTTGGCTCCGTCTTCTTTATTTCTTCGTATAACAGTTTTCCAATCGTCGTCTTTCCCGCACCCGAAAGCCCGGTGATCCAGTATACTGTACTCATAATACGGTCAATCCCTCTCAAATAAATATGCCTTTTACACTCCTGTTTCCGTAGTGTTCATGTCGTTTGCCAGAACTGTCCGCCATTTCCGCTCCTTCTCTCAATTCCGGTTCCGTTTCTCACATCCGCCTTATTTACAGCACTGTACTATCCATGCTCTTGACTTATATGGAACTGATATCTTACTGTACCCAGACAGGATATTCTCTATATTTTTTAATATTCTCCTGAATCCATCTTCTCCTGCCTGAACACGGATATCATTCACCGATCTCCAAATATTCATATAACGTTCCTTTGACATTGTTTCGTCATGTGTACATTCCATGAATACAAGGTCTTTAAATCCGTCCCCCACTTTCTGCATCATCATTTCCGTCGTGATCGCACTACCCGATGATACCCGTTTCATTCCTGGAACCTCCCGATAGATCATGTCTTCAATCTTTGTATGTAATTCGCATCTCTGAATATCCCGCGGATTCCAGATCGCCGTGAAAAATCCACCTGGCTTTAAAATACGCCTAAATTCCGCTGTCGCTTTGGATGCATCCGCCCAATGAAAGGACGATCCCATCAATACCCAGTCAACACAGTCATCAGGGAGTCCTGTTTCCTCTGCTGAACCCTCTACCCACTCAAAAGTATTCTCTCCCGCAAATAATTTGATACCTTCCTGCCTCATTGCACTGTTCGGTTCAACTGCATAACCGTTAAGTCCGATCTGTTGCAGATTTTCGGTCAGTTTCCCAGTACCTGCTCCTACATCCGCCACGACAGGATCCCTTCCAAGTCGATCCTGGATATATGCTTTTATATAATTTAGTAACACCAGTGAATAACCTGGTCTGTCCACATAATACTTTGCCAGTTCTGTAAAATCTCCGTGTTTCATCTCTATTCTCAACTTTCTCCCCTCAATACCCTTATCATCTTCACCAGCGCATCGATCTCCACAACTTCCGCCTTCCGGTATCTCTCAAACCGTTTCGCCCCGACACCGACCGCCGCGGGGATCCCGAGCTCTCCCGCCCGGATCGCCATGTGGGAATTGGCACCGCCGTACATCGTGATGAATCCCCTGATCCCGTGCGCAAAGATCCAGTCATATCCGGGATCGGCGCTCTCGATCAGGACGATCCTGCCCGAGATGTCATCTGTATCTGTCATCGCCCCGACCACCCTGATCTCCCCGCAGACCTTCCGCGAGGTGATAAAGTTCGGCTCCGAATCGGGGTAGTAAAAGCTCTCCACACCACCGGCATCGAGGATAACCGGAGGCAGCGTGATCGTCCGTGTCACGCTGTACTTTTTCTTTCCCTGTTGTATGGCGGCGGAAAATCGTTCCTTTATGTCCCCCGTGGAAGCGTACAGGTCATAAATGGTCTGTATGTCAAGATAACTGCAGTCCTCCCTCGATATGCCCGCCGCCTCTCCCATCCGGCTGACCAGCTGGATCGCCATGCTCAGGTTCCTGGTAAATACGAACTTTCCGTATTCCCGCCCTTTGATGACACTCCGGATAAAATCCATGATGTCCAGCACATCGTTGGTCAGCCCGTTCTCCTGCAGGGTATCCCTCAGCCTGCCGAGCTGTTCCAGGGACAGGCGGAACCCGCCGCGTTTTTCCGCCTTGTGGTCCGGTACTCCCGCATCTTTTCTGCAGCAGCCTGCTGTGCTGCCAAAATACAGTTCTGGTGCCTCGTCATATCTCAGGGAAGTGATATCGTAAGTGCCCGGTCTCAAGTGCCCGTACTTTTTCAGGAAAGCCGACGGCGACAATTCCTCGCGGTCCCTGTTCATGGCGGAACTGACTGTGTCAACTTCCCCCATGAACGCCTCGTAGTCCTCACTGCCCAGGATCCCGCACGAGACAAACGACTGTAAGATCTGCACTGCGATAAACGCAGCCCGCGCCAGTCCCGCGAACGGGAGCGTCCCATAGCGCTTGCAGTCCTCCAGGAGCCAGTAGGTCTTTTCCATGTCATCAAGCCCGCTCTCCATGACCTCCCGGTAGCGCCGGTTCAGGATCTCTATCTTCCCGTAATCCCGGCGCCACAGCCCGTCCTTATGATCTATGATGTGATTGGTCACATCCCGGAGCGCATCGGTGATCCTGCCGATCTCCTCCCCGGAAAAGCCATGCCTTTTCAGTATCTGTATCCGCTGCGGCATGTCCAGTGTATAACACGAAAATACGATCTCAAACTCTGCCTTGTCATGTTTCTGCGGGTTCTGTACCAGCTGTCCTATATAATAATTTACCAGTTTCTCGCTGATCTCTTCGTCCAGCCCAGCCGGAATGAAAGAATTGAAGCTGACGCGGACGTCAATGTACGGCAGTCCGCAGAAATCCACCATCAGCGGAAAACTCCGAAGGTTCCTGTAGCCGTAATTGTCCCGCTGGTATGCCCATACGTTGTCTGTTATGATCCCTTTATACAATGACAATGCCAGCGGCCTGGGGCGGACACCGATCATCTCCGCCGGATTCCAGTCCGTCATGACACTGTATGCTGTTTTCTTACCGCAGAGAAACGGTTTGGGACGGTTCTCCCGTCCGATCCTCTCCCTGATCCGCCCAAGCTCCGCCGCCTGGCGTTTCCTGTCGGCGCGCTCCTGCCGTACACACAGCGCACGCACCTGCAGTATGTACAGTTCCCCTTCATCTGTCACTGCAAATTCCACGTCCAGATTATCCTGTCCAAAGAATGTCTCCAGTTCCTGCAGCGACGCCAGCAGCTGTCTGAGTTTTTCCGGTGCCGCTTCCACCGGCGCATCCTTGAAATGGTAATACAGCAGGCTGTCCTCCCCCGTTCCGGAAGTAACGGCAGAGGTCTGCCCTGTCTCATCGTAGTTGACCACGTAATAATTTCCGCAGGTGCCCGGATCCAGCGTAAATGCCACCCCGCTAAACGCAGCGTTTTGCAGCATCGGCTGTACAAGGATCTGGTCACTGCCACCGCCCTCTCCATAGGAGCGCACGACCCTGTTGACTGCATCCTGAAACGCTTCCACGCCGCTCACTTCCGCTATAGACTCATACTTTCCTGCCATGGACGCATCCTGCGTGTCCTCACTGTGACAGCTGCTGCGGACGATCACATCCGCATTCCAGTCCAGTCCCGAAAAGCTGCAGACAATCTCTGCCCGCCGCCGTTCCCAGTCTGCCACTGTAAACGTAAGCTGTGGAAGGACTTTTGCCGTATTCAGTTTTCCGTACATTAGTGCCAAAGTCTCCGCTTTGGTTCCCAGATGCTCCATTGTTATGTCCAACCTCCACAACCAAGATCCCGATCAAAACTGTACCTTTGACTGTCGAACGATCGATTTCATGCCTTTGCACAGCGCCAAAACACAGCCACGAAAAAAACTGATGCAAACTATTTTCATCCCAGGCATATCCTGACAATCCCATACTTTACATCAGTCTCTTTTGATCCACTTATTCTCATGTAATAAATATTTGCGCTTCTCAGCCCACAAAATCCTTACAGACCCAAATGATCCATCTTCTTTCCTACACAACCGCCTCCACGATCACTTTATCCCCGATCTGGATCTCCTTCACCCCAACCTCTTTCTTCTGATTGAAATTAAAGCTCAGCAGATATCCCTTGTTTTTATGATAATATTCCAGATACTCCGCGAGCTGCCGCTTACCCCGCTCGTTGTACTCATCCCCGCGCCAGATCTTCAGCTCGATGATAAACTGCTCGCCCAGGTAGTCCACGATGACATCCGTGCGCCGCTCATCCCTGGTCTGTGCTTCAATATAATAATTCCCTGTACCGTTGATGATCGGCCGCAGATATAACAGGAAAAATTTGCGTCCATACCGCTTGACAAACTTTGCGTCCTCATCGCCGTAGATCTCTGTAAACGTCGCGACAAACCGCCGCATCACAATGTCCATATCGAGCATCCCGTCGCGAATAAAATAGCTTCTGTCGCACATTGCCACCTCTCCCATCTGGTTCGCCGAATCGTTTCCCGCAAGCTCATTCTCCGACAGGAAGTAGTTGTAGAGGCGCGTCTCAAAGATCCGGTTTGCGATCTGCACTTTCCCTCCCCTGCTCACTGCATAGCCGAACATGCTTGCCAGACTGATCTCCTTTGTGTCCAGGTTGTAAGAAAAAGCTTTTCCCTGAAACAGGATTTCCTGAAACATCCGCTTCATCTCAGGATACGTGTCCAGATGGCGGATCATGCTCTCAAACAACGGCGTCCTGTCGATCAGAATGCGCCTGACTGCCTCCTCGATCCCCCTGCTGGTCCATGCACGCTTCGGATCGCCAAATATGTTTTCCTCTGAGAGATCTTCGTCAATACACTTGCAGATCGACGAGACAAGCACAGGATATCCGGCGGTATACTGGTAAATTTCTTTTGCGATTTCCGGTATGTTCATCTCTGTGCCATGATCCGCCTCGTACTCCTCGAGCATGCCGGCGATCTGGCTCTCGGAAAAACTCATGTCAACCTTAAAATCCGCCGCGATATTCCAGGGACTGTTGTATTGATGCTCCGACTCCGAGCGCAGTTTTAATTTCAGGTTCTTGATGTCGTAAACCCCCGCAAGGATCACTGAGTGGAACGTCGGCTCGTCCTCGCGCCTCAGATAATATCCCCGCAGCTGTGCGAGAAAGTCGATAAAGACCTGATTGTTTGAGGCACTGTCAACCTCGTCGACCATCAGTATGACAGGACGTTCGCAGCGCTCACACATGCTGCTCAGAAACACAAACAGTTCATACATGATCACATCCGGATGTTTGTCCTTGAAATCTGACAGCATTTCCCGCAGCTTTACTTTGTCCTCCGTGTCTGCTTTTCTAAGTTCCGCCAGCAGCTTGTCGAGAAATCCTCTTGAAAATGTCGTCTCATCCTCAAATGTCCTGGTACCCATCTGCTGGAAATCCAGCGAAAAAACGATGTACTCCCCGTCCAGATATTTTGCCAGCGCCCGCAGCGTCGTGGTCTTTCCATACTGTCTGCCCTTGTTGATCACAAAATACTTTTTTCGATCTACATACAATTTGGTGATCCGCCCAAGACGCTCATCTAATCTTACCATATAATGTTCCTCAGGTCTGCACAAACCTTCTGTATTGAAATACCGCATCGCTTTCAATCTCCTCTCTGATTGCTGTGTCGCATGTCATGCTGCTGTGTATTTTCGGAATCCTATGCCTGCTAATACGCCATGCTTCTTCCTTCCTGTACCCATTCTAACACACGATCCGGAGATATGTAAACAAAACACTAATGTAAAGTATGAAATTGTCAAGGTCCATGGTTACTGTTCACGCCCCAACTAATTCTGACACAATTTTATGTTATGAAGGCGTAAACAGTAACCCATTCCAAGTCCCAGCTCCATTCAGGCGCTGTGCAAAAATAACCTGTCGCGGCGGCGCAGATTACCTTTGCACAGTTCCCGGGGAACTGCTGCGGTCTTTCCTCCGCTCCTGCATCTTATAAAATGATCTCCACATTCTGTATCATGATCGGTTTTCCGGTCTGCTGATACAACTGAACCACAGAACTGCCATCTCCATAGTATGCATCGCTGAGCACCACCGCCCTGTCCACATCGGCGGTCTCGTCATAGATCCCCCAGCCCTCGGCGAGATACCGCTCTTTCAACATCGTATATTTCTGCAGAACCGCCGGACGCATGGACTGCATCGTGCTCTCGATCAGCGGATGCGGGCGCCACAGCAAGGCGACCTCATCCTGATTTTCTTTGAAAGTGTTGAGCGCATTCTCGATCTTGTCCACCCACTTTTCATCGTAGGCGAGCAGCGCTGCGATCCCTGTGTTGTACAAGATGATCTTCTTCCGACTGCCGTCCGCCTTCCCGATGACCTTCAGCCACTCCTGCGGCACTTCCAGATCTTCTTTTCTTGTGGCAAGGATCCTGTCGTACTTGGGCGAACCCAGCCCCAGAAACTTCTGCTCCAGATAAGCCCTGTCCACATGCCTTCCCTGCAGTCCGTGTTCCTTTGCGGCTTTCAGGAATTCATTGACATAGATCCGCTTCATCTCCTCAGACTGTACGATCACCGCATCCGCATTGATGATGCCCGGCATAAAGCAGAAATGTTTGACGCCCTCCACTGCCTGTTCGTTGTCCGGGTCCACCTCGTTCAGCACGAAGTACGGAATATATACCAGCTTCTGTGTCCACTTTTTCAGGTTGTTCGAATAGAATTTCGGGTGAACGCTTGTGACCAGATTCCAATTATCATATGCATTATGTATATAAATAATCTCTGGTTTGCGTTTTTCAAAATCATACTCGTCGTATCTGGTGATCGGAACGTATTCCGGATAGAGATCACCCTCGTAATGCTCCTCGCGGAAACTTCCGTCCGGATTTTTGTCAAAGTATGGTATCGGAATAACATACGCATCGCAGTTATCGTCTTCCTGCGCCGCCTTCCACACGCTTTCGAGCGAGTCCCACATGGCTGCCTTGTACGGCAGGAACACGATTTCCTTTTTGTCGGGTTTCATGTCGTAGGTGATGGCATTCTGCAGCTGTATGAGCTGTTTCCGGATCTTTTTGGACAGTTTCCTGCACAGATTTTCATCCTGGATATTGACGCTCATCTGGTAGATATTCTCGCAGTAGTCTTCCAGGATCCCCACCATCGGCGTGCAGTCCAGATCGCGGATCGATTCAAGGTAGCTGCCCAGATCGATCGCCTCCTGCTGGCATTTTTCAAGTTCCTCCGCCGCCTCAAAAGGAGCTGTGGACGACGCTGACCTGGTGATGGAATCATTCACCTGTATCCATGCAGATACGGTCTCAAGCAGATCCTTTTTCCTGTACCTTTTCATTTCCGTCACCTTTCCCAGAGCAAAACATCTGCGAGGAACCCTTTGACATGATGACAAACGATCCGCACGCTCGAGATATATTTTATGCTTCCATCATCTTATATCGGTAATAGTCTACCACTTTTTAACCCATATGGCAATTCTTTTTTTTGATTGGACATTAGAAACATCTGGAAGCAGGCAGGAATCCCGCTCAACTCCCGCCCTCCTCCGTCTCTTCCTCCGTGTGGCACACGATCTCAAGCATCTCCTCCGCTTTCATGGATGTGCTCAGCTCATAGACGCCGGGCTGCAGCTTGTCCTTGTAATCGGAGAGACGCTCATAGATGTAGAACGCATTCGCGTCATGGATCAATCCCCTCTGCTCGAGCATCTTTGCAAACTCTCTGCTGCTCTGTCCCTCAGACACCACCACGCTGACGACCATGCCCTCGCCCTCACTGACAGGTATGTCCGCAAACACCTGATATCCGAAATCATATGCGTACACTGCAAGCCGGAACACCACGACGATAACCGCTGCTGCCAGCGCTATCTTGATGATCATCGCGGAGACTGCTCCCAATAACTGTTTTGCATTCATTGCCCTACCTCCCTAGTCCCAGCAGCCCGGTTAGTCTCAGTTTTATATCTCCATGATGATCGGTAAGATCATCGGACGCCTCTTCGTCTTCTTCCACACAAAGTCACTCAGCGTGTCCTTGATAGTTCCCTTGATCTTGCCCCAGTCGGTGATGTTTTTCTTGAGACAGCCGAGCACAGCCTTCTCGATCACCTTGCGCGCCTCGTCGAGCAGCTCATCCGACTCCTTCACATACACAAATCCCCGCGAGACAATATCCGGCCCCGCGAGCAGTTCTCCCGATCCGCCGTCCAGAGACATCACCACGATCAGGATGCCGTCCTCGGCGAGATGCTGTCTGTCCCGCAGCACCACATTGCCGACATCCCCGACACCGAGACCGTCGACGAGCACTGCTCCCACCGGCACCTTTCCGGTGATGCTCGCGCTGTTGTTGTCGAGAGACAGCACGTCGCCCGACTGCAGGATAAACACATCATCCTTGTCGATCCCCAGGTCGATCGCGATCTTTGCCTGCGCCTTCAAATGCTTGAACTCACCGTGCACCGGCACTGCGTACCTGGGTTTTGTCAGCGTGTAGATCAGCTTGATCTCCTCCTGGCAGGCATGTCCCGACACGTGCGTGTCCTGGAATATGACATCCGCCCCCTTCTTGAAGAGCTCGTTGATCACCTTCGTGACCGCCTTCTCATTTCCCGGGATCGGGTTGGACGAGAAGATGACCGTATCGCCCTTTCCTATGGAGATCTTTTTGTGCATGCCGCTCGCCATGCGGCTCAGCGCTGCCATACTCTCCCCCTGGCTTCCGGTCGTGATGATGACCGTCTTGTCCTTTGGATAATTTTTCAGCCGCTCTATATCGATCAGGGTGTTGTCCGGTATGCTGATCCGGTTGAGGTTGGACGCGGTCTCTATGATGTTGACCATGCTCCGCCCCTCGACCACCACTTTTCTGCCGAACTTGTCCGCCGTGTTGATGATCTGCTGTACCCTGTCCACATTGGACGCAAAAGTCGCGATGAGGATCCTCGTCTTCTTGTGCTCCTCAAACAGCATGTCAAACACAGGTCCGAGCTTCTTCTCGGACGGGGTGAACCCGGGTCGCTCCGCGTTGGTGCTGTCACACATCAGCGCCAGCACGCCCTTCTTGCCAAGTTCTGCAAACCGCTGCAGATCGATAGCATCGCCGTACACGGGCGTGTAGTCCACCTTGAAGTCCCCCGTGTGCACCACGATGCCGGCTGGCGAGTAGATCGCGAGCGCCGCCGCGTCCACGATGCTGTGGTTTGTCTTGATGAACTCGATCCGGAAACACCCCAGATTGATATTCTGCCCGAATTTGACTACTTTTCTGCGCACATTGTGTATCAGATTGTGCTCCGTGAGCTTGTTCTCGATGATCCCCATCGTGAGCTTTGTGGCGTACACCGGAACGTTGAGTTCCCTGAGCACATACGGCAGCGCCCCTATATGATCCTCATGTCCGTGCGTGATGACAAAGCCCCTGACCTTGTCCTGATTATTTTTCAGATATGTGACATCCGGTATCACAAGATCAACGCCCAGCATATCATCTGCCGGGAAACTCAGACCGCAGTCCACCACAACAATACTGTCTTCATACTCAAAGGCAGTAATGTTCATCCCAATCTGCTCAAGACCGCCCAGCGGTATGATCTTGAGCTTTGAAGTATTTTGTTTGTTCTGTTTCAAAATAAACCTCCTATAACGTTTTTTATCCGTTTCCTTATAAAATTTTGCGATATCTCCACACTGCTCCTGCGCCGCGTTATAGGATAATCCCTATACCAAAAGCGTGCGGTCTATCTAAATCAGGTCAATGTCGTCCAGCATATTTTCGAAGACACCCGCTACAGCCGCAAGTTCCTCATCATCCTCGACCATGCAGTAAACCTGCTCATGCTCGTCCGTATCGGAAAATGCCTTCAAAATGTACGCTTCGCCATCCGCCTCTTCCTCCGCATCTGTTACCAAAATATAATTCACCCCGCCGATGGTCGTCTGCTCCAGCACATAAAAATCCACCTCAGTTTTCTCCCCATCAGGCTTAAAGGTTATTTTTTCCATTATTGTGTTCCATACCCTTCCTTATTTTTGAGATAGTCCAAATACCCCTGCAAAATAAAAACCGCCGCTATCCTGTCAACGTGTTCCCTGCGCTCCTCACGTCTTATACCGGCTTCCATCATCGCTTTATCTGCTGCCACCGTGGTCAGTCGCTCATCCCACAGTTCCACGCAAAGCCCTGTCCTTCTCTCCAGCATTTCCTTGAAGGCAAGTGTCTTCTCCGCCCGCTCTCCCTCCGTGTCGTTCATATTCTTCGGATAGCCGAGCACGATCTCGTCTACCTCGTACTCCACGATCAATTCCTCGATCCTTGCCAGTGTCTGACGAAGCTTGCTCTCAGACTTTCTGCGTACAATCTCAATTCCCTGGGCTGTGATGAGCAGCGGATCGCTGATCGCCACCCCCACTGTCTTTGCCCCAAAGTCAAGTCCCATTTTCCTCATGTATCTCTCCATAATGTCCAAAATTACTGCTCAGATGTCTAAAATCTTCCGATCCTGTTCCAGCCTGCATTGTAGATATAGGACTTTAACATCTCCTCCACAAGCTCGTCCCGCTCCACTTTCATGATCATGGCGCGCGCCCCCTTGTGGCTGGTGATGTATGTAGGATCCCCCGACATGATATAGCCGACGATCTGATTCACCGGATTGTACCCCTTCTCTGTAAGGGCAGCATAGACAGAAGCGATCACGTCATTGACCGAAGCGGCATCTCCGAGATTCTCCGGTGTTAACTGTATGAATTGTGTGCGAGTCAAATCTTCCATTCCTATGCCCCTTCCAATCGATGAACAAAACATATCTGCAGTCTCTGCAAGTCACCGATACATTCTCCTTTTGCATTGTTATACATATCATAACTTAATTCAGTACAAAATTCAAGAGTTACAGCGCGAAAACTATATGAATACTATATAAAGGGCTCCATGAGCAGGATCTCATCCTCGAGAAATCCCGTGATCTTCCCGGTGAGCAGCTGATTTTCAAGCACCCTGCCCTGGTCTGAAACAGCCACCTTCACATACTCTCCTGTGTGCCCCAGCCAGTATTCTCTTCCCATGATCTCTTTCTTTTCCTCGAACAGCACCTCCACATCCTGACCGACATAATGCGACCGGAAGCGCTTTGATGCCCGCCTCTCGACAGACTGCAGCACACTGCTCCTTGTGGTCTTTACCGTCTCATCCACCTGCCCCGGCATCGCTGCCGCCTTTGTTCCCCTGCGCCTCGAGTACTTAAAGATGTGCATCTCATAAAAATCCGCCTCCTCCACAAACTGTCTGCATGCCTCAAACTCCTCCTGCGTCTCCCCGGGAAATCCCACGATCACATCCGTGGTGATCGCCGGGTGCGCAAACGCTCCGCGCAAAAAACGAACCCCGTCTAAATACTGCGCCGGCGTATAGCGGCGGTTCATGCGCTGCAGCACGGTCTCGCAGCCGCTCTGGAGCGACAGATGAAAATGCGGGCAGATGTGCGCAAGTCCCGCCAGGCTGTCCGCAAACGCTTTTGTGACAATCCGCGGCTCGAGCGAACCCAGGCGGATGCGCTCCACACCCTCAACTTTGTCGATCGCCTGCACGAGATCGAGCAGGCTCATACCAAGATCCATACCGTAGGAACTGATATGTATTCCCGTCAGCACGAATTCCTTGTACCCTGCCGACACCAGTCCCCTGATCTCGTCGAGCACATCCTGCCGGCGGCGGCTCCTGACGCGCCCTCTCGCGTAGGGGATCATGCAGTACGTACAGAACTGGTTGCATCCGTCCTGTATCTTGATGTAGGCGCGGGTGTGCTCTGTCGTCGACACAAGCCGCATCTCCTCGTACTCCGCCGTGTGGCTGATATCGATCACGCTCTCCCGCACCACTCCGTCCAGGTAGCTCTCAAGGATCTCGACCAGATCCTTCTTCCGGTTGTTCCCGATCAGCAGATCCACAGCAGTGTCCGCCTCCACCGCCTCCGTGTCAGTCTGCACATAGCAGCCGACCGCCACGACAAGCCCCTCGGGATTCGTCTTTTTTGCCCTGTGGAGCATCTGCCTGCTCTTTCTGTCTGCTATGCTGGTCACGGTGCAGGTGTTGACTATGTAGATGTCTGCCTTTTCGTCAAACGGCACGATCTGGTAGCCCTTTTGCCGCAGTGCCTGCAGCATGGCGTCCATCTCGTATGAATTTACCTTGCAGCCAAGATTATGGTATGCCACTGTTCTCATTTTGCCCATTTATCCTTTCATCGATGCCCGATTCCTGTGATATCTGTGAATCAGAAAGTCAATTTGTACATATTTTTTCTTTATTTTCGGCAATTTTCATTACAACTGTTTTCGGTCTCTTGTTGACTTTTCCGCTGATTACCTTTATTATTAAATGGAAGGTAAAATAAAGGAGGTATTCAGAATGAAAACAGTTCAGATTTCTTTAAACTCTATTGATAAGGTAAAATCTTTCGTTAACGATATCACAAAGTTCGATTTCGATTTTGACCTTGTTTCAGGCAGATACGTCATAGATGCAAAGTCCATCATGGGTATCTTCAGCTTAGATTTATCTAAGCCCATCGATCTGAATATTCATGCTGAAAGCGGTGTTGATGAGGTTATGGAGATATTGAAGCCTTATTTAGTATAGTATCCACACAGCAGTGATACATACTGATATCTTGTCCGCATAGCTCAGATACAAAACCTGAATATCAGGCGAGTTGAACATTTACCGGGTACTTGCAAGTACCCGGTTTTGTTTTGCTCAATGTTCATAGGCGATCTCCACCACTTCGTCCGTCTCCAGCGCTGTCCGCATCAGCTCATCAATCTTTTCATCGAGATTCCGCTCATGGATCCGTATCACATTGAGATTCGGTTTTGTCACCGGATGCTTTGCCACGAAGATCGTGCAGCAATCCTCGTAGGGCTGGATCGAAGTCTCGTATGTATCGATCTTCTCCGAGATCTCCACGATCTCCTGCTTGTCAAAACCGATGAGCGGCCTGTAGACCGGCATGGTACACACATCGTTCGTAGCCATGAGGGACTGCATCGTCTGCGAGGCAACCTGCCCGATGCTCTCCCCTGTGATCAGTCCCAGACAGCCGCTCTTCTTTGCGATCTCCTCCGCTATGCGCATCATATACCGCCGCATGATGATCGTCAGCTCATCGTGCGGGCACTGATCGTAAATGTACAGCTGGATATCCGTAAAATTGATGATGTGCAGATCGATCGGCCCGCTGTATCTGGATATGGTCTTTGCCAGGTCGAGCACTTTCTGTGTGGCGCGCCCGCTCGTGTACGGCGGCGCACTAAAATACACTGCATCGAGCTTGACGCCGCGCTTTGCGATCATATAGCCTGCCACCGGGGAATCGATGCCGCCCGACAAGAGCAGCATTCCTTTCCCGTTCGTCCCGACGGGAAGCCCTCCCGGTCCCGGGATGACCGTCGAGTAGATATAGATCTTTTCCCGCACCTCGATGCGCAGCATCACGTCCGGCTTGTGCACGTCGACCCGCAGTCCCGGAAACGCATTTAACAGCGCCTCCCCGATATCACAGTTGATCTCCATGGAATTTTTCGGATAGTTTTTTCTTGCCCTGCGCGCCTCGACCTTGAATGAAAAATTCTTGTCCGGGTACACCCGGTCGATATAGCCGGCAACATCCTGGCAGAGCTTCTCGAAGCCTTCGTCCTCCACGTGCACCACCGGGCAGATGCCTGTGACGCCAAACACCGTCCTTAGATTCTCCACTGTCTCCTCGTAGTCAAATTCCGAGAGCGCATTGACAAAGATCCGCCCCTGCGACTTCGTCACTTCAAATGCGCCCTCGCAGCGCGTCAGCGCGTACCGTATCTGGTCGCACAATCTGTCCTCGAACAGATACCGGTTCTTCCCCTTCACGCCAATCTCTGCGTACTTTATTAAAAATGATCTGTACATATCCCTTTCTCCTTGTCTGCAAGTCTGCCGGACTGCGGCAGACTGCCCGGCGAACAGCCGATCAGGTCGCCCCGATGCGCTTTCCGCCCCTATTTCCTGGTGTAATGTCTGAGCATCGGTATCAGCTCACTCATACATTTTATCGTATAGTCGATCTCTGCCTCCGTCGTATACAGGCTAAAGCTGAACCGCAGCGTGGAGTCCAGATACTGCTTCTCAACGCCGATCGCCTTCAATGTCGCCGACACCGACGGTCTGTTGGACGAGCATGCACTGCCTGCCGACACGTAGATCCCCTTATCCTCGAGCGCGTGCAGCATCACTTCGCTGCGGATGCCCTGTATGGAGACGCTGACCACATGCGGTGCGCCGTCCCGTCCCACCGGACCGTTGAGCCGGATGCCCTCGATGGCGCCCACACCCTTGACAAAGCGTTCCTTTATGCCGTACAGATAATTGACTTTCGGCTCAAAATCCACAAAGATCTCCTCGACAGCCTTCGCCATGCCTGCGATCCCCGGCACATTCTCCGTGCCCGAGCGCATCCCTCTCTGCTGTCCGCCGCCAAAGATGATCGGGCGCACCTTCGCCTTCTCGTCCATGTACAGGAATCCGACACCCTTGGGGCCGTGGATCTTGTGGGCACTCACGGACAGCAGGTCGATGTGCATGCGTTTCGGGTAGATCCTGAACTTACCAAAGCCCTGAACCGCATCCACATGAAACAGCGTGTTGGGGTTCATGCGCCTGATCAGCTCTCCTGCCTGTTCGATCGGCTGCACGGATCCCACCTCGTTGTTCGTGTGCATGATCGATACCAGGATGGTATTCTTCGTCATCGCCTTCTCGAGATCCTGCAGACGGATGACTCCGTTTGGATCCACCGGCAGATATGTCACCACAAATCCCTGCTCCTCCAGGTGGGCACAGGTCTGCAATACCGCCGGATGCTCGATCCTGGTCGTTATGATATGTCTGCCCGCCCGGCAATTTGCATACGCCGCGCCGATCAGTGCGATATTGTCCGCCTCTGTCCCGCCCGATGTAAAGAGTATTTCCTTTTCCTGTACTTTCATGCATTTTGCGATGACTTCTTTGGCGTAGCGCACATATTTTTCGCTCTCCACGCCCTTCCTGTGCATGCTTGAGGGATTTCCGTATTCCTCACACAGAATATGTGTCATGAGCGATGCGACCTCCGGCAGACATTTCGTTGTCGCCGAGTTGTCAAGATAAACTTCCATCATATTTCACACCTTCAAACGTATTTTGTCTCTATTCCAGGCCGACGAAAATATGTCTAACCCCGGAACAGTAATCATATACTATAAATATGCGCTCTTTTGGGATTTTGTGCGCAGTTGCGTTCCACAACATCCATTTCCTCCTGAAATAAACGAAAACGCTACGATTCCAGCCGGTACATGATCCACGCCATAACGGTCATCCCCGCGGTCTCTGTGCGCAGGATCCGCCTGCCCAGCGTGATCGGCTTCATGCCGCAGCCGACGGCTGACAAGATCTCGTCCTCCTCAAAACCGCCCTCCGGACCGATAAACACGGCGACAGACTGCCCCGGCTCTATGTGATCGATAACCTGTCTCGTCCCCGCCATGCCTGACGCCCCGTCCAGCAGCTCCTCCATCTCGTAGGGAACCAGCCTGACATCCATATTTTCCGCGTACTCCAGCGCCTGCCGATAGCTCATGACCTCCCGCACTCTCGGCACGACGCCGCGTCTGCTCTGTTTGGCGGCTGCCTCCGCGATCCCCTGCCAGCGCGCCCTCTTCGCCTCCGCCTTTTTGTCGTCGAGCTTCACCACGCACCGTTTCATGGCTACCGGGATGATCTCGTACACGCCGAGCTCCACCATCTTCTGGATCACAAACTCCATCTTGTCCCCCTTGGGCAGCCCCTGGAACAGGCAGACCCTGGCGGGCAGCTCCACACCGTCCTCCTTCACAAAGCGCAGTGTGCACACAACCTGTGTGTCACTGATCTCATCGATACCGCACCTGTACTCCCTGCCGTCGACACCGTTGCTGACGCTGATCTCATCGCCGGCTTTTAACCGGAGCACATTCCTGATATGGTTGACATCTTCCCCGGTGATCACGACACTCCTGTCAGAAATCCGGGAGGGCTCTACAAAAAAATGATGCATATGACGACTTCCTCTACTCAATCTGTTTTATGAAATGCCGCACTTCCTGCGCGCCGTGACACTCACCCACTCCCCCTGGCGTGTCACTTCGACGACCTCAAGCCCGGCTGCTTCCACCGCATCGCACACAGTCTGCTCCTTGTTGTCTATGATCCCGGAAGTAATGTACACGCCGCCCGGCTTGAGCTGGTTTACGATCACAGGCGTCAGTGGCACGAGCACATCCGCCAGGATATTGGCGACAACGATATCATATTTTGCATAGCCGGCTCTGTCCTGCACTGCCCTGTCCGAGATGATGTTCCCGATCATCATCTCAAAGCATTCGGGCGCGATATGGTTCGCCTCCATATTTTCCCGCACTGCCTCCACCGCGCAGGGATCAAGATCCGTGCCGAATGCATGTCTGATGCCGTACATCAGCGAAATGATGGCGAGAATGCCGCTCCCCGTCCCCACGTCGAGCAGCTCCGTCTCGGGCGTGATATACTTTTTGAGCTGCCTGATACACAGCTGTGTCGTCTCATGCATCCCCGTGCCGAATGCCGTCCCGGGATCGATGTGCAGGATCTTCTTGTCCCTGTCCTCAGGCCGGACCTCCTCCCACGACGGTATCACTAGCAGGTCGTCGATATAAAACTGGTGAAAGAACTGTTTCCAGTTATTGATCCAGTCGATGTCCTCCGTCTCCGAGACCATGACAGTCCCCTCGCCGACATCCATAAAATTGCGCAAGTCACTGAGTTCCTGTTTGATGCGCAGAACCATCCCATCGGCGTCAACCGGATCGCCGTCGAGCTCCTCCACGAAGAAACTCAGGTACGCGATCCCGTCATCCTCCGGTGCATCAGGCAGGATGTCCACAAACATCTGCTCCTTTTCAAGCGGCGTCAGCGGTATCTTATCCTCGATCTGCGCCCCCTCCAGACCGATATCATAGAGGGTGCTGATAATGATATCCTCCGCGTCGGTAATTGTCTTGATCGTAAACTTCTTCCACTTCATATATAGAACCTGCCTTTCGCTGCTGACATCCTTCCTTTACGCGCCCGTGTTCCATCGAGCAGGAAAGACGTTTCCTGCTCGCCGCGCGGGGCGCGTGCAGCTTCTGCTGCTAATTTCCTTACGCGCCCGTGTTCAATCGAGCAGGAAAGACGTTTCCTGCTCGCCGCGCGGGGCGCGTGCAGCTTCTGCTGCTAATTTCCTTACGCGCCCCTGCGCATAAAAAACTTCTGTACAATATTATCTATCATATCATACAGAAGTCCATATTACCATCAAAATTTTATTTATTGAAAAATCCTTTGCGCTTTTTCTCTTTTTTGTCCTTTTCTTCATTCAAGTCGCTGTTTTCCATATTTTTAACGGCTTCCAGACTGTTTCCGGTCTCCCTGTCAAACTGGCGCAAAAGCTCTTTCGCCTCGCCCGAAAGCTTATCCGGCACCTGCACGACCAGCGTCACATAGTGATCCCCGCGGACATCCTTGTTCCGCAGAGACGGGACACCCTTTCCGCGCAGTCTGACGCGCGTGTCCGTCTGCGTGCCAGCCTTCACGTCATAGACGACCCTGCCGTCCACCGTGTCGATCAGCACCTCGCCGCCGAGCGCCGCAACCGCAAAAGACACCGGAACCGTGGAGAAGATGTTCATATCCTGTCTCTGGAAGATCGGATGCCTGTCGACTACGACCTCCACGAGCAGGTCGCCTCTTGGTCCGCCGTTCACGCCCGGCTCGCCCTTATCCCGGATCCGCACACTCTGACCGTTGTCGATGCCGGCAGGGATCGACACCTGTATCTTTTTTCTGCTTGCAATATATCCGCTCCCATGACAGTCAGGGCATTTCTCCTTGACTGTTTTGCCGGAACCGCCGCACTCAGGGCACACCTGCGCATTCCGTATGATGCCAAACGGTGTCTTGCTCTGTGTCACGACCTGGCCGCGCCCGCCGCAGCGGTGGCAGGTTTCCGGTGATGTGCCGGGTTTCGCGCCGTTGCCGTTGCAAGTCCTGCAGGTGTCCTTGAGGTTGAGCTCAAGTTCCTTGTCAATGCCAAAAACAGCCTCCTCAAACGTGATGCGAACACTCGTCCGTATATTGGCGCCTTTCATCGGACCGTTGTTCCTCGAACTGCTCCTGCCCCCGCCAAAGAAATCACCAAAAATATCGCCAAAAATATCGGAGAAATCAGCCCCGCCGAAGTCAAAGCCGCCAAAGCCGCCTGCACCGCCGCCCTCAAATGCGGCGTGTCCAAACTGGTCATACTGGCGTCTCTTGTCAGGATCACTTAATACGGCATAGGCCTCTGATGCTTCCTTGAACTTCTTCTCGGCCTCAGTATCACCCGGGTTCATATCCGGGTGGTATTTCTTGGCAAGCTGTCTGTATGCTTTTTTAATACTGGCATCATCCGCGCCCCGCTCAACACCTAATACCTCATAATAATCTCTCTTCTGCTCTGCCATGTTCATCCATGCCTTTCTTTTAAACAGTATAAACTAAACATCCACGCCAAAGAACGCCTTCCCCTGGCGTCCCTCAACATTCAAATCAAACATTCCCCGCAGTTCCATTGCACTGACCACGATATACGGTCAGCGCAATGGAATCTGTGAAAACTTTATATTTCTCTTTATACTTCTCTGTAATCCCCGTCAACAACATCGTCCGCTGCGCCCGCATCCTGTGTCTGCTCTGCACCGCCCATGTTTCCCATGTCAGGACCGGCTGCACCTGCCGCACCCTGCATATTCTCATACATCTTTGTGAACAGGTTCTGCGCCTTTGTCATCAGCGCCTCCTGCTTGCCCTTCAGCTCGGATACCTGATCCTCTGTCATCTCGGCATCCTTCGTGCTCTCGAGCAGCGCCTTGAGGTCGCTCAGGTCAGCCTCCAGCGCAGACTTCTCCGACGCATCGATCTTGTCGCCAACCTCGTTCAATGCCTTCTCCGTCTGGAATACGAAGGAATCCGCATCGTTTCTCGCGTCGATCGCCTCCTTGCGCTTTCTGTCCTGTGCCTCGTACTCAGCTGCTTCCTTCACTGCCTTCTCGATGTCCTCGTCAGACATGTTCGAGCCCGCCGTGATCGTGATATGCTGCTCTTTTCCTGTGCCCAGATCCTTTGCGGAAACGTTCACGATACCGTTCGCATCGATGTCAAATGTAACCTCGATCTGCGGAACACCGCGTCTTGCAGGAGGGATCCCGTCAAGCCTGAACTGTCCGAGCGACTTGTTGTCCCTCGCAAACTGTCTCTCACCCTGCACGACATTGATATCGACAGCCGTCTGGTTGTCTGCCGCCGTCGAGAAGATCTGGCTCTTCTTGGTAGGGATCGTTGTATTCCTCTCGATCAGTTTGGTTGCGACACCGCCCATCGTCTCGATGGAGAGGGACAGCGGCGTGACATCCAACAACAGGATCTCGCCTGCGCCCGCATCCCCTGCAAGCTTGCCGCCCTGAACGGACGCACCGATCGCCACACACTCGTCAGGGTTGAGCGATTTGCTCGGCTCCTTGCCTGTCAGCTGCTTTACCTTATCCTGCACTGCCGGAATACGTGTGGAACCGCCCACCAGCAGCACCTGGCCGATCTCGGACGCCGTGAGTCCTGCGTCCTTCAGCGCGTTCTGTACCGGAACTGCAGTTCTCTCCACCAGGTCGTTTGTCAGCTCATCAAACTTAGCCCTTGTGAGGTTCATATCAAAGTGCTTTGGTCCCTCTGCTGTCGCAGTGATGAACGGAAGGTTGATGTTCGTCGTGGTCGCGGAAGAAAGCTCTTTCTTTGCTTTCTCGGCTGCCTCTTTCAGACGCTGCATCGCCATCTTGTCGCTGGAAAGGTCTATGCCTTCCTGCTTCTTAAACTCGTCGATCATCCACTGGATCAGCTTGTTGTCAAAATCATCACCGCCAAGGCGTGTGTCACCGTTTGTCGCAAGAACCTCGATGACCCCGTCTCCGATCTCGATGATCGACACGTCAAACGTACCGCCGCCGAGGTCGTACACTAAGATCTTCTGCTCCTTCTCGTTGTCGAGACCGTAAGCCAGCGCAGCCGCTGTCGGCTCGTTGATGATACGCTTCACGTCAAGCCCTGCGATCTTACCCGCATCCTTTGTCGCCTGGCGCTGTGCATCGTTGAAGTAAGCCGGAACCGTGATCACTGCCTCCGAAACCTTCTCACCCAGATAGCTCTCCGCATCTGCCTTTAATTTCTGAAGGATCATTGCGGATATCTGCTGCGGGGAATACTTCTTGTCGTCGATCGTCCTGCCGTTGTCTGTACCCATATCCCTCTTGATGGATGCGATCGTCTTCTCCGCGTTTGTAACTGCCTGACGCTTTGCAGGCTCACCGACAAGGCGCTCGCCTGTCTTTGTGAATGCCACGACCGAAGGTGTCGTCCTTGCGCCCTCTGTATTTGCGATAACGGTGGGCTTACCACCTTCCATAACTGCCACGCAGCTGTTTGTTGTACCTAAGTCAATACCAATGATCTTTGCCATGATTTTTTCCTCCTCATTATATAAAATCATATTGTTAAACATTTCAGTTCCATGAGAAATGCCTGCACTATAACATTTGCCTGCACTGCTTTTCTATGCGGAGTGCCCTTGAAAGTCCCCGCTATACGACCACCGCTACCATGCTGTGCCTCACCACGCTGTCGCGGTAGGTGTAGCCCTTTTGAAGCTCCTGTGCGATGATCCCGGACGCATACTCCTCGCTCTCCACCTGCATCACCGCGTTGTGAAGATCCGGGTTAAACTCACAGCCGACCGCCTCGATCGGTTTCACCTCGAGTTTTTCGAGCTCTGCCATCAGCTGTTTGTAGACCATGTTCATCCCCTCCGCGAAAGGCTGCCTGATCTCCTCCTCCGAGAGCCCTGCAAGCCCTCTCTCAAAGTTATCCACAACAGGTAAGATCTTCTCCACCACACTCTTTGCGCCTGTCTCGAACATCGCGGATTTCTCCTTCTCGGTCCGCTTTCTAAAATTGTCAAACTCTGCCATCTGGCGCTTGACCCTGTCCTCAAGCTCATCGACTTTCTCCTGGAGCTTGTTTGTCTTCTCTTTTTTCTCCTTGCCCAGGAACGATTTCTTCTTCTCTTTCTTGTCCTCTGATCCGGCGCCTTCCTCCGGTGCGCCTCCCTCCTCGGCCTCAGCCGCCGCAACTTCCTCCGGATCCGCTGCAGCCATGTCCGGTTCGCCTGGAGCTACGTCTTCCTTAATCTGTTCATCCAATTCTTTTTCTTCCACTGCCACTCGTTTCCTTTCTATATATAAATAATAAATACAATAATGATCTATATATTATCCCGGCTCTTCCTGCCCGCTGTCCCTGTCGTCCTTTTTGTAGATCGTGTCCAGCTGGCATTTCAGTGTCTTCAATGTGCTGATCACCTTGTCATAATCCATACGGCGCGGACCGATGATCCCGATCGTGCCCTTCATGCCCTCCTCGAGTTCATACGTGGCTGTGACCACGCTGCAGTCCTTCATGGTCTTCACCGGTGTCTCGCTGCCGATATACACCTGTATGCCCGTTCCGTTCTCGTCCGTGAGCGTATCCTGCACCAGCTCGTTGAGCAGCTGTTTCTCCTCGAAGGTCGTGATCAGCTCGCTCGCCCGCTGATTGTCCGCAAGCTCCGGGTACTTGAAAATATTGTTTGCACCGCTCGTGTAGATCTCCACACGCTCCCCGTCCTTGATCACCGCCGCCACCGCGTCCATGACATTGGCGATAACCCCTGCATGAATGCCCGCCTGCAGTTTCAGGTTCGCTATCATCGCCAGCGTGATCTCCTCGATGGGCAGCCCGTTGAGATTGGTGTTCAACAGGATGTTCAGCTTTAGCAGCGTCTCGTCGTCAAGCATCTGGCCGACCGCTATCATATCGTTTTTGATCACATTCCCCTCGACAACGATCGTGGTCAGAAGCTGCCGCGCATCCACCCTGGAAAGCTGTATGAATTTCAGCTTGTTTCCCCTGACCTGCGGTGCGGATATCATGGTAGCGTAGTTTGTGTTGACGGCGAGCATCTTCGCCATCTGTTTCAGCACTGCCTCCATCTTATCCTCGCGCTCGAGCAGTATCCGCTGCATCTCGCGCACTTCCTGCGTCGCCTGGCTGAGCTGCTCCTCCTTCTCGAGCATCATCTGATCCACGTACAGACGGTAGCCCTTGTCAGAGGGGATCCGTCCGGCGGAGGTATGAGGCTGTATGATATAACCCAGCTCCTCGAGGTCTGACATTTCATTTCGGATCGTAGCCGAGCTGAGATTTAAGTCCGTATACTTGGAAATGGTTCTGCTTCCGACCGGCTCGCCTGTCTCCAGATAGTTGCGGATGATCGCCTGCAAAATCTTTCGTTTCCGCTCGTCTAAATCCAACCTGCCACGCTCCTTCCACATTCTTTGCATATTTCTTCCATATGATAGGCTTCCATCAATTGATCCTGCTTTATTAGCACTCATCGCAATGGAGTGCTAATATTTACATATACTAACTTACTACTTTCGGTTTTTATTGTCAACAATCTTTTGCATTTTAATTATTAATAAATTATAAAGAGAAATAACGATATCTTTTTTTGCCATTCATAATCTCTGCCACAGCCTCATAGAATGTACAAATGACTCAGAAGGAGAACCCTTTTCAAGAATATGAAAGATTATATTGAAGAAAGAGCGATCAATATTGCTGTCTATATCATCGACAATAACGCCACTGTGAGGCAGACCGCCAAAGCATTTGGCGTCAGCAAATCGACTGTACATAAAGATGTCACCTCCCGCCTCATGCAGGTCAATCCCACTCTTGCCAGGCAGGCCCGGACAGTGCTTGACGTCAACAAATCCGAGCGTCACATCAGAGGCGGACTTGCTACCCGCGAAAAATATGCACACCAGAAAGACGAGTAGGAGGGATGATTCTCCCTCCTACTCGTTATCGATCCGCCCGTTTCCTGCGCGCCCGTCATCCCGCGGCGATCAGACGACCCTGCGCACGCACAGAATGCTGCGGTAGAGCGCGTTGCTGATCTTGATCCCGGTCTTTGCGGAACTTGCGTGGACAATCTTGCCGTTTCCTATATAGATCGCCACATGCCCCGGATAGCATATGATATCCCCAGGCTCCGCCTCCGCATAACTCACCTCCCTGCCGACACTCCGCTGGGAAGTTGAATTCCGCGGGAGACTGTAGCCGTACTGCTTAAAGACGGACTGTGTGAATCCGGAACAGTCTGCTCCGTTGGTCAGGCTCGTCCCGCCTGCCACATACGGGTTCCCCACAAATCCACAGGCAAAAGCCGCGATCTCCTTGCCCTTGGCACTGCCGTTTGCCGCCATGATGGAGGATGTGTCAACAGCCGCTGTCGGCTTCTGCGTCGGCGTGCTGCTGTTGTTATTGCTGTCAGCACTGTCATTACTGTTATTATCGTTATTATTGTTATTCTGACTGTTTTTCTTCGCCTCTTCCTCCTTGCGTTTGCGTTCTTCCTCTTCCTTGCGCCTGCGCTCCTCTTCCTCCTTGCGCTTGCGCTCCTCCTCAGCCTCGATCTGTTTGATCTGCGCATTCCTCTGCTTGATCTGGGATTTGTACACCTCCGCCTGCTGCCTTGCCTTGCTGATCTGCACAGCGTAGTCCTCGCTGATCGCCTCAAGCTCTGCCCTTGCCTCCTCGACAGTGTCCATCTCCTCCTTGAGCCCTTCCTGCGCCGCCTCGAGCTCCGATTCCTCTATCTCAAGATTTTCTTTCAGGTCCTCGACATTCTGTCTTGCGATCTTGTAATTGTTGAACAGCTTTTTGTCATACTCGTGCATCTTCTCGATATAGTCCGCCTTGTTGAGCATATCCTGCATGGAGGACGCGCTGAACAGGATGTCGAGCATGGTAGTCTCGCCGCTCTCATACATTGCCTTCACCCGGACCTTCATCGCCTCATACTGCTGCTTTTCCACCTCCTGCGCCTTGGCGAGATCGACCTTTGCCTGCTCGATCTGTGCCTTCTTTGCCTCGATCTCCTCCTCCAGCAGGCTGATGCTCGCCATCAGCTCTGCGATCTCATCGCTGAGTATCTGTATCTCCGCGTCAATGCCCTCCTGCTCTTCCTCAAGCTCGTTGACCTGATCGTCAATATCTTCCAGCCTGCCCTGATCCTCCTCATTCTGTTGTTTCAACTCATCTTTTTTCGCCGCCTGCACCAGACAGATTTCCTGATCTGCACAGAAATCGTATGTCGTAAAAAATATTGCCACACACAATCCAATGACCACCAGACGCCCGCATCCTTTTTTCATGTGTATCTTCCCCTTTTTACTCCGACAAACCGCAACAACCCGCTACCCTCTCAGCCACTACGATTCCGCCTCCTGTGTCGCCTCTTCCTCGACCGGAACGATCTCTGTCAGACGCTCTATCACCGCATCCTGCAAGATGGACATCCGATAGCTCGTATATCCCGCCTGCTCGATCAGCGCATCGCCCGAAGCATAGCCGTATTCCGCCGCCTCCTCGTCCGCCTGCTCGCGTATCTTCTCCTCGGTAATCTCGATCCCCTCGGCTCTCGCCACAGCCTCCATCACCAGGTACTGTTTCACGATCTCTGTACACATCTCTCTCGTCTGGGTGTCATACTCCTCCATCGAAAAACCGCCCGCAGTGCTCACGAAAGTCTCCAGATCCACACCGTACATCGCCGCGATGGACTCCATGTAAAGGTTGTAACTCTGCACTTCCTCCTCGATCAGATACTCGGGTATCGACTTTGCGGTGCTCTCCTCGACAAGCTGCTGCACGATCGCGCTCTTTGCGTTTGCCGCAAACGTTTCCTCCGCGCGCTCCTCTACAGCCTCCTTTCCGGCTTCCCACACTTCCTCCTTAGTCTTGTAGGGCAGCCCCAGATCTTTCATCTCCTCCGGCGTCACGGTCTCATACGCCGCTGCTCCCTCTATGCTGTTCACCTTGACGGAAAAAACGACCTCCTGCCCTGCAAGGTCGGGATTTTGTTTGTAATTCTCGGGAAATGTCAGGTTCAGATCCACCGTCTCGCCGGGCATCACCCCCACAAGCCCTTCCTCAAAACCCGGGATAAAGCCCCCCGAACCGATCGTGAGCATATATCCCGCTGCGGTGCCTCCTTCGAATGCCACGCCGTCCTTCTTGCCCACAAAATCAATATCCGCCACGTCGCCTTCCTCGACTGCCCTGTCCGTGATCTTTCCCACCAACAGCTCACTGTCGATATATTGCGTGACCGTCTCATCATCCACTGCCGGTCTGACCGCGCTCACCTTCATACTCTTGTAATCTGCCAGTGTGATATACTCCTCTATGTCGAGATCCTGCAGCTCTACATAGTCCTCCCTGCCGCCGGCGCTCTCCTCCTCTGTCTGCGTCCCGCTGTCCGCGCTCTCCTCCGAAGCGCTGTCAGTCTCCAGAGCCTCAGCCGTCTGCGATGTCTGCTGTGCCTCCTTGTCCGACTTACCGCATGCAGCCAGGCTTGCAGTCACAGCACCAGCCATGCACATCAATACGAATGTTTTTTTCATAAAATGATGATCCTTCCTCATATAAACTTTTTCATTGTCAGAAACGTTGAACCGTTCCTCATCCCCTCATGAGTTATATCATAACATTATCGAACGAAAAAGACAATGAAATCGACAGACTTTCTTGCACTTTCCAGTATTTAATGTTACAATCCTTATAATGGCATGACGGTTTGTGCAAAGCAGCCACGGCACAGGGCGCGGTTTGTCCGGACTGTCACTTGCGTATCGCCATACATATCGCCAAGCGCGTGTAAAGCAAAATTATCAAAAGGAAAGGTAATGATTTCAGATGGCATTAAAAATTATAATCACGGTTTTGATCATTCTGGTGGTGCTCCTGGTCGTGCTCTACTTCGTGGGGAAAAAGATGCAGAAAAAGCAGGCGGAGCAGGAAGCGCAGATCGAGGCTGCCAAGCAGACTGTCACGATGCTCATCATTGACAAAAAGAAACTCAAACTAAAAGATGCCGGGCTTCCCGCCGCGGTTCTCGAACAGACGCCCAAGTACATGCGGCGTGCCAAGTTCCCGATCGTGAAGGCAAAGATCGGTCCCCAGATCATGTCGCTGATCTGTGACGCCTCGATCTTTGACATCATACCCGTCAAGAAAGAGGTCAAAGCCACCGTCAGCGGTATCTACATCACTGACGTGAAGGGCATCCGCGGCAAGCTGAACACGGCACCCGCCAGGAAAAAAGGAAAATTCCGCAGCTGGGTTGATCGGATGCAGGAAAAAGCCGGCGCAAAACCATTAAAATAAATCGGGCAGGGAAGACGTCTTCCCTGCTCGTTTTTTAAAATCCGTACTCGCGTATCTCACAATTCCGGATGCCAAACGCGGAGTACTCTTCATTTGTCATATCGTTGAAATACGAGTGGACCACCCTCGCGATACCGTTGTGCGCCACCAGAAGGTATGTCTTCTGCCCCGGATCCGCCTTGATCTCATCCATGAGGTTGTAGATGCGCTGCGCCAGATGAAGCATAGTCTCCCCACTCCCAAAGTGGTTGACAAAGCTTCTCTTCGCCTCCTGAAATTCAGCCCCGTTCCTCGGCGTCGACTCATATTTCCCAAAATTCTGCTCCCTGAGGCGTTCTTCCTCCCGCGCCGGGATCCCTGTGACCGCAGCGATCTCAAGCGCCGTGTCTTTTGCCCGGATCAGCGGCGAATACAGGATCTCATCGATACAGAGTCCCTCGTCCGCAATCTTTTTGCCGAGCAGCCTCGCCTGCTCATGCCCCAGCTCTGTCAGCGCGATGTCCGTCGCCCCGCAGATCTTATTTTCCACATTCCATATCGTCTGTCCGTGTCTTGCAAAATATATGTGCGCCATATTTCCCCGCCTTTTCCCATCACAGATCCAGCTTCAGATCGTTGTCCTGTATCCAGCCGATCCTGCGGAATCCTGCGCCGATCGCATACGTGACCACTGCCGGGAGCACAAAGCTGATGCAGATCAGCCCTGCCCAGTCCCATGCGCCCACCGCCGTCCTGGTTCCCGCCGCGATGTCGTTGAGCCAGCCTGTATACACGCCGATCTGACCGACCAGCCCACAGGTCCCCATGCCGGATGCCACCGCGGCACCGTTCATCTCCAGCCGGAATACGCATGTCGCGATCGGTCCTACAACCGCTGACGCGATGATCGGCGGAAGCCAGATCCGTGGTTTTTTCACGATATTTCCCATCTGCAGCATCGATGTCCCGATCCCCTGTGCGAACAGCCCGCCGATCCCGTTTTCCTTGAAGCTCATGACAGCAAAACCGACCATCTGTGTGCAGCACCCTGCAAGCGCCGCTCCTCCGGCAAGCCCGGTGAGGCTGAGCGCCGCGCAGATCGCCGCGCTGCTGATCGGAAGCGTGAGCGCTATCCCGACGATCACCGATATGATCACGCCCATCAAAAACGGCTGGAGTTCGGTCGCCCACATGATCGCCCTGCCCACCGCACTCGCCGCACTGCCGATCGCCGGTGCGCACAGTGCCGAGAGCAGCGCGCCAGCCATGATCGTCACCAGCGGCGTCACGATGATATCTATCTTTGTCTCCTTGGATACCGCCTTGCCAAGCTCTGCGGCGAGAATCGTGATCAGCAGTACTGCGAGCGGACCGCCCGCGCCGCCGAGCGTGTTGGCAGCATGTCCCACTGCCGCAAGCGAGAACAATACCAGCGGCGGACAGTGGAGCGAATAACCGATCGCTACCGCCATCGCCTCCCCTGTCACCGCCTTGGCATATCCCCCGATCGTTACCAGAAACTCGATCCCTGCCCGCTCCCCGATCGTGGAGATGATCGTTCCGATCAGCAGGGAGGCAAACAATCCCTGCGCCATCGCGCCCAGCGCGTCGATGCCGTAGCGTTTCCCGGATATCTCGATGTCTTTCCGCCTAAAAAACTGTTGTAATTTTTCCATAATGATCTCCATTCTTTTTTCCTATGTGTTCGTAGGCAGTATAACACACCTCGTTCCATTTATCAATTACAAATCTTTATTCACAAAATCAAACACAAAATCAAGCGGTCGCCATACCTTCTATACTGAATGATACAACGACCGCTCTAATGCGCTTCAATATTCAATTTTTTCCTCTTTCCCGGACTCCTTGATCCGATGCTATTTTTCGGTTGCTTTACTGTCGATCCGCCATCTTCGTCCGATGACTTGATCCCTCACTGCTCTTTTTTGCTTATGTCTGTCTATACAACGCTGTTTTCTGTTCACATGGATCTGCTTTTCCACGTCCTATATGCCTCTTCATTTCGGCTGCTTTGATCTGATCTTTTGATCCAATCCTTGTTTGTTCCCTATCCTCTGACTCCGATTCCGAAATACGCTTCTTAATTTCTCCTGCTCTGCTGCTCTCAGTTCGATCTTGTTCAGATCGTAATCCCGAATCTGATCCTGATTTTAATCTCCTGATCCAAATCCCAAGTCCGATCTCCTACTTCATTCAAATCTCAGTTTTGATCTTCTTGATCCACATCTCAAGCTCTATCCTGACCTTGATTTAAATCTCAGTTTCGATCTTCTTGATCTAAATCTCGAGTTCTATCCTGACCCTGATTCAAATTCTGCATCAATCTTTGTCCAAATCCCACGTCCGATCTCATACTTCATTCAAATCCTGATCCTGATCCTGATCTCACCTCGATCTCGACTGCCGCAGCTGCCTTCTATTCGTTCTCATATCTATTAAGGGATTTCTTCCTGTCAGAGTTAGGTCTCTACCGTTGCCAAGGGACTCATCTCCTTTCTCCAACACTCTATAGGGATTGCCTGCAGGAATCCGAATGCTGCATTTGTTTTATCAAATGCTTTACAAAAGCTTTTTTGTAAATTCGTACTTTTTTATCTTTCGTATCTCTACAAGTCTTCTTTTGTAAATTCGATTCGTCCTGATCTTCTGTGCTTGTCTCTCTGGTACTTATCCTTCGATGTTATCCTATGTAACCATCTTCTGTACCTTGTCTTTTTCTTCTTCCTTGGTGTAATTGTATAGTAACACTTCTTTTTCGCAATTGCAATAGTTTTCTACGAATTTGTCAAATACTGTCGAATTTACCATATTTTATCAGTCATATTGTACATTATTTTCTGAATATTCTGACAACAGTACCGTCATTTTGCCCTTTTTCTGTTTTTATCCTGCTGTGCTTTTTCGATCACGTACGCCGCCTCACCCCTGACCTGTTCGCTCTTCTCCTCGTAGTCTGCCGCCTCGCAGAGTGCCAGCGCCTCCTGCAGCGTGATCAGCCCGCGGAGCTGCACGGTGTGGTTTTCCACCGGAATGTACGCCTTCTTCGTCTTGTCAAATACGGAGCGCAGCAGATAATAATTGTAGGTGTCCTTTTTATTGTCCGCGAGCTTCACAATGTCGTCCACGACACACACGCCGATCGTCTCGCTGTATATGATCTCTTTCTTCTGGAACAAGCTTATCCCCCCCATGTATTTCTTTTCTTCTGTTATCCGCTCTTCGCCCTGTCGACAAAATAGCACCCGCCCACTTCCGGACTGATGCTATTTCCACCTCACATTATGAAGTTCCATCATGCACATTACGCCCTGCATTTCCTTTCCCGTCTGATCCACCAGAGTTACGTCCCTTTCGCACCGGCCAACCGCACACAGAGCCAGTCAGCCGACGGAGAATCTGTTCCGCTTGCTCTGTGCCATCAGACCATTTTCTCCTGGTTTATGTTCTATATATTTATTATCGGCAAGGAACCGAAAAGACTTAACGGTCTTCAACAAACAAACAGGAGGGGGGTCCCTCCTGTTTGCCGTGTAACCTAGAAAGTACTGCCAGAATCATTTATACATTTTTGCGTTTCTCCACAAATACAGGGAAGGACTCTGTGCCCTTCAACTCCTTGTAGGCAGTTATCTTCACATTCTTGTCCGTGATCGCATACTCCACTGTCGCACCTGTCTCGATCACAGTATCCTGCATCAGCACACAGTTTCTCACCTTTGCGCCCTTGCCGATCTTGACACCTCTGAACAGAATGCTGTTCTCTACTTCGCCCTCGATCACACAGCCGTCCGCCGCCATCACATTCTTTGCGTGGGAGCCTGCGGCGTATCTTGTCGGGTTGTCGTCACGAATCTTTGTGTACACAGGATTCGGCGAGAACAGCGCATTGATATTCTCTTCTTTGAGCATCTTCATATTTTCAGCAAAATATGTATTGATGTCGAGGATGCGTGCATAGTAGCCCTCATGCTGGTAAGCCTGCACATTGAGCTTGTCGAGCTGCGGTGATATGATATCGCGCTCAAAATACGTAAGCCCGTTGACGTACGCCTCCCTGATCTGCTCGATCAGGAGCTGTCTCTCGATGACATAGATATTCATCGAAACATTGTTCTCTCCGCTCTCCTTATTGTTCACCACGATCTTCTGTACCCTGCCCTCACCGTCAATATCCAGTGTGTAGTACAGATCCTTCTTGGTCATGTCAATGTCGCGCAGCGCCTTGGGGATCTCCTCCCTGGTGTACGCGATCGTCACATCCGCACCGCTGTCGATATGCCGCTGGAGAAGCTTGTTGAAGTTGAAATTGACCGCAACATTCGTGTCCGCCATGATGACATACTTCTCTTTCTGGCGTTTCAGATAGTCTATGATGCTCGCGATCGCCTCAACCCTGCCGTTATATATGTTCACCGTCTTCTGCGCGAACGGGGGAATGATATTGAGTCCGCCTTTCTTGCGCGTCAGGTCCCACTCTCTGCCGGATCCTAAATGGTCCATCAGCGAATGATAATTTCTCTTTACGATCAATGATATATTGTCAATACCGCAGTTTACCATACTGGAAAGCATGAAATCTACCAGTCTGTAACGGCTCGCAAACGGTATGGATGCCATCAGTCTCTCGCTCACGAGCTCCGGTACTAAGGAATCATAGCTGTTTGGGAACAAAATGCCCATTGCCGAATCTGCATTTGAATTGATCATGCCTTTTCACCTCCCTTTACATCTGCCGACACCATCGCGTCAGGACCTACGATCGCGCCCTCACCGATCGTCACGTTGGAGCCGACTGTAGCGACGCCCTTCTTGTTTCCGTCGGGCATCTCTCCCACGACAGCATTCTTCTCGATCACTACGTTCTCCGCGATGATACAGTGCTTGATCTTCGCTCCTTCCTTGATCGTGCTGCCGCCCATGATCACGGCGTCCTCGATCACAGCACCCTTCTCGACCTTGACGCCCGCAAAGAGTATCGAGTGACGGACTTCGCCGTCGATGCTGCAGCCGTCAGTGATCATGCTGTTCTCAAGCACTGCGCTCTCGCCGATGCGGTGTCCTGTCATACCGCTGTTCCTGCTGAAAATGCGCCAGTCATCGTCAAACAGGTTGATGCCGCTGTTCTCCGGATCGAGAACCTCCATGTTCGCCTCCCACAGGGAAGAGATGGTTCCCACATCCTTCCAATAGCCTGAGAAACGGTACGCGTACATCTCTCTGTTGTCGCGCAGCAGGCTCGGAATCACGTTCTTGCCAAAATCGTTCTCGGACTCCGGATCATTCTCGTCCTCGATCAGATACTTCTTTAAGATATCCCAGTTGAAAATATAAATACCCATGGAAGCCAGATTGGACTTCGGCTCCTTTGGCTTCTCCTGGAACTCCGTGATCTTGTCATTCTCATCCGAGACCATAAGCCCGAAACGGCTTGCCTCCTCCCAGGGCACTTCCATGACTGCCACGCTGAACTCGGCGCCTTTTTCCTTGTGGAATCTGAGGAAGTCGCTGTAATCCTGCTTGCAGATCTGATCACCTGACAGAATGATCACGTACTCCGGATCATATCGCTCGATAAAGTTGATGTTCTGGTAAATAGCATTCGCCGTGCCCTTGTACCAGTCCGACCCCGTCGCCTGCTGATAGGGCGGCAGCACATGTACACCACCGTGAAGTCTGTCCAGATCCCAGGGCTGTCCGTTTCCGATGTACTCATTCAGTACAAGCGGCTGATACTGGGTCAGGATACCCACGGTATCGATCCCTGAATTAACGCAGTTTGATAGCGGAAAATCGATAATACGGTACTTTCCACCAAACGGAACTGCAGGTTTTGCCAGCTTCTGCGTCAATGTGTAAAGACGCGAGCCCTGACCGCCGGCAAGCAGCATTGCAATCATTTCTTTTGCCATAAAATACCTCCATTCCTATTTTGAGCACGCTCAATGTCATCAGATAAGATCTATTCAAATTGTCTGCTCAATTGATGTTGTTCTGTAACTGTCCTCTCTGACGCAGTTACATCTTCTTGCTGATTACAAACCAGCATCTAAAATGTTAATCCATAATCATGCTCTGAATAGTTACAATTATACTATAAACTTCAAAAAAATGGTAGTGTTTTGTTTATTTTATTCATATTTTTTTAACAAATGCGACTTAATTACAGCTTTTATCCCTAATAGCCACCTTTGCATTCGCCTTTTTTCGTCATTTTATGCAATTGCTGCGCCTATAGTATGTAAATACATCCGCTTCTGCAACCCACACCCCCAAAAGCGCAATCTGTTCTTGACGGATTGAAAAGCAAGAACCGCATACAATCGAGTAGGGGAACGACCTTCTCCACTGCTCCCGCGCGTCCCTTGCGCCGCCTTGCGGCTTAGTCCCTCTGCACGGGGCTGCGCACTATAAAAGGGCTGTCTGGAAATTTCCGACAGCCCTCTGCATTTTATTGAATCCTTAAACCCGGTTGTAATTGATCAGACATCCCTTTAGTATGATCTGTCGCTCCTCGTCCGTCAGCTCGCCGAGCGTCATCTCAAAAGCCACCTTTTTGTCCTCTCCTGATGCGCTGCCCACGACATAGGCTTTGATCACATCAGCCTTCTCCTCCACGGCCTTTCTGATGCCTGGAATGTAGATGTAGTCCAGATTCTTGAATGGCAGCTCACCCTCCTTGATGATGAACGGCAGCATCCCCCAGTTAATGAGGTTCGAGCGGTATCTCTTGGTCGCGTACTCATGTGCGATGTTCGCCCAGCCGCCAAGGACCTTCTGGCAGCTCGCCGCCTGCTCCCGCGCAGAGCCGTCGCCCGGCTTCACGGCAAAGATCGTGCTGCCGATACCAGTGTTGCTGCGGTCTGCGTCCGGCGTGATCGTCTTCATCACGCGCCATGCCGCTTCGAGTTCCGGGAACTTCTGCACAGGGCATACCTTCTCCTCCCGCGCTTTCTCCACCACCTGGATCTCCTTTGCAAGCCTCACATAGTTCGGATCCTTGCGCGAGAGCGTGAACTCTGCCAGCCCCAGCGGATTGGAGCGGTAGGAGGACGTCTCGCCGGAAGGGATCAGCTCGTCTGTCGTCGTCACCGGATCGTGGATCTCCGATACGACCTTCAACATCAGGTTGTCTGTCAGCGCGACCATCGCCGGCCAGTCCTTGATGTTCGGTCCAAACTTGATCTCCACCGATTCATCGGCGGCACCCTTTGAGTCAAACACGCGGTTCTCATAGATCTTCTTGTCAAAGAAGTATCTGTACTTCGCAAAATCCCCGTCAAACTCCGTAGCCGGCGTGAGATACCCCTTGTTCGCCGCCGTCGCCGCGATCGAGCGCGCATCCATCAGCGCGACGGAGGCAATCTGTCCGCTCTGGAGCTTGGATCCCTCGCGGTTCGGGAAGTTTCTCGTGGAGTGGCGGATTGAAAAGGCGTTGTTTGCAGGCGTGTCCCCGGCGCCAAAGCACGGGCCGCAGAACGCCGTCTTCAACACCGCGCCTGTCTGCATCAGCTTCGCCGCGCAGCCGTTTTTCACCAGCTCCATATAGATCGGCATGGAGGCCGGATAAACACTCAGTGTGAACGCATCGGGTCCGATGCTCGCGTTGTCCAGGATGTCCGCCGCGGCGCAGATATTCTCAAATCCGCCGCCCGCGCAGCCCGCGATGATCCCCTGTTCCACATACAGTTTTCCATCCCTCACTTTGTCCTTGAGCCTGAAGTCCACCGCGCCGTCCAGGCTGACAAGCGCTTTCTTCTCACAGTCGTCAAGGATATCCATAAGATTCGCATTCAGCTCCTCGATGGTGTAGGTGTTGCTCGGGTGGAACGGCATGGCGATCATCGGTTTCACCTTGCCCAGATCGACTTTGATGCAGCCGTCATAGTAGGCGATCTCTCCCGGATTTAACTCCGCATAATCCTCAACTCTGCCGTGGATCTCATAAAATTCCCTGATAGCATCGTCCGTTCTCCATATAGAAGAGAGACACGTCGTCTCCGTCGTCATGACATCGATGCCGATCCTGAAATCCGCCGACAATGACGACACGCCAGGTCCGACGAACTCCATCACTTTATTTTTCACATAGCCGTTCTTGAACACCGCACCGATGATGGCAAGCGCCACGTCCTGCGGTCCCACGCCCTTCACTGGCTCACCCTCCAGGTAGACCGCGACAACACCCGGCATATTGATATCGTATGTCTGGTTTAAGAGCTGCTTGACAAGTTCCGGCCCACCCTCACCCATCGCCATCGTGCCGAGCGCACCGTAGCGCGTGTGGGAATCCGATCCGAGGATCATCCTTCCGCCGCCCGCGAGCATCTCCCGCGCATACTGATGGATCACTGCCTGGTGCGGCGGTACATAAACGCCGCCGTAGCGCTTGGCGCAGCTAAGACCAAACATATGATCGTCCTCATTGATCGTGCCGCCCACCGCGCAGAGTGAGTTATGGCAGTTTGTCAGCACATACGGAACCGGGAATCTTGTCAGCCCCGACGCGCGCGCTGTCTGTATGATCCCCACAAACGTGATATCGTGCGATGTCAGTTTATCAAATTTGATCTTGAGCTTTTCCATGCTGTCTGCGGTATTGTGCGACTTTAAGATGCCGTAGGCGATCGTCTCTTTGGATGCCTTTGCCTTGTCCACCTCCCTGCCGGTCTTTGCCTTGATGGCAGCTGCCGCCTCCGCGTTGTCCGCGACCAGATCCGTGCCGTTTACGAGATAAGCTCCTGTGTCCAGTAACTGAATCATTTTTACACCTATCCTTTCTAATAAGAAATAAAATAATATAACACAAATAAAATGATACAATAATACAATACAAAATAATTTAAATGGGATCCCAATGCCGTTGTCCGTGCATCCTATCATTAAATATACTATATCTTGCCACCCTTGTGCAACGGTTAATTTGCGCGGAACGCTTTTGCGGCTGTCCTCCCGCCCATCCGCGCAGTGAAAAGCGCACTCAGACACGCGCTAGAGCATGATCACTTCATCCGCCAAAACTGCAGCCTCCGCCCTGTCATGTGTGACAAAGACCACTGTCTTCCCGGCAGTCTTTTCCCGCACATACGCCATCACCTGTTCTTTGAGCGCCTCGTCCAGCCCTTTGAACGGCTCGTCGAGAAAGAGCACATCATACTCGGCAAGCAGCGCCCTGAGAATGCCCACCCGCCTGCGCATGCCGCCCGAGAGTTCCGCTGCCGGCTGATCCCCGCAGCTGTCCAGCCCGATCCTGTCCATCTCCGCCAGGATTGCCGGCAGCGATGCGGACGGGGGCATGACAAGCCTGATATTGTCCGCAGCCGTCATCCCCTCGCAGAGCCGCTCCTCCTGAAAAACGGCACTGAGCCGTTTTCCCTCCAATCCGGTCACACTGCCGCCGTCCACAGCTTCCAGCCCCATCAGAATCCGAAGCAGTGTCGTCTTTCCGGCACCGGAGGGCGCCATGACACAGGTGGTCACGCCGCTTTTGATCGTCAGATTCAAGCTGTCAAATACCTTTTTGCTGCCAAACGACTTTGATAAACCGCTGATATAGATATCTTCCATTTTTATTCTTATACCGCCTTATCCTTCATTTACATTGAACCTCTATTCCTGTCTCTTCTCTGACTTCTCGTTCAACAGTCCGGGGAAGCATTTCCTCACAGTCCTGGCCTCCTCCTGGTAAAATGTACCAGTCCTCCTTGCCGTCGTTCAACTTAATCGCAAGCAATTTACCATCTTGTATAATAACTGCCCTCGCAGAAGTCCATATCTACCCTGGGCAGACTGTCTCCCTGATACGCTCCGGTTCCGCGATCTCCCACAAGTCCACATTCTGCTCATAGTGATGCTCGGGGAACATCGCGCGATAGATGTCGTCCACGTCCCCGATCGACGCTGCGGCATCGGGAACGCCGCGAAAATCATACAGCAGAATGCTGTAGGTCACGCCAAACAGCCTTGATCCAAGAGACGTGTGCAGACACCCGTTCTGCGGTATTCCCGAATCACAGCCAGATAGTCCAGCAGTCCGTACTGCAGTCCATCCGGGACGATAAATATCGCATACCCCCGCAGTTCCCTGCCCTCATAGATGCCGTAGGCACAGCTCAGCCCCGTCCGTAGCATGTATAAAATACGTTCCAGCGGTTTGAGCTCGTCCTGCGGAAAATCGATCACCATGTACTGATCATAGATCTCTGTCAGCTGCTCTGACGAAAGTTCTTTCAATTCCATTGCTATCCATCCTTTTTATTCAGTCTTTTTCTTTCAGCCAAACTCTTTCTACAACCGTTTCAGATATCCGCTTCCTGCCGCAGCTCTCCGCCACGGCTTCATCTTCCTGCGCGCATCGCGCTGCACGCCCTGGCGATCTTGTCCACCAGAAGCAAGACGATCTTCTCAAAAAAAAGGCTCGCCGTCACGATCACCAACGTCCACGCGAACAGATCCGGCGTGTCCAGATACACTTTCGCCTGCTGCAGCCGCTCCCCGACCGATCCCTTTGGCATGCCGATGACTTCCGCCGCTACGCCCGCCTTCCAGCACATCCCGAGCGACACGCTGCAAGCTGTATAAAAATACGGCATGACCTGCGGCACATAAATATAGCGCACCACGCGGATCTTCGGGACGCGGAACACCTGTGCCATCTCCAACAACTGCCTGTCCACACACCGAATGCCGCCGAGCACATTGACGTAGATGACCGGCAGCACCATCAGAAACGAGATCAATACAGAGAGGTTTTCCGACGAAAACCAGATCAGTGCGAGTATGATAAACGACGCGACCGGCACGGATCTGGCTGCCAGCATGACAGGCGCCAGAAGTTCCCGGATCCTGCTATAACGGGACGCCACTGCTGCCAGGAGCACGCCCGACGCTGCCGCCAGGAAAAAACCCGACGCGACACGCGACAGTGTGAAGCAGGCTGCCCGCCAGAATGCCGCCGTCAGCGCGAGCTCGCCAAGCCTGCACAAAACCCGAAACGGCGACACCAGCAGAATATCGCTGTCCAGCCGCATGCTCGCTAGCTGCCACACGGCGATCCAAAACAGCACTGCCCACAGACGGATTTCATGTCTTTCTCTCATCTTCACTCAACCAGCACAAAATCGAACTGGGAATCGAACTGATAAATGACCGGGTGCACTCAGGCAGGAAAGAATTGTCTCTCTCATGCGCCGGGCATCTGTCAGACCTTGCTGACCTTCTTCCTCAGAGTGCCCGGGGACATAAAAGTCGTCTCCGGGCAGCGCCCCTCCCACGGACTTTGGGTTCTGCTCCATCAGCACCCTGAGATATCCCGAGAGCTTCTGTTTCATCTCGTCGCCCGTGATGAACACGATATTGCAGTCCGGCACCGCCTTTTTTGCAACCGCCGCCGGAACGATGTCGTACTTCTCAATCAGCGCCGCCGCGTCCTCCACATTTTCATTGACAAATGCCACCGACTCAGCATAGTGCCCCATAAATGCCTCGACCGCCGCCGGATTGGCGTCCACGAACTCTTTCCGCGCCACGACCACCCCTGTCAGGAGCGCCGAATCCGTACCAAGCCTGTCCCACTCCTGCGTGAGATCCAGCGCGACCCGGATCTTGTCACTCTTGGTCTGTGCCGTCGTCACAAAGGGCTGCGGCAGCATCGCGATCGCGTTCTCCTGCGCCATCAGCGCCGACAGACACTCCGCGTGCTCGCTCTTCCACTCGATCGTCAGATCCTTCTCGGGATCGATGCCGTTTTGTGCGAGAATATAATTCAGGGCGTACTCGGGCGTCGCCCCCTTCCCGCTGGCATAGATCGTCTTCCCTTTCAGATCACTGATATCCGATACCGTATCGCCGCTCTCCACGATGTAGATCACGCCCAATGTGTTGACCGCAAGCACCTGCACACTGCCCTCCGTGTTGTTGTACAGCACAGAGGCAAGGTTTGCGGGTACCGCGGCGATGTCCACCTGTCCCTGCACCAGCTTCGGCGTCACTTCGTCAGCCGCTGCTGCGATCTCAAAATGATATTCGTGATCTGTGATCCTGCCCGCCTCCGCACCGTCCATAAAGCCTACCAGACCCATGGCAGTAGGTCCCTTTAACGCGATGACATTGACAGCGGACGGCTGCGCATCCCCCTGCGCACCGCATCCAGTCATCAGCGTCATCCCGATCAGCAACGATGACAACAACATAACAAATTTCTTCATAATCCTCTCCCAAACCACCTATCTATAATTTCACATACTTCTCATAAAACTCCTCGACGCGCAGGGGCTTGTCGAAGTAGTACCCCTGGAGCAGCTCTGCGCCCGCCTTGTTCACGATTCCCATGATCGTCGTATTCTCAACGCCCTCCGCGCAGACGATGATGCCGACATTGTTGCAGAAGGAGATGATAAACTCGATCAGTTTCCGCTCCTTCTCTGTCCCGACCACTGATTTGATCATTGTGTGGTCGAGCTTTACGATATCTGTCGGTATATCCTTGAGCACCGCAAGCGACGCATACCCGGTGCCAAAATCATCCAGCGCGATGCTGATGCCCTGATCCTTGAATCTCTGCAGCCGCTCCGTCAGCTCGTCAATGCGCCCGATCCTGCAGCTCTCCGTCAGCTCCAGCACGAGACGCTCCGGCGCGATATCGTACTGCCGCAGCTTGTCCACCGTATACTCAACAAACTCATCGTCGTGGAGCTGGATGTAGGAGACGTTCACGTGAACTTTCTCGATCGGATTGCCGCCTCTGTCCTCCCACTCCCTGAGGTCTTTTAGCACCTGCTCGAGAATCCATTTTCCCACAGGAATGATCAGCGCCGTGTCCTCCAGGATCGGCACAAACTCCATAGGTCCGATTCCCGGAAAGCGCTCATCGCTCCACCGCAGAAGCGTCTCACAGCTCGTTCCTTTGCCTGTCCTGGAATCTATGATCGGCTGCATCACGATCGAGAACCCCTTGAAGTTGTCATTGACGCTCTCCCGTATCGCATCCCTGAGACGCAGCATTCTCGTCTTTTCCAGATGCATCTCCTCCGTGTAGAAGGTCACACCCGCCCTGCCCGCACTCTTGGCACTCTCGAGTGCGACAAGCATATTGCTCATGATCTGGTCAATGTACTTCCCATCCTGTGGAAAAAGCACCGCGCCTGCGCAAAAATCGAGGTGAACCTGGTTGCGATCGATATCCAGCGACGAGAATGCCTGCCGGATCTTCTCGATCTCCCTCGTCACATGCTCGCCGGTCCCGCCCTCGATCAGCAGGGCAAAATCTGAACTATCCATGCGGTAGATCCGTGTCCCCTTTGTCCTGACCGCCAGCATCCTGTGCGCAGCAGCATACAGCGTCTTGTCCCCGTAAGAGTACCCGTACTCATCATTGACGCGCTTAAAATTGCTGAGTCCGATCATGACCGCGACACCGCTCCTGTTATTGTACAGCAGATTCTCCGTGTCCTTGCGGAACTCCTGCAGTGTCCAAAGCCCTGTGACGGGGTCGATCTTATTGCGCACGCCCAGGTTGGTGACAAATCCGGCAAAGAAGTCCATCATGCCCTCATCATCGTAGGTCATATACCCCTTGCAGTTCACCCACACGTACTCGTTCCCGGCATTGCATATCCGATACTCCACATCGTGATAAGCAGTGACATGGTTCGCCATATCCTCAAAATTTTTGAGATAGGCTGACTTGTCATCCGGGTGGATCAGGTTCAGCCACTCAATGTCAGCCGGGCAGAGCACTTCGCTCTTCAAGCCGAAATACTCCACCGCCCCCTTTGACCACCGCGCCGTGTTTTTCTTCATATTGCTGGCAAAGAAATACGTCCTGTTTGACGACCGCGCCAGCACGTCAAAAAGCTTTGAGTCGTACTCATTCATCATGCTATCCACTACCATAGCTCTCTTCCTCTTAAAAACCAGAGCACTCCAAGACATACCCCCAACCCTGGCTGTACCCCCAAGCGCACTCTGCATGCAGTATGGTTTCTGTACAGCTCCTTATCCCCAACTATACAGAGTCATTTACTCCTATAATACCCGTATACAGCGATACCCCCTCCATTATACTCCAACTCCGCCCCAAACTCAATTGAGTAAATGGAATTTTCTAGTATTTCTGCACACGTTTCTCGAAATGCTGGTAGTCCTTGCTGCTGTTCCATGACCCGCCCCACGTAAATCCGTGTTCGATAAAAATCCTGTAACACAAGTCATTCCTGTCGATCTTATGCGGAAAATCCGCACTGCGGTCCGCATACGGTACGGCGTTGTCCGGCGAGATCAGCTCCTTTCCGTCCCTTGTGCGCACATAGGGATTGTAAAGGGGATTGATGTCTATGGCGAAACCATACGAATGGTTGGAGAGTTTCGTACTCCCCGGGACTGTCCTGTAATTGAAACAGGAAGTGTTGTTGTCCGCCATCGACGCCTCATCGTCCGCGCTGTACTCGTCTATGAGACGGATCTTCTCGATCGGATACTGGCTTTCGTACAGCTCATAAAAAATCTCCACCAGATCCTGCGCGACCGCCTGGTTGCAGATCAGCTCGCCCTCCTGGATCTGTCCCTCAAAATCATAGTGTAGGACATGCACATAAGAGAGCTCCTCATAGGAAATCTGCAGCGGCTCCTGCGTATCGGGATAGGAACTTCCCGTGATGCGCGCCTTGATATCCTCCGTCAATGCAGTGCAGTAAAAACCGGATTCCGCATCTTCTGTTTCTATTCCAGTGCTTTCTGCACTGTCCTCTTCTGTCTCTTGTACCTCCGTCTCCTCCGATGGCTCCGTGTTATTTCCGATCTCATTGCCGCCAACTTCTGTTTCCACAGGGTCATCTGCGCGGTAGGTGAGCTGTTCATCCGTGTTTTCTATCGTGTTTTCTATAGCGTCCTGCCTGTGGCACCCCGCCAAAAGACCCGCCATTGTCCATAACAGCAGTATCGCTTTCGCTTTTCTTTTCATCATCCTTCTCCTTTCTTTTTCCACTAATCCCCGCTCGCCAAATCCGATACAGATCTGCGGCAAGCGGGTGAGCCGTCTCCCTACAAGGGCAGCACGACGACGAACGCCATCCCGTCCTTCCCGCACTCCGCAAAGATCTCGCCGCCCATCCTGTTCATGATCTCCCTGCAGATATACAGCCCAAGCCCGTTTCCCTGCTGCCCCCGTGTGTTCCCGCCGCGGAAGAAACTGTCAAACAGGTGCACCAGCTCTCTTTCTGTGACCGGATCCCCCGTGTTGGACACGCGTATCAGCTGGCAGTAGTCCTCCTCGTAAAATGTGAGCTGTATCCTGCGCCCATCCCCGTACTTGAAGGCGTTCTCAAACAGATTCTCAAACACTTCCATCAGGCGGTTGAGATCCCCCTGGATAATGCGGTTCTGATACGTCCCGACCGTCAATGCGCACCTGCGCAGCGCACATTTCTCCCCGTAGACAGTTTCCACCCACCGCACCAGCTCCGCCAGATAAAATTCGCCCTTCACGACCTCGATCTGTACTATGTCTTCCCTCGACGCCTTCACGATCTCACCGACAAAATCCTCGATCTGCGCTGCTTTCTCCCCGATCTGGCAATACGCCTCCCGCCGCTCATCTTCCGCAGGATAGATACCGTCCTCCAGCCCTTTTGCATACAGCTTTATCATGCTGAGCGGTGTCTTGATATCGTGTGACAGCGAGAGCAGGAGCAGTTTTTTCTCCCGCTGGAGATCCAGCTCCCGCCTGCGGCTTGTGCGCAGGGCATCTTTCAACTCGCTCAGTCCCCACAGAAATTTTCCAAAATACTGACTCCTGTCCGCCTTGACATCGCCCTGAAGATTGCCCTTCGACAGCTCGTAGGTCAGATCCTGCATTCTGTGGAAGGGCTGGATCAGATGCCGCCTGAGATAAAACAGCACGATCAGCAAAAACAGCTCCATCACGAGCAGTGCGCCCTGCGTCAGCAGCAGATACAGTCCGCCCGGATCGGCGCTGTGACAGTCAAATCTGAGATAGCCCGCAAGCTGTTCCCCGCCGGACGCGAAATCCCCGTCTCCCGCACGCGATGTGTCTGCCGCTGTGTCGTGATCGCCATTTGTATATACATTCATATATAACGGATATATGGCGCTCTGCGTCCCATTTGCTCCGCTGTAAAAGCCCAGGACGCTCTCCTTGTCTGTCACAGAAACGGGAAGATACGCAATCCCCTCAATATCCTGATACGCGCACAGGTCAAGCGAATCCAGGATTTTTGTCACATCTGTCCGGTTCGTACCCGGCTGATCCGCAGCGGATCTCATCTGATCTGCAATCTCCGCCGTGATCCGATTGATCTCCACTTTGTAAAATTGTCCTTTTTCATCCTGCCGCGTCCTGAGCACAGCCGACGCTGCAACAGCCAGAACCGCATAGATCACCAGAGACAGCACCACCAGTTTATTATAGTTGCTCATAACACCACCCCCGCACCAGCCTCACGTCAGCTCCTGCTGCGACTTTCCTACAGGTATACATCGAAAAATGCCCCTGACACCATCAAGGGCATTTTATTTTCATTACCTTTCCACACACTCGATCACGCAGGTGTGCTCCTTCGTCTTTTTCTCGTAGCTGATCCCCACGAGCAGAATCTCGCCGTAATAGTCTCTCAGCGAATTCGGATAGCGCTTCTCCCGGATCCGGGTGATCGCCGTGTCGGCGCCCCGGTTCCATTTCAACTCCACGACGATCACCGGCCGCTGCGGGCATTGCGGCAGCGGCAGATAGACCAGATCCGCAAACCCTTTTCCGCACGGAAACTCGCGGATCGGTCATGGTATACTCGTCAAAATTGTTCACCGCGGACTGCCCCTTTGAGCGGACCATCGGAAGGATCCCTGTCAGATATGCCAACCGAACATAATCCTGCGCCTCGGCGTTCTTGAACATCATGCGCAGAAACTCGATATAATCCAGACGCTCCCTGCTGTTCCCGGCAAGCTCCCGGATCGGATAATCCCACTCGTCAAAAATGATCACAAATTCGCTGCCTGTCGCCGCGTGAACTATAGACAGCGCCTCCGCAAGGTTGTCATTCGCGTTAACCAGTTCAGGATACGCTTCCCTCAGCTCTTTCACTACATTTTCCTGAAGCATCTTATTGGGATTCGCATTCTGGTCTTTCGCTTTTACAAACTGTGCCTGGATATCCATAAAAATCGTGTCATACTGATTCAGATTCGCTAAGAACGCCTTGTCCTTCACGCATTTCAGCGGCGCAAACAGGCTGCTCGATTCCGCCCCCCTGCTGAAATACGCCACAAGCATATGTGCTGTGATCGATTTTCCAAAACGGCGCGGACGGCTGCAGCAGAGAAATTTCTCATCGTCATCCTTTTCCAACAATTTGTTGATCATTCCTGTCTTGTCTACAAAGTACTTCGTCGTCGAGAATTTTGCGTATTTCTGATTGTCTCTGTTCAAAAATCGTCCCACGCCCTGACCTCCCTGTTTAGCGGTTCCGCATTGCAGCCGTTTGTCTCCTGCCACCATTATAGCCCACTCCCGCTCATTCTGCAACTATACTTCCTCATAGCAGTACCCCACTCCCCACACCGTGCGGATGCGCAGCGGCTTCCTGGGATCCTCCTCGATCTTGTTGCGCAGCATCTTGATATGGACAGTCAGCGTCTGGTTCTCGCTGAAACTGTCCGTCCCCCATATCCGTCTGAACAGATAGTCTTTATCCAATGTCTTTCCCGGATTTTCAGCCAACAGCAGGAGCAGTTCATACTCTTTCACAGTGAGCTCTACGGGCGCCCCGTTCTTGTAAACCCGGCGGGCGGATTTATCGATCGTGAGACTGCCGGAACACAGTATGTCTCTCTCCACCGACGCGCCGTAAGCGCGCGCAAACAGGGAGCCGATCTTTGCGACCAGCAGATCGGGATCGACCGGCTTCTCGATGTAATCGTCCGCGCCGAGCCGGAAGCCATTGAGCTGATCCTCCTTTCCGACGCGGGCGCTGATGATCAGAACCGGCACGCTGTCGGTCTTGCGCACTTCCCTGCACACCGCAAACCCGTCCATACCGGGCAGCGTGATGTCAAGGAGCAGCATTTTTACCGTGTCCCTGCGCAGACAGTCCAGTGCCTCCTCCCCCGAAGCCGCCCACCGCACGGTATACCCCGCCTTTTCCATATATATCCGCAAAAGCCCCGCCAGCTCCCGCTCATCCTCAACCATCAAAATATCTGTCATCACGCACGCTCCCAAAATCTATACTACTTATCACATTTACCACCCAAGCCTCATCAGCCAGTTGCTCAGTTCCCGCTCGCGCTCCCGCGCACCGTCCTCCGTATATTTTCCCAGATTCATCTCATCCCGGATATTGCCGTCTTCTATATAAAAGACGCGCTCACAGCCAGAAGCCACCTTCACGTCATGTGTCACCATCATGATGGTCGTTCCCTCCTCGTTGAGTTTGTTCAGCTCCTTCATGACCTCCCTAGAGTTCTGCTTGTTCAGGGCGCCTGTCGGCTCATCGGCAAAGATGATCTTCGGATTGTTGATCATGCTCCTTGCGATGCACGCTCTCTGCAGCTGTCCGCCGGAAACCTCACTGACATCGTTGTCCGCCACCTCGCTGATCCCAAGTTTTGTCATCAGCACTTTCGCGCGCTCGTTGATCGCTCTGCGCTGTTCCCTTCCGGCAGCCGACTGGTACGCCGGCAATACGATATTATCATAGATGGAGAGATTTTTCAGCATATACATCTGCTGAAACACAAATCCCATCCGTTTCAGACGCAGGTCGCTCACCTGGTTGGCAGACAGTCTGGTCATCTCCTCCCCAAAAAACTCAACGCTGCCCGCAGTGGCAGTGTCCATACCGCTGATCGTGTAGAGCAGTGTCGTCTTCCCGGAGCCCGAAGGTCCCATGACGCCGACCATCTCCCCCTCCCTGATCTCGAGGTTCACATTTCTGAGGACATTATTCTGCCTTTTGTTCACGATATATGTTTTACACAGATCCTTTGCTTTCAATGCATTCATGTTCGCTATTCTCCTTATTTTTATTCTTAGGAACTGTAGAACAATAACTGACGCATCCTGACTTGTCTATTTCTCCGATTATGCATATCAAAAAGCCACGCCGCTGCCCGCTGCGCCTACGTTTTTTGACAGTTGCTTTAGCAATTTCACCTCGAAGAAATATCCTGCGCAAGTTGCATCGGTTATTTTCCTACAGTTCCTTGCCTCCAGATACCTGGCGCGGTGCTGTGCATCGCTTTTCTTTTTCGCATTCAAACATTTGTATGTCTCTCATGTCGCAGGTAATTTCCAAACATTTGCTCACTTTTTACTCCGCGATCTTCATATCGCCAGGATCGATCCTGCGCACGCTCCCGGTCGCAAAGTACGTTGCCGCCATGATTCCCACAAGCAGTACCGCGGGATAAAGCAGGTAGGCTTTCAGCGGTTCCACCTGGATCTGGAGCTCCGCGCCCATGATCGCAAAGATGTTTTTCAGTATAAAGCGGTTGCTCAGCATGGACAGCGGCACTGCAAAGATCATCGAGAGCAGGACCACCCACACCATGCGCATCACCAGCCACTTCCGGATATCTCCCCTTCGCCACCCGATACTCCCGAGCATGGCAAGCTGCCCCTTTTCCCGCACGATGAACAGCTTCATCATCAGCAGTGAGATCAGCATGATGAGCAGGCACAGCATCACCGTCATCGGAAGCTGCATGGCGTGCATGGTATCTTTGATCGTACCGATGTTCGCGTCGATCGCCTCCTGCGCAGTCACCCACTCGTACTGCGGAAACTGTTCTTTCATCTGGTCCGCAAGCTCCCTCTGGGAAAGCGCCGTCTCCATCGCCACCGTCGCCTTCCAGTAACCAGACAGGATCTCGCCGCTCATATCAAGCGCAGGATTTAAGCGGGCACTCTCCCCCAGCTGCATATAGTCGCTGTAATACCCGGTGATGATAAATTTCCGCTCTTTTCCACCGATGCTGGCAGTCACAGTGTCCCCGATCTCCAGATGGTTCGCCTCCATGATCTTTCTGGAGAAGGCGACCTCGTTCTCCAATCTGGGCGCTTCCCCGGCACTGTATTCGCAGTATCCCCCGTTCTCACCGATCGGATAGTTGGTCAGCGGCTTGATCACTTTTCCCTGATCATCCACTGTGTACTCCACAAAGCACAGCGCACCCACACTCAGCGACGCCTCATATCCGCGCTCTGCGAGCTCACGCTCTATCCGGCGCAGCGCGCTTTCCAAGTCCGCTGTATTGTGGTACGGTGTCTCCCCTTTTGCCTCCAGTCTGTCCATATAGACCGCCGCATCGGGATTTAAGCTGAATTTTGTCGCCATCTCGTCACTCTCCATCGTCGTCAGCGTGTTGAGCGGAACCGTGATCAGCACAAAACTGATGCAGAATGTAACAAACAGGACGAGATACCGTTTTATATTACAGAGAATATCATTCAATCCGAGGAAGGAGACCGTGCCCATATACTTTCTCTTGTACAGGCTGAGTCCCCTGCGCCGTTGATACCGCTCGCCGCTGCCGCCGCTGCGTATCGCCTCGATCGCAGAGATCTTTTTCAGCTTTCCTGTAAAAGCGACGCACATCGATGTCACGAACACGATCACTGCCGCCCCGCACACAATGTTGAGTCCGATCGCATCTGCGCTGTCGCCCAATACCATATTTTTGCTGACGCTCTCCGTCATGCCTTTCCCGACCGGAATGCTCAGCACCACGCCCACAGACGCCCCAGCCGCGACCAGCGCAAAATACTTGACCAGATAGATCCTTCGTATGGCACGATCGCGCATTCCGATCGCCTTCAACACACCGATCTCCCGATAATTTTCCTCCATGGTAAAGCTCAGCGAAAACCGCAGTATCATGAGTGATATCAGGATCAGGCACAGCCCGATCACGATCAGCAGCGCGGCGACGATCATGTCAAACACATACAGCAGCAGATAGATGCTCCGTTCAAAGAGATTGACCAGCAGTGTGAAGTTCTGCTGGTTGATCGATCTGAGCGTTTTCTCCGGATCCAGCGTGTTAAATCCGTATACAACAATTTTGACGTTCTCGCTGTCCGACACCATTTTGTCATAATCCGCTTTGCAGAATAGAAAGCGCCCCATTCCGCTCATCTCATTCCCGTACATGATATCCCTGGTCTGTACAGCGATCCGATACGTATATGTCGTGCCGGACACTTCAAACCGCAGTTCATCCCCGACATGAAGCCCGTTGCGCTCCATCAGGGCTGGCGAGACTGCAGCCTCGCCAGGATCCAGTGCGATGTCGTCTCCATCGCTGTCCAGAGCCTTCGCGTATCTGCCGCCGACCGCCCCCAGATACAGGCTTGCGCCGTTTGCGTCAAAAACACCCGCCTCATCTGCGTCCCCCGCGCTGACATCACCTGCCGAGATCTCGCACAGCTGCTCCGCGGCATACTCTGTCACATCGCTGCAGTCATCCAGCCAGCGCCCAAATGCTTCCCCCTCATCTTCACCGCCAAACACAGCCATCACATCGCTGACATTTGCGCGTTCCATATAGGTCTCCAGTCCGTTCATCACCAGACTGATATTGCTGACACTGCTGGCGAGGAAGATCGTGGACAGCGTGACAAACAGGAGCAGAATGATATTGACGCTCTTTTGCTTTTTTAAATCCTTTTTCAGTATCTCAAACCACATAGATCCCATTCCTTTCTTGATTTCACTATACCGGTTGCCTGTGTTCCGGTACAAGGGGTGCCCTGGAACTGTTCACCCATCAAAGACGCTGCTCCTCCCGATCGATCGTTTCCCCAGCGCCCTGCAAAGGTCATTATAATCGGAAAAATATTAAAAAGTCCTTAAAAACTCAAAGATTTCCTCTGCGCTGAACTGCACAAAAAAACCACCGTCCGGACGCCCGCCCAGACAGTGGTTTTAGCTTAATCAGAAAACATTATTTCAATTTTGCAACATCGATCCGCGCGATCGAGCGCATCAGGGCTGCCTCGGCTCTTGCAACATCAACGCTGCCGCCGCGCTCCGCAAGCCTTCCCTCCGCCCGCTGCTTTGCAGCATTGGCGCGCGCCTCGTCAATCTCGCCGGGCCACTCGATGATCTCTGCGAGGATCGTGATCTCCTGCGGCAGTATCTGTACGAATCCGGCATGAAGCGCTGCATTTCTCACCGTGTCGCCCTGTGTGATCGCAAGAATACCGGGCTTGACGATGACTGTGAGCGGTGCATGACCGGCGTAGACACCGATCTCACCCTCTGTTGTATTGAATTCGACCATATCCGCCTCTTCATTAAAGAATTCGCGGTCCGGCGTCACGATCGTTAGCTTGAACTTCTCTGCCATAGCAGCACCTCCTACCTCGCCCTGGCTACTACGTCATCAATTGTTCCGGCATTGAGGAAATGTCCCTCCGGGATATCGTCATGCTTCCCTTCCATGATCTCCCTAAAGCCTCTGATCGTCTCTGCGATCGGCACATACTTACCCGGCATACCTGTAAACTGCTCCGCTACATGGAACGGCTGTGACAGGAATCTCTGGATCTTTCTCGCGCGGTTCACGGTGATCTTGTCTTCCTCTGACAACTCATCCATACCGAGGATCGCGATGATATCCTGCAGCTCCTTGTATTTCTGGAGCACCTGCTGTACGCCGCGCGCCACCTCGTAGTGCTCCTGACCAACGATACGGGGATCGAGAATCCTCGATGTGGACTCGAGCGGATCGACCGCCGGATAGATACCGAGCTCCACGATCGAACGCGAGAGAACGGTCGTCGCATCCAGGTGCGCGAACGTCGTCGCCGGCGCAGGGTCCGTCAAGTCGTCGGCAGGCACGTACACAGCCTGCACCGATGTGATGGAACCATTTTTTGTCGAAGTGATACGCTCCTGCAGGGCGCCCATCTCTGTCTGCAGCGTCGGCTGATAACCTACGGCAGAAGGCACACGTCCAAGCAGCGCTGAAACCTCGGAGCCAGCCTGTGTGAAACGGAAGATATTGTCGATGAAAAGGAGCACATCCTTTCCACCCTTGTCGCGGAAATACTCCGCCATTGTAAGACCTGTCAGGCCAACCCTCATTCTCGCCCCGGGCGGCTCGTTCATCTGTCCGAATACCATGGCGGTCTTGCTGATAACGCCGGATTCCGTCATTTCATTGTAGAGGTCATTCCCCTCTCTCGTGCGCTCGCCTACGCCTGTAAATACGGAGAATCCGTCATGCTCATTTGCGATGTTCGTGATCAGCTCCTGGATCAGAACCGTCTTGCCCACGCCGGCGCCGCCAAACAGACCGATCTTACCGCCTCTCTGGTAAGGACAGAGGAGGTCGACGACCTTGATCCCTGTCTCGAGCATCTCCGTCGACGTCGCCTGCTCCTCGAACGAGGGCGCTGGTCTGTGGATCGGCTCATAGCCCTGTGCCTCCGGAGCCGGTTTGTTATCTATCGGTTCGCCAAGTACGTTAAACATACGTCCAAGTGTACTCTCACCCACAGGAACCGTGATCGGTGCGCCTGTCGAAACAGCATCCATCCCTCTCACGAGTCCGTCCGTAGGTCCCATGGCGATACATCTCACCGTATCATCACCCAGATGCTGTGCAACCTCGATCGTCAGCTCTGTGCCATCACTTCTTGTGATCTTCACTGCATCGTTCAGCTCCGGAAGCTGCCCTTCGCTGAACTTCACATCAAGAACCGCACCGATAATCTGGGTAACTTTACCAATTATCTTATCTGCCATCTTTTTGTTTCCTCTCTATCATACTTTTGAGCTTACTATTGATTATTTTGTGCAAAGAATACCTGCCCCTGGTGTTCTTTTTAACGAAACTTCGATATTTATGAGATTGCCTGCGCACCCGCGATGATCTCTGTCAGCTCCTGCGTGATCGCACTCTGGCGCGCCCTGTTATAGAGCAGCGACAGGCTCGAGATGATCTCGTCCGCATTGTTGGTCGCATTGTCCATCGCCTGCATCCTGGCTGCGTTCTCGCTCGCGACAGCCTCGATCATCGCCCCGTAGATCAGGCTCGTGATATACTTCGGGATGATCAGTTCGACCGCGTCCTCTGTCTCAGGCTCAAAATCCAGCACAGCCTTGTCATCATCGCTGCGCTCGTCCTCGATCTGAATGGGCAGCAGCTTCAGCCTGGTCGGGATATGTGTCACAGTATTCTTAAATCCTGTGTAGACGACATAGATCTCGCCCACCTTGCCGGTTGCGAAGTCGTCAAGCACCTGATTGCTGATCTTCATGGCATCGGCATAGATCGGCTCCTCGATCGCGTCGGAGTAATCCTCCCCCATCTCATAGCCAAGTCTTGCAAATGTGTCCCTTCCCTTGCTTCCTACCGGATAAATGATCAAATCATCCTTATTCCACTCATTGTCCCTCACAAGCTTGATGATATTGGAATTGTAGCCGCCGGCAAGCCCCCTGCTGCCCGTGATCACGATCACAGCCTTTTTGGGGGAGTTGTTCGCCTTGAGGTACGGATGGTTGATATCCCCTGCTTTGGAAAGCATGGAAACCACCGTTTGATACATGCAGTTGAAATACGTCTTGGACTTCTCTGCACGTCCTTTCGCTCTTTGCAGTTTGACGGTGGAAACAAGCTTCATGGCCTTCGTAATCTGCTGTGTGCTCTGCACAGAACTCTTACGTCTCTTTATGTCTCTCATTGAGGCCATAAATATTCAGTCCCCCCTTCTTTTTACTTAAAGCGTCCTTTGAACTCTTCAATCGCTGCGACAAGCGTTTTCTCGGTCTCGTCCGAGATCACCCTCTCATCCCTGATCGCCTGCGGCACCTGCGGATATTTGGTGTCAAGGAACTCAAAAAGCTCTGCCTCAAATCTGGTGATGTCCGACACGGGCACATCGAGCAGATACTTTCTCGTGGCAACAAACAAAATGATAACCTGATATTCGACAGCCATCGGTTTGTACTGCGGCTGCTTTAAGATCTCCTTGATGCGTGCACCCTGGTCAAGTCTCTCCTTGGTATCCGCGTCAAGATCGGAGCCAAACTGCGCGAATGAGGCAAGCTCCCTGTACTGTGCAAGCTCCGTACGGATTGGGCCGGCGATCTTCTTCATCGCCTTGATCTGCGCGGAACCGCCTACTCGCGAAACGGACAGACCTGCATTTACGGCTGGTCTGAAACCGGAATTGAACATCTCTGTCTCAAGGTAGATCTGGCCATCGGTGATCGAGATCACGTTTGTCGGGATATACGCGGAAACGTCGCCCGCCTGCGTCTCAATGATCGGCAGCGCCGTGATGGAACCTCCGCCGTACTCCTCGCTCATGCGGCATGCGCGCTCGAGCAGTCTCGAGTGGAGATAGAACACGTCTCCCGGGAAAGCCTCACGTCCGGGCGGACGCTTTAACAGCAGGGAGAGTGTACGGTATGCAACAGCGTGCTTACTCAGATCATCGTAGATGATGAGCACATCCTCGCCGTTCTCCATCCACTCCTCACCGATCGCACAGCCCGAGTACGGAGCAATGTACTGCAGCGGTGCAAGCTCGCTCGCCGTCGCAGCCACGATCGTCGTGTACGCCATAGCGCCAAACTCCTCGAGTGTCTTCACGATGCTCGCGACGGTCGAAGCCTTCTGACCGATCGCAACGTAAATACATTTCATGTTCTGACCTTTTTGGTTGATGATGGTATCTATGGCGATCGCTGTCTTACCGGTCTGCCTGTCGCCGATGATCAGCTCGCGCTGTCCTCTTCCGATCGGAACCATGGCATCGATCGCCTTGATACCGGTCTGCATTGGCGTGTCTACGGATTTTCTGGTGATAACACCGGATGCAACTCTCTCAATCTGACGGTATTTTGTGCTTGCGATAGGACCTTTGCCGTCGATCGGCTGACCAAGCGCGTTCACTACGCGTCCAAGCAGGGCATCGCCCACGGGAACCTCCACAACGCGGTTGGTCGTCTTTACGGTATCACCCTCGTTAATGTTCTTGGAGCTTCCAAGCAGCACGGCGCCCACGTTGTCCTCCTCAAGGTTCATGACCATGCCGTAAACCTCTCCCGGAAATTCGAGCAGCTCACCCTGCATCGCCTTCTCCAGTCCATGTACGCGTGCGATACCATCTGCCACCTGAATGACCGTACCGACTTCCGATACTTCCAGATCAGCGGCATATCTCTTTATCTGATCCTTAATCACAGAACTTATTTCTTCTGGTCTTAAATTCATATGGATCTGCACCTTTCTATATTATTTTGCTCGGATCTGTGACGCCACAGATCCGCCCCGTGAAATTCTACTCACAGCTGGATCGCCAACAGCTCGCGCTGCAGCTTATCCAATTTTGTCCGGATACTGCTGTCCACAACCCGGTCTCCCATCTTGATGACCATACCACCGATCAGGCTATTGTCCACATCATAGATGCACTCGATGGTCTTGTATCTGGTGGTGGCGAGCAGCCGGCTCTCGATATCCTGTTTTTCCTGATCATTTATTGCTATAGCCGTTGTGACATAAGCCGTTCCGATATTGCTGTACTCCTTTACGGATGCTATGAAGTCCTCCAGGATGGCCTCGATCTCCCCGTAACGGTCCTTCTCGACGATCGTCACCAGAAATCCCAACATTTCCCTGCTGAGCTTATCCCGGAACACATTCTGCACCACCTCAAGCTTATCCTCTTTCTGAATCTTTGGGTGGTTCATGAACTGTCCAAACTCCACATTTGTGCGGATGATTCCAAGAAGTCCCACCGCCTCCTCCAAGAAGGCTGCGGTCCTGTCCTGTTCGACGGCAAGTTCAAACAACGCCTGAGCATACGTCCTGGAAACTAGCTTAGCCATGTGCTATCACCTATTTCTTTCAATGTCTTGTCAATGAGTTCATGCTGGGCATTTGTATCGATATTGGCCTGCACGATCTGGGCAGCCATCAGCGAAGCGACCGCGACCATCTCGCGCTTCACCTCGTCCGCCAGCTTCTGCTTCTCAAGCTCTGCCTCTTTTCTGGCTGTCTCCACAATCCTGGCAGCTTCCTGCTTCGCATCGGCAACGATCTTTGCCTCGTTTTCCATGCCGCGCTTGCGCGCGTCAGCGAGGATCGCCTCCGCCTCTTTGCCTACCTGACTTAACTTCTCTTCGTAGAGGGCGCGCGTATCAGCCGCTGATTTCTGGTCAGCCGCCGCCTGGTCGAGTTCTCCCCTGATCTTCTCCTTCCTGTCGTTCATCAGCTTTCTCACCGGATCGAACAAGAAATGCGACGCGACAAGGAAAAGGACGAACATTGCAATGATCATGAGAACTGTATCCGCCAAAAGCTGGAAGTCCAGGTCAAATAACCGGCTCAGTCCCTCTGTCTCGGTAGCAAGTATCATGGTGTGATTCACCATACCTTTGTACCTCCTTTTATCATATTTTCATTCACAGAGAACAGCCCTGCCGTTCCCTTAAACGAAACTAAGCACTTCTAAGCCTGCGTCTTTTACATACTTAGAATTTCTTTTCGTTTTAACGAAGCTCTGGAAAATCCTTGCAGAATCTCTCTCCGTTATCCTTACGGTACTAAAGGTTTTACGAACAATAACAGCATTGCCACGAGCAGACCATAGAGACCTGTCGTCTCGGCAACCGCCTGACCAAGAAGCATGGTAGAAGTGACATCAGACTTTGCACCCGGGTTTCTGCCCACCGCTGCCGCTGCATGACCTGCGGCGATACCCTGGCCTACACCGGGTCCGATACCTGCGATAACCGCAAGACCTGCGCCAATTGCTGAACAACCTAAGATAAAGTTTGAATTGAATTCCATAGTTAATTCCTCCTGTGAAATATTTAGTGAGATTTAGAAAACTAAAATCATTTGCCAGGAACAGCCTCGCTGTCCGCCTGGTTTTTACCCCTCAATGGCATTGTTGATATATGTCATTGTCAGCATACAGAATACATATGTCTGGATCGCTCCGGAGAACAAGTCAAAATACACATGAAGCGCTGCCGGCCAGCCTGTGGCGATAAACCCGAGCAGACCATAGAGCAATGCCATCATGACGGTTCCTGACAGAACGTTCGCGAACAAACGAAGCGACAGGGAAATGGGTACTGCCACATCGCCGATCACATTGATCGGAGCCCAGATCGGCCATGGATCGCACAGTCCCTTGATCACACCCGAGACCTTCTGGTACTTGAATTTGTTGAAGGTTATCAGGGTAAAAGTGATCAGACCAAGTGCAAATGTCACGCCATAGTCAGCCGTGGGCGCTCTCAGCCCCATCAGGCCTGAAATATTGCTGATCAGGATGAAGATGAACAGCGTGCCGATATAGTTGGCAAAAGCTGTCGCGTTCTTGCCCATGACACCCCTGATCATGTTGTCGAGCATCTCGACCACGAGTTCCACAACGTTTTGGAAAGCTCCGGGTACTTCCGTCGCATGTTTGACCGCCCTGTTTGCACACAGGCAAAAGATAATGATGATCGCCATGACGATGAAAAGACACACATGCGTAGTTGTTATCCAAAGCTTCTGTCCGAAGAGTTCATACTGAAACACACCGTGTATCATAAAATCGATGTCGTCAGCACCGGATAACAAAATTCCTGCTCCCATACACTCACCTCCTTGTTTTATTTCTCTATTCAGTTTTACTTGGAACTGTTCGGCAGTCACTTGTGACAATTAATTGCCCGGAGTACGCTGCCAACAGTTCCTTATCACGGTAACTATCCGTCTCCTTATAGTTACATTTCATTTGCTTCTGAGGCATTCCCCTACGCCCCACGGTGAGACAACCTCGCAAGCAGCGGCTGCAGATAGGCCGATACCTTCAAACCCATAACACCCGCAAAAGCAGCCAGTGGATTGCCAACCTTTGTCAACATCAGGATTCCCAATATGACCACCACTATAAAATACCTGATGATATTTTGTCTCGTTGCTGATGCCTGCGCCCCCTTTACATCTCTTTCAACGGCTGTGTTCAAAGTGACCGCCATATGAAAGGCCATGAATATTGCTGTAAACACTCCTACCCAGAGTCCTACACTGTAGCCTGTTTTATCCTCCACGAGAAAAAAGACGACCACCTGACACAGGATCCCAAATAAAATGATCCCCAAAAGCAGCCCCGGAAGAGCTGTATTTATTTTTCTAAGTCTGGTCATCATCCTTCTCTTCTCCCTCGTAAATCTTCCTTGCGAGAATAAAAATGTTCCGAAATCCCGCCAAAGCTCCCACAAAGAACAATAAAACAAACCAAAATGCGGTTCCCAGTTTCCTGTCAAGAAACAGTCCCGCAAAAGAGCACATAAAGATGGGCACAAGCATATTGATGCCAAACTGGGTGATCACCGCCAGTGACTGATAGACTGACTTTTTGTACTTTTTGTTCCGCCCCATCCGACCGCCTCCACATGCCGCATTTCCCACTCTTTTGATGCCTAACCATAATTATACAGAAATCTGGTAAAATTGTCTAGTAAATGTCTTATTTTTTTACGACAAAGCCAAAAAAGATGCCGAACATTTTCTCGTGTCCGACACCTTTTTCCTGCAAAATCCTTTATGTTCCGGCTTACTTTACCATCACGTCGGCAAAGGAGAACTTCCCTTCCGTCACCGCAAAAAGCTCCTGCTTTGCCAGCCTGAAACAGTCGAGCATCTCCGGTGAGAACACGCCGCACTCTCCCTCCAGGATCATGCGCGCCGCCTCCTCGACCGCAAACGGATCCTTGTACACGCGCTTGCTCACCAGCGCGTCATACACATCCACGACCGACACGATCTGTGCCCAGATCGGGATCTCGTCCCCCTTTAACCTGTCCGGATACCCGTTTCCGTCATGGCGCTCATGGTGGTATCTGCAGATATCATAACAGTAGTGATAGAATTCATTGTCCTCCTGCCTGAACTTCTCGAGGAGCTCGCAGCCGTAGATCGTGTGCCGCTTCATCTCCTCGAACTCTTCCTCAGAAAGCTTGCCCGGCTTTAACAGGATGCTGTCCGGTATCGCGATCTTGCCGATATCGTGCAGCGCCGACGCATTGACGATCAGCGCTGACTGCTCCTTTGTGATGCCGTACTTGGGATAGATCTTCATGATATATTTCAGAAAGAGCTTCGTGAAATACTTCACCCGCTGAATGTGCTCCCCTGACTCGAGGCTTCGGAACTCCACCACCGAACTTAACGCATTCACCAGGAACTCGTTGCTGCGCTCTAGCTTCTCGCGGCTCTCCCGCAGCTGCCTTGTGCGCTTCTCGAGTTTGTGTTCTATGTAGATCCTGTGCTCAAAGAGTTCCATGATGTTCTTGGCGCGCCGCATGACGACATTCGGCGCAAACGGCTTGTAGATGATATCGGAAGCTCCGTACTCGTAAGCCTTCTCATCCGTCTCGTCCGTCGCCTCACCCGTGATCATGATCACAGGGATCGTGTTGATATAGTACTCTTCATTCATGAACGCCAGCACATCGAGACCAGACTTTTTGGGCATCAGCAGATCGAGGAACAGCAGGCACAGCTTGTCACTGTCCTTCTTGATGATCTCGATCGCCTGCTCCCCATTCTCAGCCTCGATAATGTTATACTGCTCATCAAATATAAATTTGATCATCTCACGGTTGATCTCCGCGTCGTCCGCGATCAGAATCGTATTTTTCTCTATTATTTCTATATCTTCCATCGTTTCCATTGTTTCCATCGAAATTCGTTCCCTTTCCTTTTTATGATGCTGCCCTATGCCGCTACGCCAACAGCTTCCCGATCCCCGCGATCACGATATCATAATCCTCTGTCACCTTTTCAAGCATCTTCTTTGCGCCCTCTATATCCTTTCCCCGAAGCACCTCCGTGATCTCATGGCTGGACTGGAACAGACGTGTAAACGCCATATTCTGGCACATACCCTTCATCGTGTGGGCTGCCCGGAACGCCTCCTCTGCATCGCCGTCATTGATGCTCTGGACAAGCGTCTTATAACTCTCATCCCTTGTGAACATGCCTGCAAACTTCCTGATCCTGTCCTCCGTCCTCAGCCGTGACATGATCTCATTGTAGTCGCCGCCAACTTCATCATAAAACTCCTGTACTGTCATACCTTCCCTCCTGAATTCCTCTGATACAAATTTTTTGCTGATATTCTGAATTATATCGCATATTTGTCCACAATTCAACCACTTTCATCAAGGTTCCATCTCCCTGATCATCGGCTTGATCTGCGATAAAATATTGTCCATATCTTCAAACAGGGCGCTCTTTGTCGTGCCCAGATCATTTGCGCGGTCTATGTGCCTGACGACCTCCCGGTACTGCTGCTTGATCTCGTCAAAGAACTGTCCGATCGTCTGCAGCTCCGTGTGCGCCCCCTCGATCACCTCTGAAATCCCTGTCTGTACAGCCACTGTGCCCTCCGCTGTCTCTATGATCTTGTTGAAAGATTCGTATGTGCTGTTCACTGTGTCGATATTCCTGCCAAGAGCCTGCTGCGACGCGGAGATACTGTTGTTGAGCTCCCCCGTTCCGCACTCCACCTCATGGACACCGGTATCCACTTCCTCCGCCAGCTGTTTGATCTGGTCTGCCAGCTCCTTGACGTTCGTCGCGACCACCGCAAATCCCCTGCCGGACTGCCCGGCTCTCGCCGCCTCGATCGATGCGTTGAGGGCAAGGATATTGGTCTGCTCCGCGATCGAAATGATCTTCTTCATGCACTGCTTGATGCCCTCCACCGACGCCTGCAGCTGCGCAAACGTCTGCTCCATGTCACTGTAAGTCCGCTCCACATGGACCGAGGTGCTCTTTAGCGCTTCCACCTTGCCCTGCGCCTCGGTCACGGTCTCGCTGATCGCCTCCCGCACCTGCTCAAACTGTCCAGCCACATTGTTGATATCTGAAAAGGACTGTTCAAAACCAGCCAGCTGGTCATGGAAACTGTCCGCCTTTTTCATGACGCCTGTGAAAGAACTGCCCACCATGCCCAGCTCCCCCAGCGATTCGACTTCTTTGCCGACCAGTTCCTGCTGAAATTCCTTCAGACTGTCCGCCACATGCTGTATCGGGTAAAGGCTTCTCTCATCTGTCCTGCTGCTGTTTTTCTTCCAATGTATTTTTGAAAATGCCATATCGCGCTCCTCCTTTTACTCAAATACCACACAAGTCATAGACTGGTTGACAAACCGGTTGTTGTAGTGCTCCCCGTATCCGACAAGTCCCGCATGACTGCCCAGCTCAGACATTTCCTCCAGATAGGCGTCCATATATCCGCGCTCGCAGAACAATTTATAACGGAACAGACAGTTGACTGAAAAAACGGCAGACCTTCTCGGAAAATCGCGGCATATATTGTCGATCGTCCGGCGCACGATGGCCTGATAGTCACCAAGCGCCAGCAGGATCAGTACATCCGAGTCATTTACCTGGCGGAAACATGCGAGCGAATCCCCCCTGACTTCCTTGATGGAAATGATGCAGGTGTCGTCCCCGTTGATCTTCCCAAATGGATTCTGGAAAGTCTGCGTCAGGATCTCCTCATCCGTCACATGCAGGATGCTCTTGTAAACCTGTTTTGCCGACTTTCCGTTCAGCGTTCCGATCACATAGTTCTCCTTGTCGGTATCAGAAGCAATAAACCGGTAATTTCCAAGCTTGCGGTAAATATTTTCCTTGTACGTCTTCACCCTGCCATTCTGATTCTGCACGATGGCGTACGCCACTGCGTCCTCATAGATCCTTCCGTTGGCAGACACCTTTCCCGCATCGCCCGTCCCACCGACCAGCGGGATCCCGCGGCGTCTCAGTACTGTGTTGAACGTGGTCAGCACACAGGCATCGTTTCCGGCACAGAAATCGATGCATACCGTGTCCTCCCTTGTTCCATTGATTCTGCGCATATCCTCCTCAAGACGATGAATGTATTTTACAGGCATAACAGAGACTTGTTCCAGCACATTTGCGGCCGCATTCACTCCATCCAGAAACGCGACAACGCCAACACCTTCCTCCACTACGCTCACATCGTAGCTCATCCCGATGCACCCGATGCTCGGAACCCCCGGATAGCGCTTTTCCAGTGCCTTTACATGTGTTTCAAACTGGGCGTTGTTCGACATCAGCATAATAAACTGAGGATTGTCCAGCCCGCTGACTGCTTCTTCCAGATTTCCGTTTCTGCTCATTCCAAAAAACTGTCTCATGCTATCGTCTCCTTATGTATATCTTTTAAAGTATGTATTTTGAAAAATTTTCCGACAACTGATTAGATTATACGTTAAATATGCACAAAGTGCAACGATTATTTCACAATAACGCGCATGTAAGATGAATTTATCGTCACTGTGCCTGCACAATGATTTCCAGTTAAGCATTTGGAAAAAAAATGTATACCAGCACAATAGGCTCCCGGAGTCTTTTCGTGCCTGATATTGCGAGAAGATTTTTTGTCAGATGCGTATAAATTGATGTGGTGTATACGACGGAACATATGTTGATTTGATTTGCGTGCATATTGCTCGATCATTAACGCGATGCCGTGCCAGCAGGTACAGGTGGATTCCGAGAGACTATTATTAATGAACGGGGGGACTATCCTGCCTCCCACACACAGCGCCTTGTAAAAGTCCCGGCGTTCACGTCATCGCCCGGCGATTTGTACTCAAGGATATTATTTCCGAGAAAGAAATCGGCAATGTCATTTTTGATCACGATGTCGTGTCTCTTTTTGATGATGAGCAGGTCTATTTTCAGGGGCATTCTGCCCGGATTATGTTCCCGCTCATAGGTCAAACATTGTTTATGATCCCGTAATTCCAGTTCCGCAGCGGAGCAGAATGCAGGATGCCATTGTATATTGTCTTGTATCTCCAACTCCCTTTTCGGAAAAGTGTTCCTAATGCATAAATTTTGAAATATTTGGTGTTTTTCCTTATTTGGCTGATATTTTTGCAAAAACGCTTTCAATGACAAGCGTTATTGTGATAATACCACCCACCACAGAATAATAGTCTTTTCCAAATACCAAAGGCAGTAACGAAATAATTGCCGCTGCCAGTGAAAGCCAAAAAACAGCCTTGCGCATTTTTTCTAACTTTATTGAAATCAATGCAAGCAGTAAAATGATGCAGGTAAGTAAAGCAGTTATAAATGGCGCAAAATTAGCATACCCAAACGGCGTTAAATTGAAATATGAAAATGTTTCCCTTATTCTTTCTGTGGGCGATGGTGCAAATACTAATACCGCTCCGCAAGGCAAAATTTGTAAAATAATTGTAATAATCGGCAATATTAGCAATCTAATTTTCTTCATAGTCAGCACCCCCGAAAAAATTTCAATTTTTATATTTAATTATAAAATATTTATCTGCCATTTACAATGTATATCGAAAAGTTATTACTCAATGGGTACACAATTCCGAAAAGGGAGATTTCCAATTAAGTATGCTTCCTCGTTTGTGACCTCCGTATATCATATCGCCTGCCTGTGCGCAACAGAATCCCGAGTTTGCCACACGGTAAACGCCTGTCTCCATTTTCAATAAATATAAACTATGTTTTTTATGAAAATTATACAAAACCCAATAAGGTATGCCGTTCTAACTACCTGTCCGATGCAAGACTGTTAGAATAAAATGATTTTGTATATTGCATCAACATGTGCAGTTTGCAAATAATTTACAAAGCTTGCGTTTACCGTGGAGTTTGCCACTTCATCATGCTTGAAAACAGATAAGAAATCTGAACAGAAATAACTGATGGAAACCCATTGCTATTTGATCACATGATTAGAAAAATCATATGCAGACAGATCTACATTCGAAATCAGTTCGCACCAACTCCCATACGCAGACACTCAGTCTAAACGACGAAATCTCTGATCTCACACCATCACTGCCCTATAAAAATATTGAAGCCTACAAAAAAAAGATGTAAACTGATATTGTAACAATCTACAGCTTCATAAAGGAGAACATGCCATGGATCAATTGAAAATTTACCGCAAACGAATCATACCTGATGAATGCATATTATTGAAGGACGATATCATTCTCGAGAGAACTGATGACGCCATCATCACGAAGTGGAACACCTTAAAACCGCGGCGTGATTTCCATCATGGCTACTCCTGCTATTTTCTCAAATCCGGTTACAAGGTGAGCAAATTTTACCGAGAAGATGACACGCTTTTGTACTGGTACTGCGACATCGTAGATTATACCTACCAGGAGGCTGACAACGCGCTGATCGTCACCGATCTTCTCGCCGATGTAGTCCTATACCCTGACGGCTACATCAAAGTGCTCGATGTCGACGAACTTGCCATTGCCCTCGAAAAAAAACTGTGCGATCCACAACTGATCACACAGGCTCTAAGAAGACTCGACAGTCTCCTGAATTTGATATATGATGATAAATTCGATATGATGGCGTCCGAGATCGAAAGATGGATATCACACGCCCACACATCACTTTGACCCATATTTGCGCGTAAATAACGCCTTCACAAAGGGACGGAATAGACTATTTTTCATTTGGCCAATTCTGTCCCTTGAAAAATATCCAGGATTCGCTTAAAGTAAAGTTGTCATAGCTGATGATCGCTTTCATTGCTACAGACAGTTTCATCTATGGACTTCGATTGCACCATGCAGCGATGCCCTAAACTTATAGAACCAGGAATCCCAGTGATATAACATGACCGCATGACTCCAAAGCAATCCGCAACGTTATTGCATGTTTGAGAGATCATACAAGCCATGCACATGGCGATGTCTGAGAGATCATTCAAGCCATGTACATGGCGATGTCTGAGAGATCATTCGAGTCCTGCATGGCGGTGTCAAAAGACCGGACTTACCACCTTGCGTGATGTTTTTCCCGGACTCAGTTGACGGCTACGCCGTCTTCCTTGGGCAGCGTCTGTCGCAAGTTTTGACGCGCAGCCGACCGAGAACATTCTCGATCAGATCAGATTCATAAATGTTTTTTTAGATAATTGATCGGCGGCAACGACAGTCATGCAGATTTAGACCTGCCAGACAATCCAGTTGTTCCTTAAGGGTTCCGCAACCAAAACAAAGGAGGTTTACTTTACAAATGAAAAATTTTAACTACAAAAAACTATTGATGGCACTTGCGATTGCAGTTATTGTCCAGAGTGGTACAGTCGTTGCCTATAACACCGCAGAGGGTACTGTTGCTCGCTCGGAAGAAGAGGGGGCTGCACCGTGCAGTGATAGACCACTTACAGATGACCTTCATGATTAATGTAATTTCTGGCGATAAAAATCTTCGTAAAATGTTTGTTTACAAAAATGGCTGAGTGTAATGCATTTTCCTAGACATTCAGTCATTTCTTTATTCTCACTCCACGATATCTCATAAATATACCCATCAATTCCCCATATTCTTCTACACTTCAAGTCCTCTTTTAACACCATTTTTGCTATTTTAATCGACTTCTGATATTCTTTTCTATTCCCAAGTTCATATATTACACATAATGTTGCAAACTCATACATTGATATGCAATCGGAAAGTGCATTCTTTTTCTCATACGTATCAAAAAAACGAAGCAGAAAATCAATACACTCTCTTTTCTTCTCTTCTGTTAACATCTGTATTTTTTTACGGATGCAAAGCATCTCCATCTCTGTCAGATACACTTCATCCATCTGATATAAATCATCCACTTTCAAAGTACACCGAAGAGCCTCCCCTTCCCGTTCCGCAAACTCTTCTTTCGTAATTGCTCCTGTCAGCCAATCCAGTGATGCCTCTGCTTCCATAATATACTGCCGGTTTTCCGGAACTTCATCCAAAACCCGTTCTTTCATCTGATTTAGGATCATTTTAGCCTTCTCCAACTCACGATTGTTGCGACAAGCTGTGAACTCCTCCATTAGCCTTAACACTTCCCTGTCACTCGAAACCAGACGCGCCCGCTGATATTCTTTGGACAGCCCGAGTTTTCTCAGTAAGATGCTGAGCGCTACGTACTGCATACTTGATTCTTTTTTCTCTGTTCTGCGCAGCGTCCTTGCTGAGCAGTCGCCTCCGCACAATTCCTCCTGTGTCAGTCCGTACATTTTCCTGCGGATGCGCAGAACATCCCCCACATAAAATACCCATCTCTGCTGATACAGATATGTGCAATCCTGCATGTAAGCCGGCACTTCGTACTCTTTATAAAGCTTTTTCAGCAAATCTGCCAGTTCCACACACTCCCGCAGTTCCTCTTCGAGCGCATTCTGCACTTGCAGTTTCCCACATCCTTCTGGCAATCGCTTGATATTTTCCACGATCCTGATCTTCATCTCCAACAGTTCCAGCAAAAAATATGCCCGCCCTGTATCCCGCAGCATCTCGACCGCCCGGTTGCAAATCTCCAGACTTTCTTCCAGCTTTCCCGGATCCTGCATGTTCTCCTGAGATGTCATTTCCCGCAGATAGTAATATGCGATCTTGGGATAGATTTTTACTTTTGACAGTTCATCGTACACAGAATGTTCCACAAACGCCATCAGATCCCTGCATTTCTGCGCAAAATCAGCTCTCCTGTGATAAAACTCATACTCGAGGATCATATTGATCTCCTGAATTGCCAAGAGTTTGTTCGCAGTGCACAGATGCCCTGCATCAGGAACAGTCAGCCTGACTGCCTTTTCATAACAGGCGCCAATCTCACCTTCGCCCGCTCCCTGCTGTCTCAATATTTCTGCCTGCATCACAAGGCAGAACTGTTGCTTTATCTTGTCTGCCCTCGATCCATGCTCCCCATATTTTGCGATCAATTCCTGTGCATTCTGAAACGCTTTTTGTTCAACGGCACATAAAATGTTCCGCTGCTGTTCCCACGCTGCATAATCCTCGATATCCAATAGATTTTCATATAAATCACTGGATATTCCCAGTCTTCCCAGCAGGCGGTCTCTCATATTTTTGCAGACCGAGCGCTCCCCTTTCTCTATCCGGGCAAGCTGGCTTGCAGTCATGAGTCCCTCTGACAATCGCAGCAGACTCACTTTTTCTTCCTTTCTCACCCGCTTCAAAAAACGCGGGAAATCCTGGTCCGCTTTTGGTGATACCCTTTTCACACCCTTTTTCCTTCGCATTGGCGTGTTTCTCCTCCACTTTCATCTTCCGTATCTGGGAATTTTTACTTTTTGACATTATACGCCCCGAAATCGGCAAGATTCAGTGCATATTTCATCAACTGTTCGAAATCATACTGCTTTTCCCTCGGACATTGATCAATAAAATTTGTAGTGCGCTCCTCTTTCTCGTCACCCGTCAGCAAATATGTGATATCCGTCCCCAGCTTTTCATAGATCATGACAAGTTTTTCGATGCTCGGAGCCTTCTCGCCACGCTCCATCATCCCGTAGAACCCTGTGCTCACACCCAACAGCTCTGCCATTTTCTCCTGTGTGTAGTGTAGTTCTCTTCTTTTCATCAGGAGCCGGTTCCCGATATTTTTATATAATTCGCGTTCTTCTTTATTTCTTCTTTTGTTATCCATAAGCATTTACCTTTTCCTCTATTTATATAGTATAGTTTATATAAATATTTTGAAAGAAACTATTGGTCAATGCTTTTCAATACCTATAGGTATCAATTCTATATCCTGTCTGTTGGCAGCACACCTCCACATCTCAATCTTATTCCTTTTTACAAAACAGGCAAGGGACAAAGTTGTCCAATAGCAGCTTCACTCGCGCAATGTATTAATAATCTTCAAGATTCTGCTTTAAATTACCATGTTTGTGAACGCAAAACAAGGGACAGAATCGACCAGCGGTTTTATTGGTCAATTCTGTCCCTTGTTTTATTTTACTTGTACTTATTTTTTATACTTTTTATGGAATAAGGAACTGCAGAAAAATAACTGACGCATCTTGACTTGTCTATTTCTCCGATTATGCATATCAAAAAGCCTCGCCGTAGCCCGCTAC
>ERZ808051.122-NODE-122-length-102315-cov-10.527612_pt1 | contig 102315 bp, 92 predicted proteins | sample MGYA00380199_ERZ808051 | MGnify/ENA primary metagenome ERZ808051 (study PRJEB31490, sample SAMN06133391) | mouse gut metagenome | isolation source: J11 | host: mice | place: China: Chengdu | collected 2015-05 ... | reverse complement strand
CCCCAGTACGCCTCATTCCTCCGCCTTGCATAAAAAGATTTATACTGCGTCATCTGCAAAGTTAATTCTTAACAGTTACTAAGCAGATTTTTAATACAGAACCACTTAAACTTGATAATTCAGGTTTATTAGGACATTCACTCAAGCAGACTGGATTTACGAATGTAATGAAATGCTTCATACCGAGCGATATCTATGAAATCCTTCACAAACTCCGTCTGCGGATACAGGCATATCTCGTCCGGCGTTCCGATCTGCTCGATTCGTCCCTGATTTGTGATGATAATACTGTCCGCGACTTCCATCGCCTCCTCCTGGTCATGCGTCACAAAAATACTCGTGATGCCTACCCTGTTGATCATTTCCTTTAACCATGTCCTTAACTCCCTGCGCACCTTCGCGTCGATCGCCGCAAACGGCTCGTCCAGCAGAAGCAGCTGTGGATTGGGAGCAAGTGCGCGCGCAAATGCCACGCGCTGCCGCTGTCCGCCTGAGAGCTGGTGCGGATAGCGCTTCCCGAGATCCTGCATGGAGACCAGCTCGAGCAGCTCATCCACCCTGCTTTTAATTTCCCTTTTACTCTTTTTCTGCACTTCCAGTCCGAATGCGATGTTATCCGCCACTGTCATATAGCGGAACAAAGCATAGTTCTGAAACACGAAACCAATGCCCCGCTTACTTCCCGGCAGGTCATTGACACACATACCGTTAATGATGATATCTCCCGAATCCGGCCTGTCCAGTCCCGCGATCATTCTCAAAATTGTCGTCTTCCCGCTCCCGCTCGGTCCCAGCAGCGCCGCCAGCTGCCCTTTCTCCACGCCGAAGCTCACATCGCTGGAAGCATGAAAGCCGTCAAATGTCTTATATATATGGTCCATCTGTACATACATTGCAAAACCCCTGTTCTATCCGTCTCTTTCGGAAATCAGCGATATTTCTTAATTTAAAACTTCCTGTTTCTGGAAAATCCCTCCACGATATTCCTCACAACCAGTATCAGCACTGCCAGCACCACCAGAATAGATGACACCGCAAATGCCGCCGTTGTATTGAACTCGTTGTATAAAATCTCCACATGGAGGGGAAGTGTGTTTGTCTTTCCCCGCAGATGCCCAGAAATTACAGATACCGCGCCGAATTCCCCCATCGCACGCGCCGCGCACAGGATCACGCCGTAGAGCAGCGCCCACCTGATATGTGGAAACGTGATTCTGCGGAAAATGGTAAACCCGCCTGCCCCCATCAGCGCCGCCGCTTCCTCCTCGTCCGTTCCCTGTGCGTTCATGACAGGAAACAGCTCTCGGAATACAAACGGAAATGTGACAAATATCGTGGCAAGAATCACGCCCGGCACGGCAAAAACGATCTTTATGTCATGCGCTTTCAGGAAATCCCCCATCCAGCCGATATTTCCAAAGGTCAGTATGAACACCAGCCCCGCTATCACCGGAGATATGGAAAAAGGAATGTCTATGAGCGCGGCAAGTACCCGGCGCCCCCTGAAATAAAACTTTGATAACAAAAAAGATGCAACGAGCCCGAAAATGGTGTTGACTGCTACCGCTGCAACTGTTGCAAGCAGCGTCAGCTGCAGGGCTTTGACAGTATATTCATCAAACACAGCCTCCCTGTATGCCTCCCAGCCGTCGCGCAGGGCGTTGGTGATTACCACGATCAGGGGCAGGATCAGCATCACAAACAAAAACAGTGCGCAGATGCCTATCAATACATACCTTATGCCCCGCCCCTCATTTTCCTTATGCGGTTCCCTGACCTTCTGTACGGAAGAAATGCCGTCCCCCACGATATCCTGCTGGTATGTCGTCTGTGTTTTTTCTGCCATTCTGCGGTTCCTCCCTGTCCTCACAAATATTTCCCAATCTCTTTCAGTATATATTCCGCTGCCTCTTCCACCGTGCACCGGCTGGTATCGATCTCCACCTCCGCATGCACAGGCGGCTCATAGGGACTGGAAACGCCCGTAAAATTCGGAATCTGCCCGTTCCTTGCCTTCTTATATAATCCTTTGACATCACGCCTCTCACATTCTTCTAACGGTGTGCTCACATAGATTTCTATAAAATTCGTGCTGCCAATGATCTCACGCGCCCGCGCCCTGTCGCTTTCATATGGAGAAATAAAGGACGTGAGCACGATCAGTCCGGCATCGTTCATAAGCCTTGCCACTTCCGCCACCCTGCGGATATTCTCAATCCTGTCCTTCTCCTCGAATCCGAGGTTCTGGTTCAGCCCCATCCGCACATTATCGCCATCCAGGAGCATTGTATGTTTTCCCTGAACGCTCAATGCCTTCTCAACCTCGTTGGCAAGCGCTGATTTTCCCGCCCCGGAAAGTCCGGTAAACCACAGCGTTACGGGCTTCTGTCCCATCGCGGCAGCGCGCGTTTCCCGCGTGATGTCCAGCTTCTGCCAGGTCAGGTTATCAGCCCTCCGCAGGGAATGCTCTATCACTCCGCAGGCTGAGGTCATGTCTGTCACGCGGTCAATCAGTATGAAACATCCCAGATCCCTGTGCGCCGCAAAAACATCAAACACGGCCTCTTCCGCCAGGGCAATGTCACAGACAGCAATCTCGTTCTTGTATAACCGGGCCGCCGCCAGATGTTCCCCCGAATGGATATCAACCTTATATTTGACTGCCATCACAGTCGCAGGCAGCATTTTCGTGCCGATCTTAACCAGAAAGTTTTTCCCCTGCACCAGCTCCGCGTCATCCATCCAGAGGAGCGATGCGGTGAACATCCTGCTGACTTTCAGCTGTGTCCCCTTCACAAATACGCATCCGCGGGAAACGTCCACCTCACGGTTTAACTGTATCGTCAGCGCCTGCCCCCTGTGCGCATCCTGCACATTTTTGTCTGCCAGGAGAACTGACTCAACACAGGCATTCTCCCCGCTTGGCAGCACCGTGACCTCGTCCCCCACGGATATACTCCCTGATGACGCCTGCCCCTGGAACCCGCGGAAAGACGCATCCGGCCTGCACACCCTCTGCACAGGCATGACAAAGCCCTCCTCCTCCGTTCCGTCATCCACATCAACAGACTCCAGATATTCCAGCAGCGCCGGCCCCCCGTACCATGGCATTTTCACCGACCGCACAGTGACATTGTCGCCCTCCGTCGCCGATACCGGGATAATCCTGACATGAAACAAATCAAGATCCACGGCAAGCTTCCTGATCTCTTTTTCAATCCGTTTAAATTCCTCCCGGCTGTAGCGCACCAGGTCCATCTTGTTGACTGCAAACACAAAATAGCGGATTCCCATCAGCGCGCAGATCCTTGCGTGGCGTCTCGTCTGTATCAGGATTCCCTGCGAGGCGTCCACAAGGATCACCGCAAGCTGCGCAAACGAAGCGCCCACAGCCATGTTCCTCGTATATTCCTCGTGGCCGGGTGTATCCGCCACAATGAAGCTCCTGCGCTCCGTCGTAAAATACCTGTATGCCACATCGATCGTAATCCCCTGCTCACGCTCCGCCATCAGGCCGTCCAGCAGGAGGGAATAGTCAATCTCCCCTCCCCGGCTTCCCACGCGGCTGTCCAGTTCCAGCGCACGCTCCTGGTCCGCAAATAAAAGCTTGGCATCATACAGCATGTGTCCGATCAGTGTCGATTTCCCGTCATCCACGCTGCCGCAGGTGATGAATTTCAGCAGGCCGGACGTACCATTTCCAGCCGCAGCGCCAGCATCTTCTTCTGTCTTCCCGTCCACGCGGGCTGTAATTTTCCCATCAGTATTATTCGTTTTTCCTTCCATGTCCGAATCCTTCCCTTCCGCACTATTCCTGATACATCATTACATTATTAACCGGGGAATATACGCCTGTTACTTTGAAAATAATGCAACTCTGTACCAGTTTCACCCGTTTCACGCATGTTAAAAATACCCTTCCCGCTTGCGCCGTTCCATGCTTCCGGCCGCCTCGTGGTCGATCACACGGCTTGTCCGCTCCGATGTCACGGCCCCGAGCGTCTCCCTCACGATGTCCTCCAGCGTATCCGCCGTGGATTCCACGCCGCCCGTCAGTGGATAACACCCGAGCGTGCGGAAACGGACACTTCTGTACTGTATCTCCTCACCCGGAAGAAGCCGCATCCTGTCATCGTCCACCATGATGATGTTCCCGTCCCTGTACACGACAGGACGCTCCTTCGCAAAATACAGAGGTACAATCTCAATCTGCTCCTGCGCGATATACTGCCAGATATCCTTCTCCGTCCAGTTCGAAATCGGAAACACCCGGATACTCTCACCCCTGTGGATCTGCGTGTTATACAGGTTCCACATCTCAGGGCGCTGGTTTTTCGGGTCCCATGCCTGCTCACTGTTACGGAAGGAAAAGATGCGCTCCTTCGCTCTTGATTTCTCCTCGTCCCTGCGCCCCCCACCGAACGCCGCGGTAAAACCGTATTTTGAGAGTGCCTGCTTCAATGCCTGCGTCTTCATGATATCCGTGTATGCGGAACCGTGGTCAAACGGGTTAATCCCCTGTCTGACACCCTCCTCATTTGTATAGACAAGCATTTCAATTCCTTTTTCCGCTGCAATGCGGTCACGGAACGCGATCATTTCCTTAAATTTCCATGTCGTGTCGATATGCAGGAATGGAAACGGCGGCTTTTCCGGATAAAACGCCTTCAGGGCAAGGTGCAGCATCACCGAGCTGTCCTTTCCAATGGAATACAGCATCACCGGCTTCTCACACTCTGCCGCCACCTCCCGTATGATATAGATTGATTCTGCCTCCAGGGCATCAAGATGGGTATTCATCTGCTCTCCTCCATAGTTATATAATATTGATACTTCCTAAGGAACTGTCAATAAATAACTTTTAAATAGCGCGTAGGATTTTTCTTCGAGAGTGCCGCTCAAAAATCAGGCGCATAGTGGGCTATGTAACTGATTTTTGAGTGGTGCTATCGGAGAAAAAGACAAGCGATATTAAAAGTTATTTTTGGACAGTTCCTAACCTTTGTTAAACCTCTGCATATGCAGCTGCACGGAATTGATAAACAGCATCAGCAGAAAGGATATCACCAGCAGCACCAGCGCAATTGCCGTCGCATCCGCATATTTATACTGTTCCAGTTTCGTCATGATCAAAAGCGGCGCGATCTGCGTCTTATTCGGAATATTTCCCGCTATAAAAACCACACTCCCATACTCGCCAATCCCCCTTGCAAATGCCAGCCCGAAACCGGCAAGCAACGACGGAAAAAGCTCCGGCAGCACGACACGGAAAAATGTATAACACCTGCCTGCCCCCAGCATTTCAGCCGCCTCCTCATACTGCCTGTCCAGTTTCTGTAGAACAGGCTGGACAGACCGCACCACAAAGGGAATGCCGACAAACACCATGGCGATCGTGATGCCCGCCCTCGTGTATGCAATCTTAATCCCCGCCTCCGCAAACAGCGCGCCAATCCATCCCTTATCGGAATAAAGATATGTCAGCGAGATGCCAGCCACAGCGGTCGGGAGGGCAAAGGGCAGCTCGATCAAGCCGTCCATGAGACGCTTCCCCGGAAAATCATAGCGCACCAGCACCCACGCAAGCATCAGCCCAAATACCGCGTTTACCAGCGCCGCCAGAAACGCGCAGGAAAGGCTTACCGAATAGCCTGACACCACCTGCCTCGACGTTACTACGTCGATAAACTCTCCCGGACTCAGCTGTACCGCGCTGACAAAGATGGAAGCCAGCGGAATCAGTACCAGCGTGCCCAGCATGGTGAGCGTTACTCCTAAAGAAATCCCGAATCCCGGAATTACCCTGACGCCCCTTTTGTTTTTTACCTTTATGATCTGCTGTTCCATTACATTCTGTCCTCATTCTGAATAAATCTGGTCGAAAATGGCGTTGTCATTAAAATAGGTCTGGTATGCAGCGTCCCATCCGCCAAAATCATCGATGGTAACAAGATCCATTTCTAAGTCAAACTGGCCGGAAAACTCCTGCAAAATTATCTCATTGGAAGGACGATAGTAATTGTCCCCTGCAAGTCGCTGTGCCTCATCGCTGTATAAGTATTCAAGATATGCGGCGGCGGCTTCCTCCGTCCCGTGCTCTTTTGCATTGCTGTCCACCACCGCCACCGAAGGCTGTGCAAGGATGCTGACGCTCGGTGTTATGATCTCATACGCATCGGGATATTCCTTCATGGAAAGGTATGCCTCATTCTCCCACGCGATCAGCACATCCCCCTGCTTATTCTCCACAAACGTATTGGTCGCGCCCCTTGCACCAGAATCCAGAACCAGTACATTCTGGTACAGTTTTTTCAGGTATTCCTTAGTCGCCGTCTCGTCTCCGCCGTCCTGCTCCTGAAAATATGCCCATGCAGCCAGAAAATTCCAGCAGGCGCCGCCGGAAGTTTTCGGATTTGGCGTGATCACCTCGATGCCATCCCTGATCAGGTCATCCCAGTCCTGTATGTTTTTCTCATTCCCTTTCCGCACCAGAAATATGATTGTTGATGTATATGGTGAGCTGTCAAGGTCAAACTCCCCCATCCAGCCGCCCTCGATCAGTCCGGCCTCCTCAATCGCCGTGACATCATGCGCGAGCGCGAGCGTCACCACATCCGCCTCACTCCCCTCAATCACAGAGCGCGCCTGCGAGCCGGAACCGCCGTGGGACTGCGTGATCTTTATGTCCTGACCGCCCGTTTCCTTCCAGTGTTCACGAAATAGTTCATTGTATGCCGCGTAGAATTCGCGGGTTGGATCATAGGATACGTTTAGCAGCTCGATGACACTGGTTTCATTTTTTGCATTCTCCCGCCCCTTACCGCAACCCGTGAACAAGATAGCTGATACCACGACACCTGTGAGTATCAGTGCTAATGTTTCTTTTCTCATAATTGCTTTCTCCTCCGTTTAATCTTCTCCATATACATATATTTTCACAATATTAAAATCCCAATGCAAAGTATCTCACATCTTCTGCCGACTGCGCACTTTACACTGGGATTCTATAGATCACTGTTCAATTTTATCTGGCATCATTTCCAATATGCATTGATTAGTTCTTCTGCTTCTTTGTCATCCTTGTCATATTCTTCCATGATCGACTTCTTAACCTGCTCTTTCTGGGCACCTAACTTTTGAGCAAACGTAATCGCTCCTTCAATGATGCCTTCCATTTTGCCTTCTGCTCTTATTTCCTGTATTGCAATACACACATCAACCGACTCCATTCCCTTATCAATCTTCATGTTTGAACCAGTCGCCGCATTAATAATCTCCGCCGCATTCCGCTCCACGCATTTAAAACGCTGATCTGTACCGACGACACTGTGCAGCTTTTTCTTGTCCTTGGAATATTTGATATAGCGCATGATCTCCCGCATGTTTGACTGAAACTCATCAATCTCACTGTCGGACAATCCGCTGGGCGTTATCAGATTCACACGGTAATCCATGGCATATCTGAGGATTTCCCACTGCAGTCCGAGTACATTTCATGCAGGCTTAACGGCCATCCCATTTTTCCGCCCCAAAATAGATCACAACAGTCACTATTGGGAGCAGTCTGTCTTCTTTCCAGAAACCGCTCAGAAATTCATCACCCGACAGTTTCTTATTCGTCAGTTTCTTATTCGACAGTTTCTTATCCGCCAGTCTTGATTTCCGGTGAGAAGCCGCTGCCGCCGTAACCTGATGCGCAAGCTGGATTGCATCATACAGGCAGCTCTTTACTGGCGCCGCGTAATGAATCTTCCCCTCATTCTCTGCTGCCAGTATGCAATAGACTGCATTTCCGTCCGTCATTGCCATCAGCAGCTTGACCACATCCCTGTATCTCTGCTCCGGCACTAGTACAGCATTGCGCAAATAACAGTGAATACAGCACCTGCTATTTGCACCAGTACCGCGTTGCCGTCAGTCAACAATGCCACCGCATTGCCCCCTTCCTCCGCCTTGTCCTGTCACAAATATCAGGCACTGTTTTTCACTGTTATTTAGGCAACGCTGTACTAGTCTGTTGTCCATGCCATAGGGAACCGTTATTTCCGTTGTATCCAGTTCGATCAGCTGCTCCAGTACAATTACCTGCTTCCCATGGTATAAAAACTGGTTGAACACATCCGCAAATATGTCCGGACGTTTCATGTATTCCTTTGTCAACGTGTCAAGTTTTCCCATATATTCTGCCACTTTCTACTTTTGTATTTGTAATGATGATATCATATATTGCAGGAAATCTCAAATACATTTCGGATTAAAATATATATTTTATGTAAAGTATGCTGTTGTCAAGGTTCCTTATTTTTACATATCACTGCAAAAAATTCTTATCTGCATATACTGCCTTATACTGATTCCTATTCTTCTCAAAGAAAAATGTCATCAATCTTTCCGCTAAAAATCCCGGATAACGGTTCTGATATGAATCCTCCCGTTCTCCGCTATGTTCCGCACAGACGAACAAAATGGGAAAAAGCCATTTACATAGCTCGTCCAGAATTTCTTTTTTCATGATGAACATATTACAGGGAGAATATAGATTTGTATCAAAAAAATCAACTGCCTCCCTGTAATCCTCAGGATATATCCGTTTCAGGTAATCCATCATAAAATCCCAGTCAGACGCTGTATGCCTGTCCTTGTAATTCTGCATAATGCTCGGAGCCACATAAAGAGGCGCAGGCAGAATGACATCAATGTCATTTTCTTTCATCTTCTGATACCAGTCGCTTTGCAGTAAAAAATGTCTGCGGTAATGCTCCAGTCCCACAATATTCTGTTTCGCGTTTTTCCAGATCCAGTACAGTGCCGTCAGTTCGCAGAACTGACGGTTACGTTCAGAAATATTTTCACCTGTATCGTCTGTCAGGCCGCATATCCTGTCTTCTGTCAGCGCCGCGCCTACCTGAATTTCTTTCTGAAATACAGATAACCGGTACTCACCCTGCAGCGGCTTGTCCAGAACAGACCGCACCACATAGATGCAGACCGATCCGGAAACATCGTCGAACTTATCATAACTCCTGCCCATTTCTGCAAAATAAAGTGACAAAAAACGGTTGCGTAGCTCCATGTCCAGCTGTGGTGTGACCGGAATGATCTCCTTCATTCCCATCTGCTTTAATTTCTCCGTCAATACAGGATGATACACGCCCCTTGTTCCCAGATAAACAGGATACTGTGTATGCAGACTGGTATCCCAGTCAAAACGGACTACCGGAACTCCTTCAATATTCGCGGCATTCGGTTCGTCATTATCATACAGATATGCCTTGATTTTCATGCCAGGATATATCTTTGTCAGGTATACCCCAAGTGTGCGCGCCCTCGAATGGGCACCGACTATGTAAATGTTTCGTTCCATTTGTCCCTCCGCTATCCCAAACCGCTACTCAACAACATTATACTCACGGTCAATGAAATTTATCGTGAGTATTGCGCCAATTGCAGCCACGAAGCTGCAGATTTCCTATCTGAAAAATTATCATAATAAGATTTTCAAATTGTGGCTTGTGCATCATATTATACCGAGCGGTCAGTCGTTTTGATCGCCAGTATAAAAACCGATTCCAGGCATAGCCCCCTAAGAAACTGTTGAGAAATAACTCATCAATCTGACTTGTCAAATGCTGACATAGCTAAATATCCATCTGCACACTTGAAAACATATACCGTGCAATCTGGCAATGTAATGTTATTTGTTACAGTTCCTTATTAATGATTTCTCTGACCTCATTTTCCGTTATATTAATACAATGTATCAGCTCATGGCACACCCCATTTTGCAGCAGGTTTACCCGAATCATTTCTGATATCCGTTTATCCAACACCGCAATTAAAATGTCCGCTTTCTTTTCTTTAATGACCTCTGCTGCACCCTGTACAGGCAGCCCCATGGACTGATATTTCCGATATTCCCTGTCAGCCCATAGTATGACACTCCCCGGATAATAATCCTGCAGGTAATGATACACCTGCCGTCCGAAATACCCTGCACCGTATACAATACACTTCCTGCCCCCGCCCGTTTTGTATCCAAAAGGCCACAAAGTCCCGCTGCCATCTTTTCCTGCAATCCTGCCATATGCCCGCGTCAGCATGTTTCCAACTGTGTAATGGTTTAACTGGTATTCCAGCCTGTACTGCCCTGCGTACTGTCTAAATATGTTACCAAGGGCCTCATGCAGGATGTACAGCCCCTCCCATTCTTTTTCCACACTCCTGCAGGTATGCATCATGGATTCCGTGCGCACGCAGTAATGATAATCGCAGCAGTCTGTTATGACAGCTTTATCTGCCTTTAAAAGCATGGGCACCACCGCCGCCACATCCTCCCCCACGCGTATCCTGTCGTCAACCGCAGAAATATATTCATACGCCAGTTCCCGCCGCAGCAGCTTGTTCCAGATATAGGGCTGTATGCCCATGCTGAAAAAATCCTCCGCACAGAGCATATATGGATATATCCTCTCACGAAGCTCGTTCCTGCCGTACACTCCCTGTGCCATCCGGTTTGTTTTATAAACTGTCTGCCCATTTACATCCTCCGCAAATCCGCCAAGCACCATATCCGCCTGATGCTTTAGCGCTGTCTCCATCAGATGCTCATACATTCGCGGCTCAACCCAGTCATCACTGTCCACAAAACCAATGTATTCTCCCTGTGCAGCCACAATCCCTGCTTTCCTGGCACTGACAAGCCCACCGTTTGCCTTATGTATTATCTCTATGCGGGCATCTAATCCGGCATATCTGTCGCATATTTCCCCCGAACCGTCCTTTGAACCATCATCGACAAGGATAATCTGCAGATCCCTGTATGTCTGTGCGCATATGCTCCTTATGCACCCTTCCAGATAAGCTGAAACATTATAAACCGGAACTATAATGCTTACCATATGCAACCCCCATATAAAACTCTATCAAATACCCTGTCTCACTCCATACCGTTCAGCCGCCCCATAATATATCTGTAATTTATAATAATTTTTTCCTTCGTTTTCATCTCGCTTTCCCCATACCAACTGCCGGTATACTGATGAACTGAAAACGTATTTGCTGTCACCCTGCCGTAGCCAAATTCATTCACAGGGGAAAAATATTCCGGTGGAAACACAATGAAATTTTCTGTCTGTTGAAGCGTTCCATCGATCACAAGCCCGCATTGCTTCAGAACTTCTGTCTGATAAACCGGAGACGGTTCTATGTTTATGCTGCCATCCGGATTGATAAACGAAAGCTCCCTGTACTGATCACGCATCTTCCTGATAACCGGATGACCTTTTCTGGCTCCGAAACCCTGTCCCAAGTTCACCCTAGACTTACTCTCAAATCCACAGAACATGCCAAACTGCAAAAGCGGATTGTATGGTTTTACCATCCGTACATCTGTATCCAGATATATGCCCCCGTGCTCCATCATGATGTCCAGTCTTGCATAGTCCGGAACAAATCCCCATTTTTTCTTTTCATACGCCTGCCGCATATAAGTGTTTTTAGAAATATCATAATTGCTTTCATCCCACTTTTTTATTTCATAGTCTGGGCAGCATCTTTTCCATGTATCAATATTGTCCCGAAAACGCTTTGGAACAGGCGCGTTTCCAAACCAGCAATAGTGAATTATTTTAGGGATGATCTGCTGCCCTCCGGCCGGGAACTTAAAATCTGATCCTTCCTCCGTAAAAAGCTCCGGTATGTAAAGTTCCCTGCCACATAATAAACTGTTGCTGTCCATCTGCGGTATTATTTCATCGGCCACTTTAACGGAGGTAAGCACCAGCACTGCCTTAGCGGAAATCTGATGTAAATCTTTCATTGAAATGACTGGTATCTTCCTGCCTTCAATATCAAGGGCTATTCCAGCCTTAAAGTTATCTACGACATATTCCAGTTGCTGTACAACAGGGTAATTTTTACAAAACAAATGAAAATTAAGTCCCGCACAGAAACAGATTACCTTTTTGCTGCTTATCAGCTCCTTAAACCAGCTTGATGTACAATTGCATACTTTTACCATGTCTCCCTCTCCAATAAAATGTCTCCTAAGATATTATCCATACTTTTTATGGGTATTTTCGTTTCGGCAGAAATCTCTTTGGAAAGTCTGCCGTCCTTGTCTGCTAACGTAAGAATAATCAAATCCAATTGCGAAGGTACATCTTCCAGCTGGCAAACAGGAATATCTGCGTTGAGGAATGGCGCATTCCTGTCTATAAAACAGACTATTCTCAGTTTGGTCTTTAACGTATGGTACAACTGTATGCCCATTTTTCCCATTCCATAGATCCCTATTGCACTGTAGCAGGCATGTTTTAGGTATATTGATATGGCATCATTCTGAGCATTAGCAGACACCCATTTACCGTATGTAGCCGTTATTTTTTTTAGTCTGTCCAATTCTTTCAACCGCTTTTCAATCCCGTTTTCAACAGCCTGCCTAAACTGATCTAAACATTCTTCGCAAAAGCGCCCGCTATTCCTGATAACTTCATATACCTCTTTCTCTGACTCATACATGCTCAGCGTGCTTTCGGAACAGTTGCTGCCATCGATAATATGTTCATATAATACCTCCTGGTTTAGGGAAAATATCTTATTTTCATTCATCATGCACAACCAGAGCAACCAGTCGTCCGCCCCGTTATGCCTAAGAATATTGTCCTTCCACACTGTTGGAATAGCGCTTCTGCGCAACAGTACCTGCCCAGGGGACAGAATTCCGTTTCCTTTTTTACACATATGGGAAAACGAAACAGCCTCCTCGAATTTTAAATCATGGTTATAAAACTGTCTTCCTCCGTTGGCAGCCCTGCAGATAACAGCATCTGCCATGCCCAGACAGCTTAATTGACTTTTTAAATAATTCGGATAAATTTTGTCATCCTGATCCAAAAATACGATATATTCCCCAGTACTGTATCGGAGCCCCCTTGCCCTGGCACCATGTATTCCTCTGTTCCTGTCTGTTTCTATTACTTGTACGTCTATTCGTTGCAGCTGGTAATAGCCACTGATGCTGTCACCCGGGTCATCATTAACCAGAACCAGCTCCGTCTTTACTGCCTCTCCTCCTGCCTCTGTGCAGGTTTCAAGCTGATTTATAAGCCCTTTTATATATTTTTTTCCCTTATAAACAGGGACAATCACACTGACTTTTTTCATATTGTTTTATACTGCCCTATTACACTCATTTCTATATTATTTTATTGCATTTATGGCTTTTCCAAGAATGAAATGCAGTCCAACTTTTTCACGTTTCCCCACTCTATAGGTTTCTGTTCCAGAACTTTAAAACCTGCCCTAAATGCCAAATAAGCAAAGGTACTGCTGTTCATATAGCTTCTTCCATGTGGACTGTTAATAAATGATGCCCTATAATCCTTATCATAATTGGAGTGATGTATCAAAACCTTTCCCCCACTTACCAATACCCGATATATATCTTTTAGATATTCGTAAATATCAATCATTTCAAAATGTACCATCGCATCATAAGAGAACAAGGCAGTGTACTCTTCTGACGGCAATTGCTCCAAATTAAAACCGTTATTGCGGTAATACTGTACTTTATCATACTGCATAAATTTATTCCTGCAAAAGCAAATATTCTTATCCAGAATATCAACCAGTGTAATCTTCTCCGATTTATCCAGATACTGCAGTACATGCCGCCCTCTTCCACATGCAAGCTCGATAATATTTGTCAGATCCATCTGTTTGAAAAACCTTAGGAATTCAGATTTTTCTCCCCAGAATATATCCATGTTAACCTCATTCTCTACTTTACAGTAATAGTCCTCCATATTATTATCATGAAAAAAGGCGATAAAACTCCTGTTAAATGCCACCTTATCTTCGCCCATATAATCTGCAATATCATCGATTCTATAACCCTGGTTTCCGTCTTCCTTAATCTGTTCCTGTATCTTTAGAGATACTTCTTCGTCCAACAGAGTGATTAAAAATGGGATTCCCATCATTTTCGCTTCATTATATCCATAGCATCCCTTACCGTCATATTCTTTGATTTCCAAATACCGCTGGTCGCAAAACCCCGCAACACAGCCATCTAAACCAGTTTCCTTGAAAAATCTATAATAAAGTTGACCACGTTCACCGAGTCCGTAAATAATAAATTGTTTTTGTTTCATCAATATAGCCCTTTCTTCCAATACCAATGCTAAATTTCAAACACATCACATTCTTTTGTATATGCAAAAATACTTATATTTTCTTTCCCTTAAATTCTTTGCCAACTCTGTCTGGTACTTTTCCGAAACTCCAACTATCACCATCTCACTTCTGTTTTTACAGTCATCGACAGATACTACTGGTATATTGTCTATATATTCCGTTCCTTTGCACTTTGTCACGAGAAAACAGGAGGGTTTCAACCCTCTTTTTTTTAGGCTGCGGTATACTTCCTGCCCAATTTCACCCGCGCCATATATCATAAAGCTACCGTCCGTCAGATTTTCTACTGCCGCTGTATATTGTTCCAGCAATAACACGTTTTGGAACTTTATTATGCCAGACATACGCTTTAACATTAAATCCTTACAATCAATATCGCTTCTATTTACATTTTCCTGTATTTTATTGAGTCCTGCAATTAATTGATCCGGATTGTCATCTAAGATATTGCTTTCAATAACCGTACCAATAAACTGATATATATCTAAAAAACTGCTATGCTTTTCAATTATTCTGACAGCGGCATCATACATCGCCTTACTATCCGTCGTTATACTCTGTTCTGATGCATATACATTTACCAATGGTCTGTTTACGTAGGCAAAATCACAAATCTGGATCAGCCTTATCACTATATCATAATCCTGCAGTCTTGGCATATTCTCATCAAAAAAAGGCTCCTGCAATAAATCTAACACATCTTTCTTGATAACTAAAGTCTGGGTACTGGCTACATTCCCAGCTTTGAGGATAGTCTGGAGATTATTTTGATATCTGGCACTATTTTCATAATCCGCAGGCATAATCGTTCTTTTCTCACCGGCCAAATGATAATATGCGCAATAGCAAACTTGTCTTTTTGACGTTTCCATTAAACCCATTTGGCATTCCAGCTTATTGGGAAGCCATTCATCATCACTATCCTGAAATGCAATATAACCGCCCTTAGAATTTTTGATTCCGATATTCCTTGCCTTGTTAGCCCCGCCACGCACTTTCTGGCAGATCAACCTGACCCTGCTGTCATGATACCCATTGACAATTTCCTCTGTATTATCCGTGGATGCATCATCTACAACGATCACTTCTAAATTCGAATATGTCTGGTTCAATACACTGTCAATTGCCCGTTTTATCATGTCTTCACGGTTATGAGTAGGTATTACCACTGAAACCAATTCGTTTTCCATGTTTATCACCATTTTAGATCACTCAATTGAGCAAATCAGGACGATGTCATCGTCCAGCACCTTAATTTTATGAATCATTTTCTCCGCCAAGATTGCCTGCGGGCAAAAAACCTGCACTGCCAGACCATAGTTCTCCAGCCGCTCTTTAAAATCCCTGCCATATAACCTCACATGATCGTCCTGCCCGTAATAATACGCCCTTTCCTCTCCCAATAAACCAGATATCTCAAAAGTAGCCGTATCGGGTGAAACCGGAAAGGAGAGAATAATTTTGCCTTCCTTTCTGATACAGCGCTTTAACTCCGTGATCGCTTTCCCTTCATCCGGTATATGTTCAAGAACATGGTTGGCTATGATATAATCAAACCTGCCGTCCTCAAACGGCATCCTTGTCATGTCAACTGTATAGTCTGCGGCTCCTTCCACGATATCCGCCGTAATATAACCAATCCGTGTATTTTCCCTGAGCCGGACTTCTATCTGTTTCTCAGGTGCAAAATGCAGCACTGCCCCGCCGTACTCAAACAGTCTGGTATAGTTTTTCAGGACAAAATATACCCACCTGTTCCTATCGGAACTGAAGCAGTCTGGGCAACACCCTATCCTCCTGCCATTCCCAACAATCCTGTACTTTGTACTGACATGGTTCCCACAATACTTCCAATACCTCACCTGTGTCCCACATATATTGCAATATCCAATCACCGGAAGTGACTCCTTGACACTTTCCAGTGGCAGGCACTGCAGTCGCGGGTTTAGCGCATGGACAGAATCGCGTATTTCATCAGAAAATTTTACGCTGGATATAATTACCATAGTCTCAGGGTCTATTTCTTTTAAAATCCCTTTATCCCTGATTTTATACCCATAAAATTCCTGTCCCACTTTCCTGCTGTCCACAACACCAGCTATCTCGAAGCCAGGCGCAGGGGCATTTGCAAAAAAAATATCAAGTTCCTCTCCCGCTCCATAAAAAACAGCTTTTTTTATCGTACACATTCCCTGTTATCGCTCCCGTCTGCATAAAAATACTATTTTGGGCGTATTCCACACATCCCTACTCTTTGTAATTTCCCTTTCGCCCCAGCAGCGATACCTTAGCCCGTTTTTCCTCAAAAACAACTTCATCCTGACAGGGTTGATAAAATGCTGCCCATATACTCCATCTCTTTCCCAACCCCATAAACGAAAATATTTATCGACCAGCTTATAGGCATTCAGCCGCATACAGTACAGACTAAAATTATCCATTATGTCAAAAACAATATATCCCCTTGGTTTTGTCATGGATATCATCTTTTTCAGTGTTGCATAATAATCAGGAATATACCAGCTTGCCCTTACACAGTACACTACGTCAAACCGTTCTTCTCCCTCATAAGACAATACATCCCCTGCCCATATACCATCCTGGTTTCCCAGACTTTCCCTTGCTGACAAAACCGCCGATTCGGCTAGGTCGCATCCGCACACCCGGATACCCTTTTCCTTCAGAGCTGCCCCTATCGGCCAGCCTGTGCCAATCCCAACCTCAAACACACTTTTAGGACGTGACCGTGCTATCAGCCTGACAAGGTTCTTTTCATAATCGCCATACCCGTATTTCCTGGTCTGACTTTCCCAGAATTTATTATATACCTCATTAAAATACCGGACTTCATTCATGCCGCCATCCCTCTTTATCTTTTATTTTGCAATAAGCGCCTTCCTCAACTCGTCAACCGAAAGCCCAGCTTTTTCCCATCCATAATAAATCGGTGCACACCTATGATGCTTTGCTGTCCAATAACTGTTTGGCAGGTCAAGTCTGATCCCTTCTATTTCATTGCCAAAATCCGTATCGTTAAAAACTTTTCCTGTTTCTTCATTAAGCGTTTCATCAAACACAATATATTTATAATATCCCGACTTCATCCCCTGCGGCATGACGACCCTTTTTTCAAAAATTTGATCAAACTTCTCAGCCAGATTCCTTTTCCACTCCAAGACAACCGGCAGTCGTTCTAACTGTACAATCCCCAATGCCGCCGCAAACTCATTCATCCTGTAATTGAAGCCCTCTTTCACTGGGTATGTGACTATATTCCCCGCAAGAACCTCTTTCCCATAATTCCTGAATTTCCTCATCCAGGATATCAGTTCCTTATCCCTGCTCACCACCATGCCCCCCTCGCCAAGCGGCATTGTCTTGGTCGCATAAAAGCTGTAGCTCCCAGCCAGGCCATAGCTTCCTGCAGTTTTTCCGTTCCACTCTGCCCCATGCGCATGCGCGCAATCTTCGATTAACGCTATATGGCGCTCCACACAAAACGACGCAATCCTCTCAATATCAAACGCTATATGCCCGCCAATATGCACAACAATGACAGCCTTTGTGTCAGGAGTGACCTTGCTTACCATATCTTCGTAACACATACAAAGGTCTTCCCTGTTGCAGTCCGCATATACAACATCCGCGCCGACTTTTTTCGCCGCCTGCGTAGTTGCCCAGAACGTATTCGCCGGCACAATAACTTCCTTCCCCCTGACGCCCACATATTCCAGGACAGACAACAGCCCCGCGCCTCCACTCGAAACTGCGCAAGAATATAAACCTGTAAATTCCTGAAACTTTTCCTCAAATGCTCTGGTCATTTTTCCATCAGACCAGAAATTTGAATCAAATACTTCGTCTAACAATCGATAATATTTCTTCCTGTATTCTTCCTCAAAAGGCAGTACCATTTTCCATCCCTCCATCCAATATATTTCCCATTAAATAAACTGTCTTGTATGTACGTTTTCCAGTTGCTCCAATATCATATTAAAACCTGTTATCCGGCATGCGCTGCATCCAACCTGACATGATGCGTCCAGCAGTTTCTGGCTCACTTCTTCGTGGAAAGCGGATTCCCATATTTCTTCAAACGTATTCTGATGGAGGTTTCCCAGGATAATATTGTCCGTCCTCCTTTTCTCGCACAGCGCCACATCCCCGTTTGCATGGATAATCGACGTCAATGTATGCGCAATGCAGGGAAGCCCCGCATTTTTATCCACCACCCTGTCCGCAATCGTAAGCATATATTTCAGCCTCATATTCTGTGTCAATTCAGCCAGCTCCCCCCGGAGACTTAACAAGTCTTCCAGAGAAGGCGCAAGATCCTCCGCCTCTTCCACAGGCCTTAAATAGATATAATCAACGCTGGCCGCATCCAGTTCTTCTATCAATTTCAGCAAGTTTCCCTGGTTTCTTTTCGTAAGGACATATCCAACTCCCAGATAGGTGTCTTTCGGGTTTCTCGCCCTCGAACATCTTTTCAAGTTATCCAATACCCTGCCAAAGCAGTCCACACCTTTTTCTTTCAGGTATTCTTCCTCCGTGCTGGCATCCAGAGAAACCCTCATCCATTTTAGATCACTGATACAGTCTGATATATCCGCCGTGCCGTTCGTTATCAGCCCCATGTCCACATGCTGTCTCCTGCCAATCTGCAGAATTTCCCTAAAATGCGGATGTATGGTCGGTTCCCCGCCCCCCTCTAAAGTAACGCCCGTTTTACACCTCCCTAGCTGCGCAAACAATTCACCTGCAATCTGCATATCAAGTGTAGCACCGTTGCGCCGAAGTTCTTTATCGGTACACCATCCGCACTTCAGGTTGCAGATATCCGTTAAATGAAGCTCCACACTGATCGGGAACATCTTATCCTGCTTTTTGACGCCCCTCTTCACATCGAGGATGGAGTCAATCTTTTCCTTATTCATCAGAAGTTTTAATTTGCTGTATTCAAATTCGCTCCAATAGTTTTTGCACTCCATTTCCTACTCCCTCATACGGCCTATTCCCATAATGCATGCCATTTAGTCGCCAGTTTGTCCCATGATGAATGATCCCATACAATCTGCGGATTCCCTTCACATTTCTGCCTGTAGGACCCGATATCCCGCACAACATCTTCCAGTATCCCCGTCACATCTGGTATGCTGTCTACATCAAGGAAATACACGCCCATTTCATGTAGTGATCTGTATGGCAGCCAGCTCCCGGCAATAACAACGCTGTTTGCATACATCTCTTCCAGCATCGTTGAGCTTAGCTGGTCGGTTATCTGGACATGTATCATAATATCCGATATCAATGCATATTGGGCCATCCGCTGAAAATCCATAAACGCTGTAAGTACTGCATAAGAAATTCCCGCAGATCCTAATTTTTCTTTAACGTCCTCTATATACCCATTTGTACATTTCGGATATGTCATAGGGAATACGAAAACTGTCTGCCGTTTTACTTCCTCTGATAAGCAGGATAAGGCCTCTATGATTTTCATATGCTGGTGGGCCTCAAGCGCATTATGTCCACAGGTGACAACCAGTTTTTCAAGCGGCAGGTTAAACCACTCCCTTAGCTGCTCCCTTGGCGTATCCCTGTATTTACGGATATAACCCAGCACTTCAACGCCAAATGGCAGCAGCCCGACTGGATGCTTCAGATCCGCGCCATAATATGCTTCAAATTCCGACACAGACCCCTTGGTTTCCGCAGTAATCGTATCCGCACAGGCGATCAGTTTTCTTTTAAATTCCCTTCCGTCCTTTGTCACCCTGTAAAAATCGCTTCCGCCGACATTCAGGTTCAGCCTTTTCGTTTTTTTACGGATGATCTGGTGAAAATAACTCCATTCAAATTCAATCCACAAAAGCTGCATAACATCATATACTGGGAGTTGTTCTAAGATTGTTTTTAATTCTGACAGCGATCCAAAACAATAAATATGCTTTAGCTGCCCAGATTTGATATTTCTTTTATATTCTTTTGCCTGGGTCAATAAGCTGAACTCTATGTCTCCATATCTCTCTGACAGGTTTTCTATTAACTGCTTTGTATACACTGAATAAAGCAGGCAGGCCACTAATACTTTTCTGCGCGCCGTCTTTTTTTCATCATTCTCCAGCAAATCAAACTGAATCAATGAAGTTGTGGAACTTTGATACCTTTCCGCCAAAATCGGATAAACCTTATATTGGAAATTCTCCGCCTGGAATTTATAGCAGAAAAATATCCTTTCTGTGCTGATTCCCATCCCCAAAAGCTGTTTTAGCAGCTCCATAGTATATTGTATTGACGCAATCACAATATTGCCTTCATAGCATAAAAGTTCCTGCGGCGGCTGGATAAGGTACTCTCCGATCCTAGTCCCCCATAGCCGCTTATCATTATCCACGTAATAGCGGATATTATAATCCCTTTCCAGGGCGGGCATCATATCCCTTCCTACCTGCCCCGCCCCAAATACGGCAATATCCATACTCATTCTCCTATCCCATACAAGCAGCTACGCCTTTTGGGCAGTTCCTTTATCGCCAAGCAGCCAGTCCAGGAATCGCTGCTTTATGAAACGTAAAACCCTTTTCTCAAATTCCCATGGCGTGATTACCTTGTGCATAACCCTTGCTATTTCGCCCTCTAAATAACATCTTGACCCAGAACTGATCCCTCCCGCCCTGAAAGATGCTATGACCGTTTTGACCTGTATAAAGGCAACATCTTTTTTGCTTCTCAGCCTGAGCATCAGTTCATAATCTGCCGATGCCTTAAACCATTCAAGATATAACCCATATCTTTGGTAAACGCTCCGTGTTACAAAACAGGTTGGGTGAGGCAGCATTACTGTTTTCAAACTGTTGTGCGTTTTTTTAGACACCCCATAATACTGGTTTCCCTTAAGCATACCCAAATACCCATAGACCACCTGGCATTCTGCATCCCCCATATTGTCAACAATGTTCTGAACCGCGTTCCTGTCATAATAATCATCACTGTTAATAATCCCTATCAGTTGCCCGGAAGACATACGGATGCCTTTGTTCATGGCATTATAGATGCCCTTGTCCTTCTCGCTGACATATTTCATGCGCCCATGGAATAAAGGCTCATATTCCTTTACAATTTCCATTGTCCTGTCCGTTGAACCGCCATCCACAACAATATACTCAATGTTTTTATAAGTCTGCCCCAGCACGGACTCTATCGTGTCTCGGATATGCCCTGCACCGTTATAAACAGGCGTTATGACGGAGGCTCTGATGTTACACTTCATATAATATATCTTCCATGGACAAGATCGGACAATCCGTTTTCTCCGACAACATTTCCTCAATCTCATCAAAGAACGTAACCGGCGTAACGATTATCGCGTCGACCTTTTCCATGCTTACATCCGGCACGACTATATCCACATCCGTGTAAATATTATCCGCGTTCCTGTCAATGGCATATTTTACGTTTACGCCTGAACCAGCCAGCTCGTTCAGCAGCGTCTCGCCAACATAATTCATGCCATAAATGGCAATTTCCTTATACCCGTTCTTTTCAAGGTAATCCGCTATTGATCTGTTCTCCTGTTTCACTTTAACCCATTGGTTCATCATAAGATACAGGGTAAGATGCTTGTCCGCCAGTTCTTTCTGTCTCTTTGTCTCTTTTGTAATCTGTTTTGCCGTAACCCCAGCACCTGTCGCTGCACCTGCAATAGCAGATACAATTGAAATGATCCCTTTTTTCATTTTTCAGCCTCCTGTTTCTTTCTCCACAATTTTTATAAGTCTTTGCTCAAATTTTTCCCTGTTCCATTTTTCCATGCGCCGGTATCCCCTGACAATCAATTCCTGCCTGAACCGCTCATCCGTCCATACCCTGTAGATACATTCCGCCATCTCCTCAGGGGCGTCAGGCGAAAACAATAATCCGGCATCTCCTACCTGTTCCCTCATTGCAAAATTATCTGAAACAGCTACCGGACATCCCAACGCCATCGCCTCTAACGGCGGTATATTGGTCGGTCCAAAATACGACGGCATGACCATCATCGCGGCATGCTGGTATAAATAGTTAATGTTTCCGTCACTCACAAACCCATATATAATAACCTGCTCTTCCAAACTATTATTTTTGATATACCGCCTGACCATATCCAGGGCATTTTTCTCAGATCCGACAAGGACCAGCTTGATGTCGGGCAGCTTTTCTTTCACTAAACCTATTGCCTTGATCAGGTTGATATGGTTCTTATGCCGCCAGAACTGGGCCGGATAAAAAACATATCTTGGCGGGGTTTCAATATATTCTTCCCCTGAATCCCATATATGCGGCGGCGCAACAAATGGAAGGGCATAAACCCTAATTTTCTTATTCATTACATCACGGTAGGATTCAATAAACTGTTCTTTGCCACACTTTGAATCCGTTAAAATGACATCTGAAAATTTTGCCACATTTTTAAACAGAATCTCCCTGGATTCATAAGTCGCTTTAACTTCTGGAAACTCCCCCCTGTATCTGTGCATCAAATCATGTACCGGGCGGATTACTTTGCAGGGCAGGGGCGGCAGAACAGTCCCCTGACGCGTACCGACAAGCGTCCCTATATTCTCTTTTCTCAAAAACTTTCCGATTCCTGAGAAATAATAATAGTATGTTTTTAACCCCAACACCTGCTTATTCCAACGTTTCATGTTTTTCAGAGTATATTTGCCAGGATCATATTTTATATAACTGATTTCCCTGTCCTTACACCAGTCCATCCAAAACTTGCTGCCGCATATTGCCGCAACCTCATAATGTTTTATGAAACATTCCATTATTAAGCTGGCATACTGATGCTCCCCGCCGAAATCAGGTTCTGTCTCCAAAACTACTGCAATTTTTCCCATATTTATCTTCTGCTACATACTCCTCCTTATTTCCTCTTCTCCCAAAAGCATCCGAAATACATCAATTTCCTTTGTAAAATTACTCATATCCTGCATATAACTCCAAAAACTCCGTGTCTGCGCCGCGTCCCTTTGCCCTTTACTATATTCATGTTCATATCCCCACAACATAACCGAATCCACGCTCTCAAAATCCTCTGCAGTAATATTCTTTTTTCTGTATGGCAATTTTTCAAAACTCTTTGCATATTCTCTTCGTGAATCATTAGAACAAATAAATATATTGTCCCAATTAATCCTGTTCCTTCTCCTCTCAAAATCCTTTTTGCTTCGCCAAAACTATAAGCATGATTAAAATAAATACGAATTTTATTATGTAAATGTGTCAACGTCCCCACTGGACACTGATAAATATCTCCTTCTTGCTCCATCAAAAGCGGCTGTTTCATATATCCCTCTAAAGAATTAGCCAACAAAAGAAAATCGTCAGGGGCTATTGCACAATTTATAAATGGCGAGGAAAATTCCAAATTCAGATAATGGTACAGAATCCCTCCGAAACAATCATTTGAAATAATGGAGATTGGATTTTCCCTTAGACTTATATATTTCTCAAAATCAAATCCCGGAATGTATAGCACCTCTCCATTAATAACTTTTCTCTTTATGCCCTTTCCAGCTATTTTCTCTGCATCAGCTGCAATTTCCCTGTAATATCTTGAACTTACCACAATAATATAATCAAAGTCCCTGCTAAGAATTTCTGTCGGGTCTATAACCTCATACCCATCTTGCACAGAAAATAAATTATCTTTTCAACAGCTTCTATACTGATATTGCCTTTCAATTCCTCGTATTTTATCAGGTTATATAACTTTTGATAGCTTTCTTCCAAACCCATATCAGGCATTTCTTCTGCATATTTTCTCCCCTTCCTCACTTTTTAGGCATTTATTAAATGCCGCCAACCACACCAGAAACAATTCTGATTGATGACCGCCTTTCTCTCCTTATATAGCGGAAAGTTATCCACATCAAAGGAGAACACATTTAACAATTACCTATCAATCATTTTCCTGAAGCATATGTTATATTGCATTTGCAATGAAATAACTTGTCCATGAATTATAACTTGTTTCTTTCAGTGTTTTGCAGTCCAGATGACCAACCAGCGCAAATCCTGTTTCCTTTAACAGAAATTCGATCTCTGGTCTAAAAAAATACCGCATATTATGTACTTCATTGATCACTTTCGTTTTTCCTGTCTCTTTTTCAATTATAAAGACCTCATAACAAACATCCACGACATTATATTTATCGCGCATTATTGGTCTGGCAATCCGTATCAGCCTGTTATTTTCATCCTCTGATTCTTTAACCTTCACACTTGGCTTATCGCTTAATACCCCAGGCCCATACCACGTATCAAAAACAAAAACCCCGCCCGCTTTCAGCGCTTTACGCGCTGACGCAAAAGCCGCTAATATATCGTCATTATTTTTTTGATAACTCATTACGTGAAATAAAGATATAACCGCATCATATGCCGTCCGTGGGTGGTAATTCCTGATATCCGCCACTTCAAATTCCGCTGGACACCCATATCTTGTTGAATTTTTCTCTGCAATATCAATCATAAGAGGGCTTATGTCAATCCCTGTGCACTGATATCCCATTTTAGACAACTCAATATCATGTCTGCCTGTTCCACATCCAAAATTTATGATATCCTTAATTTTTTGCCCATATCTCTTTAACAGCCGGTCTATGTCTGCAGCCTCTGCCCCATAATCTTTGTCCCTATAAAAAGCATTGTAATAATAAGCATAATCTTGAAATACTTCCATTACCTTTTCTCCTCGTGCTAATCCTCTGTCTTTTTCGGATAAACTACTTTGCCAGCCTCTACACCGATGAAACGCTTCTTATCATTATCTCCCGCATATGGTCCCTGCTTTACTTCAATCATTTCGACATCTTCCAAGACCTTAAAACCGTGCCCGCCGGAAACTAAAAGGATAACGTCACCTGCACCCAAATCCCTGCTCTCCAGATAGTCTTCATATTCATCATAAAAATCCACACGCAGTTTTCCCCTCTTGATGAACAGGACCTCCTGTGTCAAAACGACATTGCGGTGCACGAGATTGTGCACATGTGCGTCAATGCTCTTTCCGACAGGGTGGTGCATATACGCAACCTGTTGCGAATATTCGTTTGGTGTGATAAAGTCAACTCCATCACACTGGTACTCATTGCGAATAATCATAGCCAGTAATTTATTCTTTTTCCTTATTTCCTCAACCTGTCCCATATGACATTTCCCTCTTTTCACAATTAATGTACCGACAGCATTACCCTTTTCAGTCCTTTTACCACCTGCTCCATCTGCCCCACAGTCAGCGCAAGTCCGCTCGGAATGTAAAATCCCTTCCTTGCCAGATATTCCGCATTGGGATGTTTCTCATCTGCAAACAATCCTTGTTTTTGATATACCGGCTGCTCATGCATACACCAGAAAAAGGTCCTTGAACCGATGTCTTCTTCTGCCAAAAGCTTTTGTATTGTCTTATTGTCCGTCTGTATATATTTGTCCAATACAATTCCATAAACCCAGTAAATATTATCTGCATAATCCGTTTTTTCTATCGGAAGTATCAAACCATCTATATCCTTTAACTGCTCTGTATAGTATCTGCCCATTGCGCGTTTGCACTCTACAAATTCATCAAGCCTTTCCAACTGCGCAAGACCGACCGCCGCCTGTAAATTTGTAAAACGGTAGTTGTCGCTGATCTCGTCATGTACATACCGTATATCCTTCCTAAAGCAGAGATTTCTTAACATCCTGCACCTTTCCGCAAGCCGACCATCATCAGTCACTACCATTCCGCCTTCGCCTGTTGTGATATGTTTATTCGGATAAAAACTGAATGTACTGATATCTCCGAAGCTTCCGCATGGCCTGCCGTTGTATGTCTGCCCATGCATTTCCGCAGCGTCCTCGATAACTTTCAGGTTATACTTATGTGCAAGCGCAAGAACCTTGTCCACATCGGCAGGGAGTCCGTACAGGTGTACTATCATAATCGCTCTCGTCCGCAGTGTTATCTTAGCCTCTATTTCGTCCACATTCATGTTCCATGTATGCAAGTCACTGTCAACCAATACTGGAACAGCCCCCATTTTCGTTACTGCCATAGCACATGATATTATCGTAAATGCTGGCATAATTACTTCATCACCTTCGCCTATGTCTAGTGCCTGCACCGCTACTTCAAGCGCTGCCGTTCCATTGGTAACCGCAATACCGTACTTTCTGCCCACAGTCACACTCATCTTGTGCTCAAATTCTTTCACAAACGGACCTTCCGAGGAAATCCATCCGGTATCAATACATTCACACAAGTACTTTTTCTCATTGCCGTTTAATAACGGCTCGTTTACCGGTATAAAACTCATATTCGCATACCCTCAATACGTTACTATTTAATTTTTTAGTTTCTTTACAGTACAGCCCTAAAATATGCAATAGTCCTTCTAAGACCTTCGTCAAGCGATATACAAGGTTTCCAATCCAGTTCTCTTTGAGCCATATCGATCACTGGCTTTCTTTGCACGGGATCATCCTGTGGAAGTTCCCTAAATACAATTTCTGAAGCAGACCCAGTCATTGCAATCACCTTCTCTGCCAACTCCAACATGGAAAACTCATCCGGATTTCCTATATTTATCGGTCCAGTAATACCTTCGCTATTCATAAGCCTATACATTCCTTCGATCAGATCATCCACATAGCAGAAACTCCTTGTCTGTGTACCATCACCGTATATAGTAACATCCTGCCCCGTTAATGCCTGTACAATGAAATTTGATACCACCCGTCCGTCATTGGAACACATTCTTGGTCCATATGTATTAAAAATACGCATTACTTTGATTTTAAGATTATACTGTCTGTAGTAATCAAAAAACAGTGTTTCTGCCATACGTTTCCCTTCATCATAGCATGATCGTATTCCAATAGGATTTACGCATCCTCTGTAACTTTCCGGCTGCGGATGAATCTCAGGATCTCCATATATCTCGCTTGTGCTTGCCTGTAAGATTTTCGCGTGTACCCGCTTAGCTAATCCCAGCATATTAATGGCACCGATTACACATGTCTTAGCTGTTTTGATAGGATCTGACTGATAATACGCCGGACTCGCCGGACATGCCAGATTATATATTTCATCCACCTCAACATATAACGGTTCTGTAATGTCATGCCGTATAAATTCAAAATAAGGGTTATCCATCAAATGTCTTATATTATCTTTGCTTCCAGTAAAAAGATTGTCTACGCATATGACATCATTCCCTTCCTTCAACAGTCTCTCACACAAATGGGAACCTAAAAAGCCCGCGCCTCCGGTAACCAGTACTCTGTTCATCATTAAAATGATTCCTTTCCCTTGATTAATAGTGATATAAAATGCTATAAATTATAAACGTTTTCGATAGTATCTGTGTATCCAGTCTCAATGTCAAAAATCTCCATTTCTTTAATGCACTTTAATCTTTCAATTCCTTTCAGATAAGTAAGGTTTCCCTTCTCATCCCTGCTTTCTCTGTATTTACTTTCGACAAACATATCTGCTTTTTGCGGAATCATGTCTTCCCCTATACAGTCTTTTCTGACGAAAAATGCATTGTTGCCCGCTGAATTGCTTCCCATATAGTAATAGCTGTTCGTTTCTGCCCAGGTGCAAAGCGCTGATATGGAACATCCCCAATACAAATTGCTATAATGCTTCTTTGCGCGGACAAACTCGGCATCATAAGGTATTGTCACCTTCTTTTCCGCTCCGAATATATTATTGTATTCACAAATCAGTATCCGCGGTGAGACACATGTAACTGCATTTAATATCCACCAGTCGTTTCCGTCTAAATCAATACTTAATATACCTATATCTCCGCAAAATCCCGCCTCGCCAATCAGCTGATTTATATTATCCTTCGTAATAAAAGCTGCCGTAAACATTAAATCATACTTCCATAAACATTCCCAATCCTTAAGACGGCTCATATTCGCCGTACTGCCATCCATGACAAATCCACTCCAGTTATTATTCATCAAAAGGAATCTGGTATTTGACTCTGTGTAATCCTCAACTCCGAATTCAACAAAAGTCTTATTTTCAATGTTTACATTGTGAATCAGCCATTGTATGATCCCATCCTCGCCAAACTGTGAAAAAACTTGAAATTCCACTTCTTCCAAAGCCGCAATTTTTTTGCCCTTGATAGTATTCACAAAATTTTTTGCACTCAAAAACATCATTTTCTCTTGATTGTCATTTAATTTTTTAACGAAACTTTTATATTCTAATGTTAATGGCAGATTGCTAATAAGAATATCCAATAGTGGATAGTTTCCACCTGTGGCTAAATGTGTATATATGTCATAAAAATTTAATATACAGCTTTCTTCGATTCCATACTCGCATAACTGCTCTTTAATTTCTCTGTAAGCTGCAGATGTAATGACAATAAAATCAAAATCTATGTTCTTTATATCATCTGGGGATACAGCACCATAATCATTCCGTTTCGAGTCATTATTGTCACTTAATGCTACAATCTCAGCCTTTGAGATATCATAGGTCTGCAGAAATGTCTTATACACTCTACCCAGCCCAAAACAAACAATTTTTTTCATCAATTCAATTCCCTTTCTAATTATCTTTACAAATTGAAAATGAAAAATAAACCTTTCCGACTGCCCCTCACCGTTTTTTCTCCATTTTATTATCTTATATCGTTCGAACTCATTTTATATCGCAAGTAATATAAACCGTCCTGTGGTTTGTAATTTATAAGACTTTTATTTCGCATGCATTCTGTTGAAGTGTATAATGCACATTCCCTGCATATAACAGGTAATTTCCCTTCTGAAAACGCTTTTCTAAAAGCCACTGCCTCAGAACTATTCCATATATCAGACAGTGAATTTTTCCTGCAGTCCCCAATGACATATTTTTCAAGCCAGTCAACGCAGCCACATCCAACCGCTTTGCCGTCCGCCATAACAGCCAGTGTAGCATTTGCGGCGGCACAATTCTTTTTTCTTTTTTCATTTCTTTGGTGTACTACTTTTGCCCCTTTAGGAAGTTCCTCTGGCTTAACTGTTCCAAACCATGAAAAAAAAGTGTTTCTAATTTCGTAAACATTAAACATATTGCTCAACTCGCTATACAGATCACTTTTAATAAGTTCCTTTCTTTGATATGTTCTAAAATACAAGTCGACCTTAATGTCCAGATGATTATCATCCATGATTCTTTTTATACGAGCTGTCTGTTCTTTCATAATTTTAAATCCATCGATGCCGGACATTTTTTTATAAGATTCTTCGTCATGCCCTTCTACCGATATTTGCAGACAGTCAAACATACTAAGTATATATGTTAATTCCCTGTCACTATATTTTTTACTTGAAATCAGAGGAGATGTACTATACACCCACAATTTCTTTTTATATTTTTTAATAATTCCCACACGGTCCAGCAAAAGCGGATCAGACAAAAAATCCGACTGCATAGAACCGATTCCCAAACTTCCGCCTCCCATACCACAATACTGTCTGATAATATTTTCAAAAAGAACATTGTCCATTACTATCGGTTCCCGTTGATACAAGCGATTACAGCAGAAAATGCACTTTAAAGGACACTGGTTTATCGTTTCTACATTGAGGTCCAATGGTCTTTTCGCAATTATATTCTGCATATGCATATATGCCAATGTGTCAAGCAGTCTTTCCACTTTAATCATTTCTCTCATTTTTACCTCGGAATTCAAAAACATAATATTTTGAGGGCACAACATCGTCCGTAAAATACACGTTACAAGGTACGCTTGAAATATCGCATTCTACCATTACATAATACTTTCCAAAAAAACGTTCAATTTGCTCTTCACTGAAAATCCGTATCGGATAGCTACTTTTATATATGCTTTCTGGCACTGTTTCTTTGCATATGCGCATTCTCTTGCGGCTGACCATGATTCTGTCAAGAATAATATAATGCGGTTTTGCTTTTTTAATCCGCTCGACGATTTCCTCATATTTCTCAATACATTGTAAACTGCCGGACAATAGAATTATGTCAAACTTTTTCTGCTTTTCCCAATGTTCTATGGAATATATAAATTTCAAAGTACCATTTTCCAAATTCTGATGTCCATAATCAGCAAAATGATTCTGTTCCGCGACCACATATTCTATATCTTTTACATCCGCCAGATAATTTCTATTTTGAAAATATGTGCTTCCCAATGCTCCACCTATGTCCAATACACGCACACCTTGATTTTCATTTTGTACCGCACAACGTAATATAGCGGCACATATGCAATAGACATATTTTGCCTCGTAGAACAGACAGCCATCTCTCTCCCATACTGCTTGTCCGTTTATAACTTTATTCGTTGCTTCGCTCACAGTATTAAGAATATTTATACTATCATACCCGTCACACTCATTGGACGCATCCCGCCAATTATCATAATCGCCATCAAAACATATCGAAGACACTTTTTTGTCATACAGCATATAAAATGGCGTACAGTCATGATTCTCATACAAAGTGACAATACTTCCTGAAAATTTTAATTTGCTAACCAGCGTTTTTTTTATCTGTATTTCCTGTCCCGGCACAGAAATAACAACAGCCCCTACATCATTCCATGCAATTTCGGTCGGATCTTGTATAATAAATCCAAAGCAAGGACTTCCTTTCCTGCTCTCGCTTATGTCTACAATACTCTTGATTGCATAATTCTGTACTTCAGTCCACTCGAAAAGTTTGCAGGTATGCCTTCCGGCTCCCCATATTACAATATTAGCAACACCTTTTAATGCATCCAGTTTTTTATTAATATCACTGACTTTTTCCTGTAAAAACACTATATCTGTTCCTTCCTGTTAAAATTTTAAATTTCTGGAAAATATTTTTTTATATGTAATAACAAAAATTACACAAAAGCTTCTAATGCACGTTTATTATAGGCCTCGTTGCTTTTTACGCAAGACGGTATCTGCATAGGAAAAATCATTTCGTGATCCATACTGTATAATTTTGCAGGACGAGCCTTCGTATGTGTCGCATCTGGTCCAAATCCGATATTTCTTATCAAACAATTTTGAGGAACCACTGTCAAAGCATTTTTTTGAAATACTAAATATTGCAACTGATAGTCCCATGTATCAAGTTCGTGTGTATATACCAGATCAAATAGCCTTGTATAGTGTCTGATAGCCGTCTCACTCATGAATGCTTTCATGCTTTGGGGAACTTCCCTTTCTTCCCAGTCACGTATATCATAATCATATTGCTGCCATGTTCGTTTCCATGTCGCCCATCCCCAATTCTCGACAAATGGAGAAAATACAAAACTATCCTCTTCTTCCAACTCTCCTACAGAGTTCGAACCTCCGATCAGCATAATATTTTCATCGTCTTTATATAACTCTAATAATTCGTTGCAATATCTAAAAAAAGATAAATCAGGAAAACAATCATCTTCAATGATTATCAGTTTCTCCTCTTGTTCAAATGCCCATGATATTCCACTTGACATACGTTTTCCACAACCCATATTCGTTTCAGCATAATTTTTACGAACCTGGCATTTCCAGTCAATATGATTTTCTATATATTGCCGCACTGCATTTACTCTGTCTTTCTCCCCTTTCACATGTTCCCGGGGACCGTCCGAAAGTAAATATAGTTTTGCAGGCCTAACTTCCCGGATTCTTTCAAATACTTTCTGGGTACACTCCAATCTGTTATATGTGCAAAATAATACAGCTACATCAAACTGCTTCATAATAATTTCCTTTCCATGCTATTTCCCATGCAGAAGCATAGTCAAATTGTTTTTGACAAGAGAAAAATCATATGGACTGATCTGATTTTTCACAATAGTAATCTTTTTTCCCATATTTATCTGCTCACGCAAATTATCAAGTAAAAAATTTTTTTCCCTAGCCACATAATACCGATTAATACCACTGGCAAACGCAAATAAATATCCGTTAGAAAGCAATATGTCCTCCCATGCTTCATAACAGGGAATAGCAGTCCCTGGTTCTGCTGCCTCTACAACCATAACCCACGGACGCATCCTGCCATAGTCAATTCCTAGTAAAACTTGCTTTTCATAGCCTTCTACATCAATCTTACAAAAATGAATTTCTGTGCCTAATAGACAATATCTATCATAAACTGTTTGCAAAGGCAACACTTCTCTCTGTAGTTCGTTCCTATCTCCCCCCCCAGAAGAAATATATTTTCTTTTCACATCATCCGAAAAAGTAGAGCCTGTACCTGCCTTAAATAAATTAAGAATTCCTTCTCTCTCACCTATACCAATACACAGATTAATATCTCTTGGTCGTTCTGCCTCAAGCAGTGCACACATATCTGGTAAAGGTTCAATATTAATTCCACTCCATCCTAAATCATAGAAAGCTTTTGTGACTGAAAGCTCCACAGGATCATTTGCTCCTACATCAATATAATTTCCGATTGACACAAAATCCTTTAGCAGCAAATAAATATAGAGATCTTCCATCTCCTGCGCGTATGATACAAAACGCATATTTGACACCCCTTTCTCTTAAAGCACTATCTCTTTTTAAATATAAACATTCCACAATCATATTCGTGAACTATATTATCTAAATTTTTTTTAATATCTACCTCAATCACTTTCCAATTATGAATATACGCAAATGACAGGAGTTCCATCTTATCCAAAGTTTCAATGATAAGAGACGGGCGAAAAATTCGGTGCGCGTTAAAGCATAATTTATTTTGAGGACCTACCGGTACGCTCAAATAAAAATATCCTCCCGGCCCCATAACTCTCTGAATGGATTTCAGAGCCTTCCGCCATGCTTGTGGATCAACGTTGTCCCCATATCTTCCCAATCCAAAATGCTCAACGGCATGGAGTGATGACAGGGATTGAATGCTATTTTCTGCAATTCCCCTCAAATTTGTTGCATCTGCGCGTCTAAAATAAAACCGTGGCAATTTTATAAAAAATGGTCTAATGTCAATCATAATGATCTTTTCGATCGTTGAGGCGCTTATCAGATGCGCAATAAAACCTCCGATTCTACTTCCTATATCATAATGAATGGATGGCGCATTACTATGAATTTTGCTTGCCATATAGATATCCTGAAGGAAGTAATGCTCATCCAGTTCGCTCTCATTCTCCTCCCCAGCATTTTTATAGATATCCTGATAACGCGGATACAGATTTTTCTTCGTTATTTTAAAATTTTTTTCTTCATCCGTACAATTGTATTGCACCATATCCTGATGAAACTTTCTTTTTGCCTTATACATCATCCGCAATTTTCGCAGACAGCACTTTATCCTTTCTAAAACGCTATATTGACTGTCAGATTTCTTCACTTTTATATTTCTCCTTATAAAATTTTTTAACATCCTTTTAAAGGTTCATAATCACCCAGATGATTTCCTTCATCACATCCTGATTTCTAACATAGCAGTCAAAATTCAAATAAGGCTTCTCATCTTGATCAAAAGCATAATCCGATTCTTTCTCAAATCCAGTATCAGAGCAATCTACTACTTTATCTTGGCAGACAAATGCAGCATGACATTTTGTGAATATTTTCGCAGACAAATTGCCAATCATATCCAATGTTTTTTTAGAATATTTATAAGTAAACTTATCCCATTTTGAATAACCATCTATATAACATACCGGATACGGTGCAAACCTTACCCCTTCAGCGAAATGTGTAATAATCTTTACCTCTTTATTTCCTTCTGTTATCGCCTTAATAAGATCTTTCGCATATAAAAAATATTCATCATCTTTCATACAATGCATTTCGTATTTTTCAATACCAAAATGATTCACAGTATCTAATATTTTTTTTGATTTCATAACTTCTTCAAATGAACTGGTCCGGCATGAATCATCTTTAAAGCATTCAAATATTGTCACCTGCATTCCTAAATTGCTTAATATAATTTCTAGACTCTCATAAAAACATCTTATATTACTCCATGGTACAATATTAAAAAAAACAAAATGCGTATGGCATTCCTGTAATAACTTTTCATAAAGCATCCAAAATAATTCTTGTCTGTCTTGTCCAATCCACCAAAATGTTTTTGTATCGTTCTTTATACGTCTGGCATTCGCCGCATATAATACACTTTCATATGTTCTTCCGGCCTTATACAAAGCAAAGGAATAATTGTAAAAAAAATCAAAACTATTCTTTCTGTCCGGCAGTAATTTATCCATAATAGACAATATATCTTCAATCTTTGCACCGTCCACGCCATGACAAATTTCCTGCAATAAGGCAGTTGATTTTAATTCCAGTAATTTATCATAGTCGTTTGGAGACATACAGATTCTGTTAATTGTCAACATATCAATTTCTTGCAAAGCCAATTTATTTTCCCCTTGCATAAGCAAATCTTTGATATAATCCAAGCGCTGCAATCTGTCGCTGTCCAAAATGATTTCCCTGTCCATTCCAGTTTCATAATCTAAATATTTCTGATACCATCTGCGTATTATCTCATCGTCAAAATGTATTAAATTTGGAACAGGCTCGTTCGGCATTACTTTTCCATTCGAAATATTTATGCCATCTGTCCATGGAGATAAAAATGCTGCCCACCAGCTATATGTACTTTGCGCGGTAAGGATGTGATGCTTACATGCCGCCATCAAAAATAATTCTTCAACATCAGTGGCGCATCCCCCTACCAGCTTTACGTAATAGAATTCCTTATGTACACCGAACACCTTGCTGACCCATTGGATGTCATCTGAAAAGAAGTAGAAATTCGGCTGTATGAGTTTATTCCTTATATACGCCACGGCTGCTTTATAATATATTTCTTCCCCATCGCTTACCCAGTTTAAGTCGACCATATCCGTTCTTCTGATATGCACGGCTACACTTTCACTTTCGCTGAATTTTTTACACATATTGCAGAAATATGGCGATCGATATCTCAAGGCAAACTGATTCTTTATCGCCGTAATATCTTCCATTCTATAAAACCGAGCACTATCATCCCCATAAATATATACTTTTTTATGACCTTCACAAAGAGAAAGTAATTCCTCCCTTTGTTCCACATAATCCAAGTTAATTTCCAAATCAAAACTCTGCTTCAAATTTCGATCCGTATCCCTGTCATTGATTAGGTAAATCATTTTGGGCACTTGATCTAGAGAAAGCATATCCAATATATAAGGGCGAAAGTATCCATTTACATGATAGGAAATGTCAAGACAGAGGGATTGTTTCAAATATTGCGAAACAACATATCCGACGCAAAACAAATTTAATTGGTTGCCTGTTCCACCCCATATTCTGACAACTACCATCGTTCTTCATCCTCCAGTTTTTTATACATCAATATGCAAATCTCCAAACAAAGAAACTACTGCAAATTTGTCGCCATATAACTCCCGTATCATATCACCCATTTCTTTCTCATATTTAGGAGAGGAAAGATAAATGCAATCTATTTTTTTATTTCCAATTTCACTGACAGGATATAAGGAATATCCTCTGTCCTGCACAGTATCGTTCTTTACATAACTATCTAGAAAAATTATGTTTGCCCTAATAGGCGCTACCCATTTTTCATAAATATCCAGCACTTTTTTTGTGTATTCTCCGCTCCCATAAATCGCTGCTTGATATCCTTTTCGATGAAAAGGCAAACATTTAAGTTCCTGAATGAGCAGTTGTTTTCTTTTCACTTGGATTAAATTCTTTTCCTCATTCAAGTTTGTATTCGGAAAACACTTAGACAATTTGTAAATATACGTAATATCTTCCAAACTGTCTATATTTTCTATCGTATTTCCGCATATTATGACCCATATGTTTATTATTTGTTCCGACAACTGGCTGTCTTTATCGTATAATTTGTTTTCATGGCACACATTCGTCACATACTGCAATAGATTAAAACTGATTTTTTTTACTACATCCCATCCCTTTCCTTCCTTCAAAAGCTTTAAATCAGCTAATGCACGGACAACCGCTATATGATCTTTTGCTTTTTTCAAATCAAAATCCGTACCTGTTATAGAATTCTTTCTGCTCCGATATTGATAAAACATTCTAGGAATATACATAACCCGGTCTGCCAGTGTCAGACACCTACAATAAAATTCATTATCCTCAAAATAAACCCCTGTAAGAAACTTTATATTATTTTCCTTTAAAAAACACGATGAACAATACATCAGACAGCTTTCTGGAGTATATGCGCTTTGATAATATTTTTCCAAATAATAGATACCTGAAAAGATTTCATCTCTTTCCTCAACAATCTTATGTTTATCACTGTGGTTCAGCTTTACCTGGATTTTCTCTTCACAATCTTCAAATTCAAACGCATCGAATAAAACAATATCCAGTTTGTTTTCTGAAGCATGTTCATAGCATTTTTCCAACGTATCCTCCAAAATATAATCATCAGAATCCAGAAAATAAATATATTCTCCTCTGGCTTTCTCTATTCCAAAATTTCTGACATATCCCAATCCATGATTTTCCTGTGTGAAAACGATAAGTTCGGGATGCTTTTCCTGCAGACGCAATAAAATCTCTAAACTGTTATCTGTTGAACCATCATTGATTGCAATTACTTCTATCTCTTTTTGTGTCTGGCAAAAAACGCTATTCATGCATTCTTCTATATAAACACTCGTATTATATACCGGAATAATAACCGAAGTTTTAATCATATCTTCCATCCTCTAATCTGTTTCACAGTTCCACAGGCACTATTACCTGTTACGGTTTTCAAGGCGAAGAAAAACTGTGCCGGGCTTTCTTTTTGCTGTGAAAGCATATCAAAATACAGCTGCTGTATCAAATCATGATCCTGCCTCCCCAAACCACAGAAAACCGCATATTTTTTTAAAGCATGCCATAAAATCCAAAAACCGCTAAAAGACTTTAATTCTCCACTAATTGCTTTGCAAAGAATTCTTTTCTCGTTCTTTGAAAAAATTCGCAGTTTACGGACATAACACATTCTGGCTCCAAGTTCCTCTTTACGGATTTTAAGTTTGGATAATGTATTGGTTTTCTGATCCGAATGTATGCGATAAGAGCCCAAAACTTCATCTACCAGAAATAACCGGCCAACTGCTGCAGCCTGCAGTACAAAATAATAATCATGGCAATAGCTGAATCTCTCATACCGTATATGCTTATTCTCTATTTCCTTCTTTCTAAACATAATTGTAGAATGAACCATATATGGATTAAAAAACAAAGCCATAAAACGCAGTTTCTCTGGTTGTAATTGCTGTGGATATTTTATTTTTTTTACCTTACCATTTATTATATTATTTACCTTAGTCGCACAGAGAGTAATTTCCGGATGAATCTGCAGAATATGTACCTGTTTTTCTATACGTTGTGGCATACTGACATCATCACTATCTAAAATAGCAACATACTCTCCCTGGACATTATTCATGGCTTTCTGCATACTATAAAGTGTTCCGCGGTTTTTGTCATTGCAAAACAACCTGATTCTTGAATCCGAATACTTTTGAATTTTTTGCAAAGTGCCATCCGTCGATCCGTCCTCCACAATGATTAATTCCCAATCTTGATACGTTTGGCTTAAAATACTCTCTATCGCCTCTTCTATATAACGTTCACTGTTATAAGCAGTCATTATAACAGAAACCAGACTATCCATCCGAACCACCCCTTTGATCATTTCATTTTACAAAATGCCATATTCCCTCATAAGAATATAATCTTCCCCTTTTCGTACTCCTAAACTACATAACTGTTCTTCAATCGCATCTGATTCCGAACAGGTCACAACGATAAAATATTTTCGCCAGTCAGCAATATCTTTTACATTTTTTATCTGTATACCGACGATATCCGTTCCCCGTTTTTTTAAATCGTTATCCACGATAGAAACTCCGGAAATATTTTCAGCCATGCCAAGCAATTTTTCGCAATTGCGACCAGCGCCAAAAAGCAGAAGCGCCCTGCCTTTCCTTTTTATGAACACGTCATCAATCAAAAGTTTTCTGCCCAGTTCCTGGATCTTCACATTGAATTTGCCATATTGCTTTGCAAGCAAATCTCTCATTCTTTGATCCTGAACATATAGCATTGCAGTAAAAACTCGAATCATATCCGCTTCAAAGCTACTGCTCTGACCTATTTCATACATAGGATATTCCATTTGCTTATCATAAAAAAGAATTCCATCTTCTCTATAAAGGTATTTTCTTGCTACCTGTTCATTCCCTGCTGCAAATTTTTCAAGAAAAATCTTTCTTTCATCCGATGAAAAAAAACCGCGTTTTTCACCATTCTGCGTGAATACAGACGAAAATTTCATGCAAACATTCCTAATATCATTCGCTACATACCAGTCACTCCAACTCCATGCACGATTAACGCTTTCTAAAATTCCGTCAACACTTCGAACCGAATTCATCAATCTGTTTATTTCTAAATAATTTCCTTCTAATGAATCATTGATCCGTTCACTTTTTTTCCATTCCAAGTCTTCTGGGTAGCGTGGAATACCAAGAATAGATAAAAAATCTGTGATAATGTCATTTCCAATAAGCTGTTGCTTTTCGTATACTCTGACAACGAGATTTTCTTTTCCAATTACCCGGCTGATAGAATCCAGTTTCAATAGAAAGTCCAGCAATCCATCAGGTATATATTCTGAATCCAGAAACTTTAGAAATCGTTCACATTCAACACCGCTTTTAATATACTGATTATATCTTGATTCTATCACCCTGTCCTGCCGTCTCAAATATACTACTACTTTTATATTTCCATATATTTTTTTAATATTTTCGATAAACTCCTCTGTTCCATGTTCATAAATATATTCTGTAGACAGAATAACGTTTCTGTTTTTCAGAAATTTTAAGAGGATGTTCATCCCCTTGTCCCATTCTGACACATTCTGGCTTTCAATCAAAGCATCGTACATTTTATACCCATTTCCAACGGTTTCCAATTCCCAGCGTTCCAAATCGTCCATCTTTGAATTGCCTGATAAAACAGGGTAACACCACCCATGTTTTTCCAATTTATCATTATTATTTAACATAAAATTTTGCAATGCCGTCGTACCCGTTTTCGGCATTCCTATATGAATCAATAATGTACCAGCCATCAGATGTCTCCTCCTTTGCACTTCGCATATATTTCTATCCCGATATTTTTAATGTTTTTAGCGCTATAAGCTTTATGTCCAATGCACGCTCTATAAGCCATATCGCATAATATATCTCCTTCATTAAAGATTCCTTGTCTATTTTCATAGCATTGGTCAATGCATTGGTCACTAAACTTGTAATCTATCCATTGATATCTTAACTGTTTCGTATCTATTTCGAAAATGCGTCTGCTTCGGACAAAAAACAAACCTATGTATCTATCATCTTTTACATATTCCAATGAATAATACGGTATTCCGCACGGTTGTTTTGATACATCGCTCCCTGCCTCCTTATCTATTTCGAACACAGACAATTCACGTTTTTCTTTATCCGCATACATAATTTCCCCCTTTGCTGTCGGAATAAACCAAATATATCCCCCGACATATAATATATAATTAAACAAATGAAGATTCGATTCTTCCATATTTGCCAAGGGAAGATAAATCACAGACGTGCTGTTATTCTCTTTGTCCCAAATATACACGTTCTTTTGATAACCACTCAGCCAAAATTTTTCACCATCAAAACATATAGCAAATAATTTCTTTTCAAAATCCGGAAAATAATATGTTTTCACCTTTTTTGTAAATATATCAAATTCATAAACACTGCCCGACCGTTCCGATACCGCATATATTTTATTCCCGACTAAAGTACTTCGTCTCACACTGTCTTTTTCACAGAGTGTGTAATAATTTACAATTGTTCTATGTCCAATACTTACCTCAATTACTTTATTCCAGTCACCCGTAACAATAAAAATTGAATCCCTCACCTTCCAGAAACAACTTCCAAAATGATATCGATAAGGTTTATCAATGCCCAATTCAGTAAAAGTATGCTCATCCAAATTATAGATCCATATACAGTTCCCATACCCAGGAATACAAAATATATCTCTGCCGCATTTAATACAGTACGGATTCAAACGATAGGTCCATTCGTTTAAAGGATTCGGAATCACACAGATTTGTTCACATTCTCTTGTATCCATGTCTACACAGAAAAGCGCATTATGCATCCCATCAACAAACCATGCTTTATCATCTTCTAGCCACCAGCCAATACTCCATATAAATTCCAAATGATGATTTTTCATTTTTCATTTCCTCGTTTCAAAGTCTGTAAAACCAATCTATCAGCCTTTGAATATGATTTTCTATTCGGAGCTCATGATTTGCTTTTTTTACTTTTTCCCTATATAATAATTTGTTTTTCTTCAAATAATCAATATCTAAATCAGATGTATTCATTTTGACGATTACGCCGTATTGATCAAGATATGCACACTGTTTCTCTGGATAGGTGCCTATAATGGGGATACCCGCATCTAAATAATCAAAAAATCTATTTGCGATAGAATTTATATACACACTGCCATAATATACATGATCAATACTTTTCTGATCCGGAATTTTTTTCCCCGCTGTCATCAAAAAACTTCCATAATCATATTTTGAAATCGTATGAATCAGTTGATGATATTCCACTTCATAGAAAAACTTTATATTACAGTACTTCTCTTCTATTCTATCCAATTTTTGCCTGACATTGTCATCACACCACCCTATAAACATGTGAAATAAACAATCGCTTCTATTCCCAAATATCTTAAGAATTGCATCCAACTTTGCCGGCTCAGCATATATATCATCGTCAGATAGAACAGGCTGATCCAGCAACTGATAGATTCCTCCCTGTACAAAACAAATTTTTAACACATCATCTGACTGAAAATCTAAGTCTGTTTCCATTTCGAATCCCTTACAATAATCCAAAAACTGAATGGATTTCCCTTTGTACACAAAGCCCTTTTTTTCTTCCAGAAATTTTTTTGAAAACCACCTCCAGACAATTCCGTCCGCGTTTTCTAGACAATATCTTTCCGCCTGTTTGTCTGCATCCGGTATTTGTACAAGCGCATCATTCAAAACATCATATGGTGCGAAAACGACCTTTCCAAATAAAGCTTTATGTCGGATCATAATTTCTGGTGCCTTACAGTCACCCCACATTGGTTCAAAATAATACACCAGCGGTTTATACTGCAATGCCTGATAAAAAACATCCATCATAGTCTCACAAGAAAAAATTTCCACTTTAAGCGATGCTATTTCTTTTCTAACGAGCTTGCTACAGTACGCATATCCATATTCCAGGACAATGACATGATAATTTCTTCCAACCAACGCTGCAATAATTTTCTCACTTCTCGGCTTTAAATCGCCTGAAATAAAGACAATTGTATTGTTATCTGATCCTTCTATATCTCGTTTTTCTATTCTCGTGATTGATTCTTCTCTTTTTCTATTCAATTCCTCTCCCGAATCCAAATGATTCCATATATAATACTCTATAAGATTCTCAAGGAAACATTCATCTGTTTTTTGTCCCAGCTGATCAAAAAATGTATTTTCATCCTGCATGATATAATCAAACAACTTAATTCCCTGCTCAATACCATAATCCGTTTTAAGCGTTTCTATAATTTCTTTCTCATTCTTCCTGCTCACTGCAATTAATATTGCAATATCCTCCTTATCATATAATGCCAACGCACTGGCTGCCTCCACATGAATCTCATCTATGATTCCTGTTTCATTCGGATCTGTAACCAAAAAAGACGCAATTTTATTCTTTAACCCTGCTTTTTTTAATTTCTGATAAATAATATTTGCATAATACCCCGCTCCATAAATCAATATCTTCGAATGTCGATTTAATTCATCATACAACTCTTTCATCAAAATATACATTCAATCATCTCCAAACAACAAAAATACACACCTTCTTCTTAGCAAGAATGCCTTCCATCAAATGATACTGCACATATCAGCTTTTCTTAATCGCATATAATTCATCAATAATGCTCCATATTGATTTTGAGGAATATCCATATGCGACTGCTTTGTCAACATTTAACGTAAAATATCTTTTGTCTTTACCATTCACCACTTTTATCTCAGAATCAGAGCGGCACAGTTTTTTTATGTACTGAACCACTTTTTCCAGCTTTTCTTTTTTCGTATTTCCCATTAGGAAAATTTCACTTTTATTTCCTCCACAGTCGCATAGAAGCATCACAAAACGCATCAGATCGTCAATGTCCAGAACATTATTAAATTCTCTTTGTGCATTATATAATGTTACAGTTTCCCGATTATCAATCTTGTCGATCAGTCTGTAAAAATATGTACTCCTCCAAACTCTTCCCACAACTCCAGGCATCCGCAGAATATAATAGGGGATACCACTCTCAATAATAATTTTTTCTGCAAGATATTTTGTGGTTCCATAAAAATTCGGATTAACCATAACAACATTGTTTTCGGATACTTCATCTGTATTTAATTCACCATATATCGAGTCCGTAGAAAGATAAATAATTCTTTTTACATTATGTTTCTTGCAGAAGTCAATATTAGATACTACCGCCATTACATTATCCTGGATCAGTTTCAGAGTTTCACCATTCGCAGTCGCCGCAGAATAAATCATAAGATCATACTCGCCATATACCTCATCCAGACAGCTTTTTCTAGTAATATTGAAAAGCTCTATATCTTTGTCTTTCAATAAATATTCTCTCAACAAACTTCCTATGTATCCTGTCGGACTGAATAAAGCTATTCTTTTCATTTACTTCTCCTACTATTCAAAGAAAATAAATTCATAATCACCTGTATATCCCCATTCCTTGTAAAGCCATTCCCACTCATCTACTGAATAATAGCTTGCACAAGTAAGCTGCCAGTACAGCAGATTGACTTCCTCCCTGTCATCACGGTAAGACTCCACCATAATATAACTGTTGCCTTTGCTGACACGCTCGATCTCCTGTACGGCCTTTTTCAGATCATAGATCCGCAGATTATGCAATGTTGTAAGCGATATAACCAAGTCAAACTCGTTATCTTCAAAAGGGATATCCTGTGCCTGCCCATATTGCAGCCTGTCCCGTATTTCTTCTTTCGCTTGCTCCAAGGCATACTGTGATATGTCAATCCCAAATACCTGCAAACCTGGCACAATTTGTGTAAGCTCATAAAGCAGAAATGCCTTACCACACCCCACATCCAAGACCTTCTGTCCTGATTTCAGTTGATAATACTCCGCCATTTTCTGCGCTACACCACACCATCTGCCATCATAACGGTATCCGCCATAACCGTATTTCCGGTCGCCATCCCAATAGTCAAAACTATACTGTTTTGCGATCTTGGCACATTCCGCTTTATCATCTGTTATTACCCGGCCAATATAATCCCTTGGAGTAGATTTATGTAATTCTGATACAAAATCAATATATGCCATACTTTTTCTCCACAAAAATTTTAAAGTATCTGTTACTCCATAACTTTATTGATAATTTCCCTGATTCCTGCCTGAATCCCTGCTCCCAGCAAGACTTTCAAAATCGATCCATCTGCATTCTTAAAAAAATCTTTAAGTCCCTTCCGATCTTTCTTTTTTGTCAGTTCCTCTGCTATGGCGTACTGTTCCTGATATTCCTGGTCAACCACATTTGAAGATAATTGCTTCTCAATGAAGAACTTTGCCAATTCCACCCATTCTGAATCTGATATCTGATGCACACTGCTTCCGCCTGGACTATTTTCATGTACAACTGTGGTGTTTCCTGTTCCAGCCGTTATATTCCCAACATTCCCATAAAATGTATTCCCTGTCACATTTCCGACGGAACGCTCCGCACTATGTTCTGCTTTTTCTTTTTTCCACATATATATTGCTTCTACTCCTATCTTATAATTTCTTGATAATCTCCCTTATTTTTGCCAATGTATCACTGTCTACACCAGCTACAAAAATAGAACGCAGCTTTTTTTCCTGTACTAAATTTCTTATAAAATCTTTCATCTTTGCTTCCTGCCTTTTTTCCGTATACCCAAGCAGAACCCTGCAGTCACCATAACTTTCAGAATCCGTACTGAATGTCTCTATCCGAGTTTCCAGAAATGTCTGCAGCGTATTCCAGTCCTCATCTGTCAGCTTTCCCTGTGTGCTGTTGATTTTGATATTGACATCCTCACCTGCCGCTATGTTTCCCACATTTCCATTAAAAATGTTGTCACATACTTTACCTACAGATTTCTCACCGATCAGTTCAATGTTTCCATTATTGACATAGTAATTGAGAGCCTTACTCTTTTTCATGATACAGGTTCTAATCTTATCCACAACGTTATTCGTAAAGTCAAAATTTCCATCGGTCAACATATAGCATTCGCCATTGTTCAGTTTCAACAGGATTCTATATACCCTTTTTTGATTTTCGATCCATGCCTGAAAACACCGAATTCCTCCGATTACCATCACAATAATTCCTGCAAGAATTAGAAGTACATAGGGCAATATCATACCCCCGATACATAACAGGATTCCTACTCCGATCATTTTCAAATAAGGTATCAGGGGTATATCCGCTATACGCAGCAGCTTTACGATCGAGACAGCCTCCAATGGTATATATACATTTTCAAAGACAAATCCTTCACTGCCCACATAAAAATATTTGCTGGAAATCGTATTCTCATCCGAAGTTTTTTTTCAGCGTTTTTAATTTCTTAAGTAACTACACATCTGTTTCCCCGTTTTCATAATTTTTTTACCAAATCACAAATTGCCCCGATGCCAATACCATTCTGTTCTTTAACCTGTGTATATGTCCCATATCCCTCTGAAAAACTACCAAGCCCTAATCTTCTAAACCGAACTCCCTTTCCATACTCCGCAATCACTTCCGCAACAGCACTCCCGAGTCCGCCAGTTACATTATGATCTTCCACTGTCATGATGCTGCCTGTCTCATCAATTGCCCTTATAATTGCGTCCCTATCGACTGGCTTGATCGTATGCATATCTATTACACGCACGCTAATTCCTTCACTTTCCAGCTGATCCGCTGCAACCAACATATCCTTGAGGATACTGCCCGTCCCGATCAGCGTGACATCTTTTCCCTCCCTCAATGTGACAGCCTTCCCAATCTGAAATTCATAATTTTTATCATAGATCTCCAGTTCCCTGTTCGTCCCCAGCCGCAGATAAACAGGACCTTCATGTTCATACGCGGCTACAGTTGCCTTCCTCACCTCCAGAGGACTCGCCGGACAGATGATCGTCAGATTCGGCAATGCCCGCAAACCGCCCAGGTCTTCTGTGGAGTGATGCGTCGGTCCAAGTGCGCTGTATACCTGTCCTGCCCCAGTTCCCACGATCTTGACATTCTGATTCTGCAGACACACATCATTCCTTATGAACTCAAATGCGCGGTATGCAAGAAAAGCACCAATCGTATACGCAAACGGAATCTTCCCACAGCTTGCCATTCCCGCCGCCATGCCGATCATGTTTGCCTCGGATATCCCAAGATTTAAATACTGGTCTGGCAGATCCCTGCGGTATCTGTCGTATACGATCGCCCCGTTATCGGAAATCAGGGCATATACCCGCTTATCTTTTTGCGCAAGTTCGTATAATGTGTCCAGATATGCTGTCCTCATCTTCGTTTTTCCCTTCCTTCAAAATACAAAAAAAGATGCAAAATATTCATTGCTTTGACAATTTCATATTTTACATCATCACTCTTTTTTATTTCATTTTATACCGGACATTACACGCTGTCCATATATTGTTTCATATCAATTTCATTATCTGAAATAAACAGTTTATTTACATTCTTTAAATGTATATAATACAATTGTTCCAGTAAATCCTGTCCCAACAGACAAGCATAGAATCTTTTGTCATAAGTCACCCACACAGATACATTCTCCATAATGATTGAAGTTCCTATTTTAAACCTTTTCAATTTGACTTCATAAAATTTAATACTATATTTATCAGCATCTTTCTTATTATTGTCTCCTTCCTTTAGCACTCCATTCATGTATCTTGTATTAGACTTATTCGCAATAAAATCCGCTTCGCTGAGATTTACTCCAAGTTCTTTTGCCCTGCAGCATGTTATACTTGCACCTGTATCAATGATAAACTGCATTACAGCATTCCTCTTATCAAGTATGTACAGCTCACTATTTACAGTAAAAACACCTTCATCTGACACTGTACATAACATTTTGGTTTCCTCCCTGAACATAACTTCCCACAATAACACACAGCATATCATTATCCAGAAATTCATGCAGTTTCTCACACAGATCATCATCTGAATCTGTGGAATCACTAACTGCCAGCAACTGCCCTTCAAAGTCATCCAATGTATTGATTTTCATCAAAATTCTGCTATACGGATATTCCTGCCTGACACTGTTAAATGTCTTTGTATCTGTTTGATTTAAGATTTTTAGCATTGCATCACCATACCTTTACAAACATTCATCTTTCTACTTACTATATACATTTTAACATTGTATCAGATCAATGTAAAGAAATGATGGCTCACTTTTTGATGTAAAATATGAAATTGTCAAGGTTCAGTATTTCCAAAACATTCAGTTATCAGGTATTATTTATTCAAAAGCAGTTCTCTCTGTTCTTCCTGCGTGAATCCTAAATCGTGAAAAAGAACTGGCAGCTCCTCTTCGTTTGGCATCCTATAGTGCCAGATCGGAACATTCTCCATAAATGAAACGCCTTTTCCTTTTATCGTATTTGCAATGACCACTGTCGGCTTTCTTTGCTGTCTGATCAGGAGCGCTTCCCTGATTTCATCATAATTATGCCCGTCAATCTCCACCACATTCCAGCCAAAAGCCATCCATTTCTCTGCAAATGGTTTCATGTGCACAATTGTTTCAAGCGCATCCATCGCCTGCAGCTTATTGTGATCCACGATGACAGTCAGGTTATCCAGTTCAAGCGTAGGTGCGGACAATGCGCCCTCCCATATGGAACCTTCCTGACATTCCCCGTCACCAAGTACCACATATGTATGGCTCTGCTTTTGATCAGCTTTATTGGCATATGCAATCCCGATTCCAAAGGACAGACCATGCCCCAGAGCGCCTGTTGACGCCTCAACTCCCGGCACTTCATGGATCTTCGGGTGTCCGCCAAGACTGCTCCCCGGCTGACAGAATGTCCTCAGATAACCGATATCAAAATATCCTGCCAATGCCAGTGCTGCATATAAAGCCACTCCCGCATGACCTTTGCTCAGGATCAGCCTGTCCCGTTCTTCCCACCATGGCTTGTCTGGCTGGTATTTCAGTACACCGCCAAAATAAAGCGTTCCCAGAATATCTGTCACAGAAAAGGCAGCTCCCATATGGGCTCCCCCTGCTGCGTAAGCCTGGGTAAATATGAGCTTGCGTATTTCCCTGCATTTCAATTCGACATTTTCCACAGTCATATCTTTGCCTTTCATACAAAATTCACATGGTTCAGATCCATGTCCAGATAGGAATTGATCAGTACATTTCTCGAATCATATACGCAATGCTGTCTGCAGACTTTCATCGCATCAAATTCCCTAAATTTTTCCGTTACCTCGTCTGAATTCCAGCCTTTCTGAAACGACTGTCCGTTTAAATCGCATACACATCCATCGGAAAGATACGCCTTGTCATGACAATAGTATACCTTGCTGTTTGCAGCTATGATACAGACAAATTCCTTGATCGGACATCTTGAATAGGTTCGCTGAAACACTTCATAATTGTCAAAATCACCTGTATATAAATCAATGATCTTAAACCTGTCATCATTTAGCTTTTTTCCAAGTTCATCCAACTTTGCAATCACATCATTTTTAATATCTTTATGGTATCCTTCTGTGTCATTGCTGAACAACGGTGCGAATTTTACATGGTTTGCACCCAGCGATCTCATGGTTTCTGCAACCTGTGCTATTTCAGTATAATTTTCTTTTCCGATCACAAAATTGATACCCAGTTCACAGTCATCGTTTTTCATGTCTGCAAATGTCCCGATGTTCCTCATCAACTCGGGCAGGGCATTCTCCCCAATTCCCCTGATTTTTGCATAATTTGCCGCGTCAATAGAATCGATCGAAATCCTTACCCACTTTGCCTTTGCCAGAAGTTCCGCCTTTTTGCCTTTCAGCATGCTTCCGTTCGTGATAATTGATAGGTCAATTCCGGCTGCCAGTATCCTTTCCATCGCCTCTTCAATATACGGATAACACAACGGCTCTCCGCCGCCGCTGAATGTTACGGCCTTAACACCCATTGTTTCCAAATCCGATATAATTTCCATCATCTTTTCACGCGGTATCATATCTTTCGGATCATACTCATCCAGTGTAAGATAAGGATTTTTGTAATGGCAGTAATAGCAATTATGATTACATACATTTGTAGGTTTAATCCGTATGTACAGCGGATTACATCTCTGCCCATTTTCCAGTCTTTCCAGTAATTCTTTATGATGAAATATCTTCAGCTGGCTATATGGTGTTGCATTCCTGTTCATAATCCATTGTTCCTTTCTGATCACTTATCACTTTTATATAAAATTCACGTGCTCCCCCGGATATTTGAGCTGGTCAAGATACCCGTTCATCTCGTCCAAACGGCATAGTTCCCTGCAGTTTGCTTCCAGATCCATATTCATAAAATAATCCATGATCTTCTTCCTATGGTCTCCTTCCCATATTTCCACAAAGGAACTTTCATTGATATTGCCATATTTCAGTTCTTCTTTTCCCATAAATACAATACACGGCCAAAGATTTCCCTTTGCGTCCATGTACACCATAAACGGCAGGGCCCAACAGTGTTCATAACATCTCCTACATTCCAGTTTTTGCATGGAATGTACCCTGAAATAAACTTTGTAATCATCTGTCTGTAACTCTCTTACTTCCTTTTCCAGTTCCAACATTTCTTGATAATCAACCTGCAGGATATGCCGGCTCTGCGGATGTTGGGAGAAAGGCTTGATGGTGAAATAGTCAACCCCGATCCTCCTAAGCTCCTTACCCATCTGAACGATTTCATCCTTATTGTCTGGCAGAAGAAGCAATTGTACGCCGAGCGTTGTATGCAGTTGCTGTTCTCTTTTTATGCCGACTGCCGCTTCCATATTTGACATTACCTTCGACAGATCCCCCTGTCTCCCCTGCTGTATTTTGTCATAGGTGACATCTGTTATACCTGCCACACTAAAACGAATCCACGTCAATGCTTTAAGACATTCCCTCGAAACCTCCGGCGTCAGCAGGACTCCGTTTGTCGATACTGCCACATCAATTCCCATACTCTTTGTCTGATTAATGATATCTGGTGCCTCCCTGTGCAGGAACGGTTCTCCTTCGCCCGCATAGATAATGCTCTTGACACCCTTTGGCGCTATCTCTTTTAGATTTTTTATCAGAACTCCGCTGTCAATCCTGTCTGGCTGATACCCTGTGTAATCAACTGCGCAGAAGATACAGCGGTGGTTGCAGGCATTGGTCAGTCCAATCTCCATCTCAATCGGATAAATGTTCTCACCATTCAGCCACCGTGCCACGGTTTCCGGATGGTATATTAACTTGTGTGAATCCATTCTGATGTCTTCTGCCATTCCTGCTTTTTCCTTTCCAATTTGGAATCAAAAAATCTGACATAAAATACGACAATTTCATACTTTACATCAGATCTTCACCTTTATTCAATATTCAGTTAATATAATACTATTATACAGAAACAATACACGCCTCCATGTAATATGAAAGCAGCGAATCATGCGTGACAAAAATCATATCTTCGGCCTTAGCCTATGCGATCATGATACAGTCAAATGGATCTTTGTGTTGGGGTAAGCGCCCATAAGATAATATGTGTATCCAACAGTACCCTCATCAGCCCCCTCCGAACATATCCTCGATTTCATCATTATACTTGTCAATATCATCTGGCGTCACAAATTCACCTTTTGCTATCCCGATTCTTTTATCTGTATCCTGTTCCGCAAGATGAATCACAAACGGCATTGCCTTTTCCTGGACACTCTGGCGTGCAAATATCCGCACTGCCTCCGCAAAGGAAGCGCCGAGTTTTCTATACAATTCCTCCGCCTGTTCTTTCAGATCTGCATCCATCCTTGCCTGCAAAGTAGCTTCTTTCGCCATAATAATCCTCCGTTCCTGTCCAAGTCCGCAAATTTGATCTTCAACGCATATCCGTTATATGAAAATCCATATTATTATCACATTTCCTTGTACAACAATAGTATTACAATTTTACTACAATTGCAAGCAATAACAAATGTTAAATTCTAAATCCGATGTAAAGTATGAAATTGTCAAGGTTCAATGCATTCCAAATCTATATATTCAGCAGTGTCCCCGCGTATTTCAGCACATTGACTTTCTCCACTGCTTCCCTGTTACCTACGATATTCGCCCCGAGCGCCCCCGCGATATTTCCCATGAAGGTGCCTAGCTCTGTCGGGGCGCCTGCCGCCGCGTACAGCCCTGCGATCGAATAAAATGCGTCTCCCGCACCCACGGTATCCTTCACAGTCAGTGTGAACGCAGGACATTCATGAATGCCCTTACATTCATGGATATCCTGACATTTGTGTATCTCTGGACACTCCTGGCCTTTCCTGTTCTCTATGCCATATGCCCCTTCCGAGCCCCTTGTGAGCCAGCCGCCGCACCCGAGATGCTCACTCAGCTTTTTCAATGCGGTGCGCTCATCGGACAGATCCATCGGATATGCCAGCCTTAATTCTTTCTGATCAAGCGTGAACGCGTCTGCCCTGCTGTATTTTGTGATGATGTTTAATCCATAATTTGTCGAGTTTGTCTGGCAGTTTAAGACCAGATACTTTGCCTTTTCCTGTATCAGTTCTTTTACTCTGTCGTCGACCAGTCCATGGCCAAAATCACAGAGAAAGACCACATCTGACTCGTCCAGTTTTTCCGCCAGTCCCCTGCAAAACTCTTCCTTCGCTTCCTGCTCATAGGCCATCGTCTCGGGAATGTTATTGATCGAGAAGATCTTTCTGTACTCTTCCCTCTTTGCATTTCTTGTGAGATAGCGGTGCTTTATAATTGTCGGAAAGTCGCTGCTGTATGTGAACTTTAACCGCATTTTGTCCGCCAGTCCGTCAAAGAGTCTCAGCCGCATCTCCTCCTCGTTTCCCACGATTGACATGAGTGTCACATTTTCAGCAAAACTGCTAAGATGTCTTGCGACTGCCGCCGCCCCGCCGAGATACTCTTCAGAATATTCAAGCCCTGACGAATATCCGGTGTCCTTACTCATCAACCCGTGCACGATGCAGTATGTATATTTATCAATAATCACATCGCCCACGACAAGTACTTTCAGCTTTTCTGCTTTTTCGGCATAATTTCTGATATCTTCCATGGAATATTGGGTGATGAATCCCTGCATATATTGAATCACATCTTCCGGCAGTCCCGACAACGCTGTGTTGATCAGCTTTGTAGAACTGAATACCTCACCTGTGGTGTATGCCACCTTTCCGCCATGCCGCTCTACCAGCTCCCGCTCAGCGGTTATCTTTCCTGTGATATCGTCGCTCTCTTTCGCGTACTCCTCACCTTTTATATACAGGTCAGGTTCCACATTCTCCACGATATCATCAACTGTGTAGCCTTCCGAGAGCATCACATAATCCACGCATTCCAGCGCTTCCAGAACCTTCAGCCGCATCTCATCATTGAAGTACGGCCTCCCCGGTCCTTTGCGCACATACTCCGCTGCAGTGATGGACACCACAAGAATATCCGCCATCTGCTTTGCCTGCTGTAAGTGTATGATGTGCCCCGGATGCACCAAATCAAACACGCCATGACAGAGCGCTATCGTTCCGCCTTCTCTTTTCAGTTTTGGTCTGATTTCTTCCCTGAAAGTAATCTTATCTACAATCTTTTCCATGATTCAAGTCAGTTCCTTCGTCCGTTTTCATTGATTTGCAACAACTTTCCAGCCCAAAAATATCCTTCCAAACAGTTAATCTCCCAGATATTTAAACCAGTCCTGTGTCGCCTCGCCGATACTGTCTGGTGTCCACACAGGCGCCTCCCGCCAGTAATCGATGTTGTCAAGTACTTTCTGTACGCCTTCCTCAAAAGTAACTTTCGCCTTCCAGCCCAGTGCCTTCTCGATCTTCGCGGTATCTGCGAAGGTGCAGTCCGGCTCTCCCGGTCTCTTTGGAATATGCGTGATCTCTCCGCCGAGCAGCTCACACAGCCTGTTCACCGAATATGTCCCGCCGCTTCCCACATTAAATGTGTCCTGCACTACATCGGACATCGCCGCTGTATAAAACGCGTCCGCGATATCCGTCACATAGGTGAAATCCCTTGTCTGTTTTCCGTCACCCACGACCGTGAACGGCTTTCCCGCAAGCTTCTGTGCGAGAAATACACCAAACACTGCGCCGTAAGTCCCCGAGGTTCTTGACCTCGTTCCATATACATTAAAAAGCCTCAAAGTCACCACCGGCAGTCCATAGACTTGTCCCCAGTGAAGCACCGTCTCCTCGCCAAGCCTCTTTGTCAGCGCATAAGGATACTGCGGTCTGATCTCGGCCGTTTCCTTTGTCGGAAATTCATCTGGTATGCCATAGCAGGACGACGATGCCGCATACACAAGCTTTTTGATTCCGGCATTTTTGGCACACTCCACCACATTGAATGTCCCCAGCACATTTGATGAATAATAATCATACGGCCGCTGGATTGACGGTACGATATCAGCCAGCGCCGCAAAGTGAAAGATATAGTCCACTCCCTGAAAAATGGGCGCTATCTCTTCCTTATTTCTGATATCCATGTGATATATTTTCAGATTCTCATTGTCCTTCTGATGGGCAAGGTTTTCAGGCCTGCCTGTCGTCCAGTTGTCAATTACCCTTACCTCATGTCCTTCTGCCAGCAGCCTGTCCACCATATGCGAACCGATAAAACCACAGCCGCCTGTCACCAATGAAATCATATGACTCCTCCATCAGATTGCCGGAAATGCTGCACTTACCGACAATCATTACTATCAACACATTTTTTATCACTTTGCACATATCATGAATTAAAAATTTCCAGAACCTGATATGCTGTCACAACCGCACGCCGTCCCGCTCCGTAATCATGTCAACCACCTGCTGGAGCATCAAATTGTGTATGGACTCTACAATCCCATACTTCTCTGACGGCACATACACATTGATTGTTCCCAGTTGTCTTGATTTGTTATCTTTCTTAAAACCTGTGAATGTGATCGTTTCCATTTTTTTTGCGTTTGCCATATTGATGGCATTGACAATGTTGGGTGAATTGCCCGAACTGCTGACTGCTACCAGAAGATCATCTTTCTGTCCGAGAAATTCAAGCGGCCTTGAAAATACATGCTCATATCCATAATCATTCCCCATACAGGTCGTTACGGCATTATCATACAAACTATAGGTTTTCATACCTCCGTTTTTCATAAAATCAGCCGTCATATGACTCGCAATAGCAGAACTGCCGCCATTTCCTATGAAAAATATCTGCGTATCTTTTTCTTTATGCCTTGTAAAACACTCAACCAGAATCTGCATCCCGGATTCATAGCCCAATTCTTTATTCTCTTTTACATAAACCCTTGTCTGTTCCAAGGTCTGTATTAGCTCAGTTATGTATTGATCATTCATCCTGTTTTTTACCGCTTCCGCTTTATTTCAAATCCAAGGAACTGCCAATGTCAGTTCCTCATGCAAAAATCTCCACATTCTGTATCATAATCGGCTTCCCAGTCTGCTTATAGAGCTGCACCACCGAGCTGCTATCACCATAATACGCATCACTCAATACCACCGCCCTGTCCACATCGGCCGTCTCATCATAAATTCCCCAGCCTTCAGCAAGATACCGTTCCTTTAGCATCATATACTTCTCCAAAACTTCCGGACGCATGGACTTCATTGTGCTTTCAATCAACGGATGCGGACGCCATAACAGTGCTATCTCATCCTGATTTTCCATAAAAATCTTTAACACATTCTCAATCTTGTCCACCCACTTCTCATTGAAGGTAAGCAGTGCTGCTATTCCAGTATTGTATAAAATAATCTTCTTCCAACTCCCATCAGACTTCTCAATCACTTTCAGCCATTCCTGCGGAATATATAAATCGTTCTTTTTGATAGAAAGAACTCTGTCATACTTGGGAGAACCCAGTCCCAGAATCTTTTGTTCCAGATACTCCCTGTCTAAGTGTTTCCCCTGCAATCCATGTTCTTTTGCGGCTTTCAGATATTCACTGACATAAATCTTTTTCATATCTTCCGACTGTACGATCACTTTGTCCGCATTGATAATGCCCGGCATAAAGCAAAAGTGTTTCATTGCCTCTACAACCTGTTCATTGTCAGGATCGATCTCGTCCAGCACAAAATACGGAATATAAACTAATTTGTCTGTATACTTTTTCAAATTCCCCGAATAGAACCTCGGATGTACACTCGTGACCAGATTCCAGTTATCATACCCATTATGGATATAGACCACATCCGGTTTTCTCTCCTCGAAATCATATTCCTGCCAGTCTGTTATCTCAATCCCCTCCGGATATTCTATTGGCGTCCCATCAGGGCGCACATTACCTTCATAATGCATCTCCCCAAGACTGTGGTCAGGATTTAGCGTATAATACGGAATGGGGACACAATACGCATCGCAGCCCGGATCGGCCTTTGCCGCCAGATAGATGCTCTCCAGGCTGTCCCACATAGACGCCTTGTACGGAAAGAATACAACCTCTTTCCTGACTGCAATGTCATTTTTGGCGCTGTTTTCTATTTTAATAAGCTGCTTTCGCAGCAGTTTTTGAACCTTACCGGCATTAACAGTACTCTTGTTGATGTCCTCATAAACACGGAATAGGAGCTCACAGTATTCTTCTATGCAAATGACTGTCCTATGCCCTTCCCCTTCGACTTTTTCAATTTTCTCCCCAAGTGATATGGCGGACTCCTGACCCCCGCTTATCATATCCTGCGCCAGTATCAGGTTATTCTGTTCGAGTGCCTTCTTTATACCTTCCTGAACCTTATACAGATTATCTATGAGACAGAGTATTTCCTGTTTCTGTGCTTTTCTCACGTAAGTTACCTTCTTTGTTTATTGTCTTGTTTTTTGTTTCAAATTTTGCAGAATCCCTGTCAAATCACTCCTGCAACACCCTCACACATGACATTCAAACACAATGCAATGCGCAAGATCATCTACCAGACATTCATTCGCCTATAAATATAGGCTATGCAGTATATACGCAAGATCACCTGCCAACCATTCACCTATATATGCAAATGCAACATATGTACAGGAAAAAGCACGCTACACGAACTTTTTCCTGTACATGGATAAATAAGGAATCACAGCCGTCTATAGGGAGTTGCATGCAATTCCCATGCGGTGCCGGACGCATGATCCAGCTTCGCATCCTGCCATTCTCAATCTCCGTGCAATCGCGGATCTGAGTTCACAGGACACAGGCGTACCTGTTTTTGTATATCCCCAACGCCCTTTTCTTTTTTATATCAAGATACCGTCTGCCACAGTCCGCATCGTCTCTGTAACCAGAGCCGCATCGTCTCTGTAACCAGAGCCGCATGTCTTCGCTGACGCAAAGCCGTTTGCAGTAAAACCGGATTATCCAATCGGTTCATCTTCCAGACGGATCGTTTGATCATTTATTAGTAATATTATTGTTGTTTTCCTCATTTTTCTTCGGAAACTGTTTATTTAATTGTTTCCCAGTTTTTCCTCTATTCAGGGCATTTTTTGCCCCGTTTATTTTTTTATTCTCTTCAAATCCGCAGGCTGGGCATCGAAAGTTCTCGCCTTTCACGTTTCCCTTCTGCCCGCATACGCTGCATTCCGTGCCAATCCCTTTGCCAATGACTTCTATAATACTGACTCCGTCTTTCTCGCATTTCCATTGCAGTCTCTCGGTCACAAAGCCTTTCTTCCACATTCTGAGGAAGTGCGTGTCGCCAGTGACTTTTGTAAGCTTCTGAACATCACGCTGTCCACCAGTATGCATGCCCGGATTACGCGGAAGCTTTGCCATATAGACCGTTTTCAGTTTTTCCTGTGTCAGCATCCTGTTAAGTTCCCTGTTCACATAGTTCTTCAGCGCCGCATCCATTGCTGCTTTTTGTTCCAAATATCTTTGTGTACCAGATATGATTTTTTGATCATTCTGATAATTTTCTTTCAATATAAACCTCGAGATCTCCTGCTGCATTTTTCCAAACTCACTGCCATATACATTTCCGGTACTTGTGGTGATCATATCCCACAGGCCGAGCGAAATGCCGATCTCATTTGTGTAATCATCATGCTGTTTTGTATTGACAAATAGCGGTATGATGATCTCAATCGTTCTCTTTTGCGGGTTGAGTTTTATGTCGAGCATTCTGTCATACACATTTGTGTCCGTCAGCGGTATAAATATCCTCTGCCTGTTTACTTTGGTGGCAAGAAAGATGCCGTGGTGCCCTTCTGACTCTCCATATCTGTATCCCTGCTTTTTTATCGTAAAATACGTTTCATTGTCCGTATGCTGTCTGTGCAGTCTCTTTCTGGTCTGTCTGCAGATATATCTGTTGAGGCTTTTGACACGCTGGCCGTTTTCATCACCAAGCTCTGCGATAACACTTTCATATCTGGGCTGTATCTCTTTTGGCAGGGATACCGATTTTCCATTCAGTATATTTTCAAAGCAACCGTTTACCTTAAGTACAAAGCGGATATAATGCCTGTCCTCCGGCGAAAACCGTTCATTTTTGTTGGCAGCTTCATTGATTCCGCTTTTGACCTGTGCCCACATGATCTTGATGTCTCCTAATGCCCTGTTCACAGATGCTGTAAAATACACGCTTGGAAGCCCTATCTTTTCCCGGAATCCGGCTGCCTTTACCTCTGCCTCGATCGCATAGCCGGAATACAGTTTCCCGAGGCTCTTAATACCGCCGTATCTCTGATATATGTAATTTTTTGTCACCATGCACCCATGCCCTATTTCCATGAGTACATCCATATTCTCACTGGCTATTTTCCCCCTGCTGTACTGATGTATGGACTTGCATATTTTAGGCATTCCTTCTTTCCCCGTCAGTTCTTCCCATGACCTGCTGGTTGCACTTTGTGCACATCGCACAATATAGGTGCTTTTTTTCGATATAAAATATACTATCTAACCATGTACATTTCGCAGATTGTTATGATCTGCGAAATTGAACTAAAAAGTCTTAAAAAATGGACTTTTTTATTGCTATTACTTTATATCGGTAATAGTCTATCATGTTTTAACCCAAAAGACAATTCTTTTTTCAAAAATTTAGTTTAAACTGAGTTAGAAAGATATGGAAGCAGATATTTTTGTCAAAAAAAATGGCGGAAATCTCTGCTTTTTTCGTGGTCAGATTTGTGGTCATCCATCACGGAAATCGATGGTCAAAATCATATCGTGGTTGTAGGAAACAATCATTTTCATGGTCAGATTTGTGGTCACTCTAGTCGGGAATCATTATAAAATAACGGTTTGGCGGATTTTCGCAGATCATAACATTCTGCGAAATTTTTTGTGCACACAGGCACCTAGAGGAAGATTGTCAGCATGCGCTGACAGGTACCCGGCGCTCGAGCAGGGAAAGATGCTTCTTCCTTTTCAACATTCGCCATACATTTTACTTCAGACCGTCCTTTTAGTCCCTGAACAGCCCCCAGTTCCTCCTCTGTTTTTCCCTGAACAGTGAAAAACACAACGGCAATTTGGGAAGTTCAAAGAAATGGAATCCCATTTTACCCGACAAAAGTGTATAACATGTGCAACCAAGCAGTTAAGGAACTGTCCAAAAATAACCTATGCATCTTGACTTGTCTATTTCTCTGATTGCAAATTTCATATGCAAAGGCACATGAAATTTGCGTAAAGCCTCACCACAGCCCGCTACTTCTGTAAATAATGCAAAAATACTACCAAAACGTTGTCAATTACTTATATTGAAGTCAACCATAACAATAAGCCTCAATAAAGTCAGCTGGCACCTACACACTTCCTGCACACCTGATGAAAGTACCCGATCACTGTATCACTGCATCTTTGTCCCTGCATACGGGCATCCATCCTGCAGAATATATAAAATACAGCATTTCCGCACAGGCATCCTGCAGCATTCAGCAAAATATCATTCACATCAAAACAGACATCGGTCAAATGCAGCGAAACGATCATCAGTAACTGCACAAACTCGATCAGTACAGAGAGCAGCACCGAACAGCCTGTTCTGACACTGTTTCTGCAATCCATGACAAATGCCAGAAGGATACCCAACGGAAATGTCAACGCCAGATTACCGATGATCTGATAAAGTGTATAGCCAAACAGGCTGGTCACATCCAGATTCACATGATCCGCAAGCGATGTATAATACGCAGCGCCATCCGTAAAGATCGGGAAAAATGCCTTGTCGATCAGAAAATTCAGGTAGATCCCCAAAATGAACACAAAGAAATAATATCCCTTTTTTCTCTCTTGAAGGATTCCTTTGATCCCAAAAACGAGTATAAGCATCAAATTGACTGGTATGTAAAACAAATATCCATATGTATACATGAACCGCCTCCTGTTTCGTTATCTTTTGTGCAGATCATACTGTATCCATTATTTATGCAGACGCACCGACTCTTTTTTCACATACCCCGTCACATCCACATCCCGATCCTGCATTGTGATCGCAATCGCTATCTGGTAAAAACCATTCTCCTCTGCAAGTATCCTGACCACGCAGCCCTCATTTAAAACAGCCATGGCGTTCGCGTCCGGATCTGCCGCACATCGCATCCTCACTGCGTCCGTATTAATGACTCCCTCATCCTTTGCACAGGACAGCGCAAACGCAAGCCCTTCCTGTGCAACCGCCGTACTGCCGTCCGCTATCCCTGCGGCTATACCGATCTTTTCATAAAACTGCCGAAATAGCTCATTCTCCTCTGGTCTTGCATACTCGCCTGTCAGCAGCATATGATCTATCATGTCTGTTCCATCATTAGAAAAAATATCTTCTTTCCAATGTTCATCTGCAGATTTTGTATTTTTCAAAAAGAAGATGCCGCACGCCAATCCCAACGCCAGCAGCAGACATACCAGGATCCACACTCTACGCCTTCTGTCCGCGTCCTGCTGCTCATCCCATCCTTGCGCATTGTTCATCCTCACACCTCCCTGGATAGATATATACAATGTGCATTATACATCTCACATTATATTATACAGCAATATCCCACAGATCACAATGAAAATTTTAGAGAACCCCGACCGGCTCAACGGTATTGCAGGGGACATCGATGAGACACCAGTCCGTCGAGCGGATCGCCCAGGGTAGCCAGCATGGAAGCCTCGCGCAGGAGATGCAGCAGCTCGACAGCGCCATGGCGGAAGCCGCCGACCGCATCCGGGACGTCTCCCAGAACACGGCCGATGTCACCATTGCCCGGTTTTATGATACTTTTGCATTTCCTATCGCCTCAGATACTCCTCCACCGGGACTCCGACCGTCAGGATCTCAAAGGGTTTGTAGGCGATGCGATCCACCATTTCCTCCCCTTCCACATCCTCCAGCATATTCATCAGATATCCTTTCAGCGGCAGTTTCACAGTGCCTCTTTGCCCGTCCTGTTCACTCAGACGGAACACCACGTATTTCCCGTTCTCGGACAGCTTTGCCGCCTGCAGATACAGCGGCCCGAAATCAAGATCCGGGCTTTCGACGGCAGTCCTCACCAGCGGAACATTATAGGAATACGCCTTGCGGTTGATCCCGGCTTCCACTGCATCGCCTCTGTGCGGCAGGATCACATAGCAGAAATCATGATGACCGATATCAGACATGATATCAGGGCGGATATTCGAGCGGATCAGGCTCAGGGACATGCCCTTCTCCTCCACGCCCAGACCGTACTTGCCCTCGTTGATGATCGCGATGCCGCCGCTCTTCTCGGCAAAATCGCACCACTTGTGATGACACACTTCAAACCGCGCTTTCTGCCAGCTCGTATTCCTGTGATTCTCCCGCTTGATATAGCCGGCGCTCGTATCGCACACCAGCTCCCTGGACAGAACATTGCAGGCAAATTCCGCTTTCACCATCCGGTGTTTCTCATCCCAGTCCACGATATGCTCCACCTCGATCGCAGGGGAGTCCTTGAACAGACGGATGAGCATCTGCCATGCGCTCTTTTCCTTCGGTGTCCTCAGGCGGGCTGTGAACTCCGCCACCTGCCCGTCCCCGTAGGTAAAGTGAAGCCCTTCCTCCACAGCAAAGGCGTACTCCACATCCTTGTAATTGGGCAGAATATCCCACGCATCGTACATGCCCGGCGTGTCCTGATACAGATGCAGCTTATTGAAGTTTCCGTCGGTCCACTCTCTGTCCATCCGCTTGTCGAACAGGCTTTCTATAGAGCCGTCTGCGCCAAAACGGATCCTGTACACCGGCGTTTCCACGCGCAGTCCTTCCATGTGAAGCCACGAAGGATCGGTATCGCCGTCCCAGCAGAGCGTTTTGCCGGAAAGGGCATCCATCTCCGGATTTGTATAGTAACCACGGACACCCTTCCTTGTCACAGGGCCTTCCGCCCACGGAATGAAGGCTGTTTCCCCCCGTCTCTGGTTCAGCGTGTTGAAATAGCGCTCCCCGCCCTCGTCCAACAGCGCGTCCAGGCGGCTCTCCAGCTCTCCATAGTCCTGCATCGCATCCTGATAGACAGGGTTGATATGGCTTCCCGGCAGAATGTCATGAAACTGGTTCAGCAAAAGCTTTTTGCAGCAGTCCCTCAACTCCTCTTTGGGGTACTCCCTTCCTTCCCGCATCCGCAGCGTCCACAGAAGTTCCGCATTCCGCAGTTTGAACTCCAGACGGCGGTTGGCCGCTTTCAGGTCGGACTTGGTCGTGAACGTCCCCCTGTGCATTTCCAGGTAGAGCTCCCCGTCCCACGTCTCCAGCTGTCTGTTGTCTTTTAAATTGCGGTGGAGAAATTCATCCGCCCGCATATGCTCCGTCCTCGGCATGATGCTCAGCTTGTCAAACCGCTTCATCAGCTCCAGCATCTCCTCCGTGACGCCGCTTCCGCCGTCTCCATAGCCAAACATGGACAATGTCTGGCCGCCTGTCTCCTTGTCCTGATAGGCATCCCAGTTCTCCTGGATCTGGCTGGGCATATTCCATGTGATGAAGTGCGTCGGCGGCACGCAGGCATACACCTGGCTCCCGTCGATCCCCTTCCAGAGGAAATTGTTATGTGGGAACCTGTTCGTGTCGTTCCAGGTGGACATCTTGTTGGAGACAAAATAATCCACGCCCGATTTCTTCAATATCTGTGGAAGGATCCAGCTGTTCCCGAACACGTCCGGCAGCCAGGCGTTGTCCACTGTGATGCCAAAGGTCTTCCTGTAATAGTGCTGTCCGTACAGACACTGGCGGATCAGGCTCTCCGCACACGGTATATTGCAGTCCGGCTCCACGTACATGGCGCCCACGGGCTCAAACTGTCCCTTCTTTATTTTTTCTCTTAATTCCGCGAAGAGTTCCGGATAATACTTCTCCAGCAGCTCATAGGTGTACGGCTGGGTGTGCGCATATCTGAATTCCGGGGACTGGTCCATCAGGCGCATCTGGATCAGTATCGTCCTCGCATTTTTCTGTACCACATGGATCCGTCTCCAGTAATAGGCGATGTCCAGATGCGAATGCCCGACGAGCGCGACATTGCCGCTCGAGTGGAAATCCTGATTCTGGTATATATGCTCCTCTATGTACTGTACGGCTTCCCCTGCTCCCTCAAAAGTGTCAAAGTCGATCCTGTTCAGAGCCTGATCCAGCTCTCTGTTGAGAAATTGACGGTAATCCTCGTCAAAATGAGAAGATTTCGCAATGTCGAGCAGCAGGGTCAGGTCATAATACAGATCCTGCAGATCCTCGTTTATCAGCGCCACATACGCCCCGTCAAAGATCTGCCTGCATCCTCTCAAGTGCATCGAATCCGGATTTCTCTCATCATCCGGCTTGGAACGGTTGTACCCTTCGATCTCGATCGTAAACGTCCATTTTCCCTCTTCCAGCCATGGATCGAGCCGGATCCGGTCCCTGTTCGGGTCAATGCCGCCGGCATACCTGCCGTTGATCTTTACCATCATCTCCGCCGCCGTGTGGAGTGTAAACCAGACCGGTCCTCCCCGGAAATCCTCGGGGATCGTCGCCGTTCCTCTGATAAAAACCGTCCCGTCCGGGGTGAAATACATCTCTCCCTTCCGCAGGGAACGGTAATCCGACAGATACTCATATTCGTTTTCCCCGGTCTGCACGGCATCCCTGATCTCGAGATCCGTGATCTCATGCTGTCTGCTGACCAGGCTCCTCTTTATCCACGCATACCGCAGATCCGTCCACTCCTCCGGTCTCATACTTCTTCTGACCACTTCTACAAAAGCCATAATCTTCCTCCCTTAGTTATCCCAGAAAAAGGGCTTGACGCGCAGGGGCTTAATGGTGATGTCCTCATCCAAGTCCCGCTTTACCTCCTGGCAGATCCAGTCAAGACACCTGTCCAGAATGATGCATTTCGAGCACTCCCCCCTGAAGACCAGCTCAAGCTGTCCATCCTCATAAGAAACAAATTCCACCCATCCGCCATCTCCCCGGATCCTCGGCGCGATCTTATTGCAAATATACTCTTTCATAAAATGAACCATGCCTTTCCATATTTCAATTCAAAAAGTCTTCCCTTTTCGGCGAGAACACATCCACCAGCTTCCCCGCCTCCAGGCACACCGTTCCGTGGAGCGTATCCGGCGGTATCAGCACACAGTCCCCTTTCGAGACCTCGCCTGTCTCCTCCCCGATTGTAAACGCAAACTTTCCCTCCGCAATATACGTAACCTGGGTATGCGGGTGCTTGTGCACATTGCCCTTTGCCCCTGTCTCAAAGGTGATCTCGCACATCATCATGGCATCGTTATACCCCATCACTTTCCTGGTGACGCCCGGTTCACAACCCGTAACACCGCACGCTTCGCTGTATACAAACATATGAAACCTCCTTATTCAAATTTCCTGAAAACAATCTTCCCACACGATGCATTCCCTCTGATTCATGCTCCTGGGAACGATATGGCAGTCCTCGACTGTCACATTGTCCCCATGGCGGATGTACAGTCCGTATGCGGGCACATCCCCAAAAGCATTGTTCTCCGGGTAATCCCGCACATTCTCATACACTGTCTGCTCCGGGTGCAGCTCTTCCTGGTTGTCCCGGTACACCGCGCACAATTCCCGAATGTGGATATCCTTCACCCTGCCTTCGGATATGCTGTCTTCTCCCATGTCCCGAAAACCGGTGATGATCCCCGGAACTTCAACCTCCTGCGCATTGATCCGCTCGATCGTGACATGCTCGATCACACCGTGCGTCCTGCACTCCCTGTCATCGCCGGAACCATATTTGTTTCTCTTATTCAGGCAGATGAACAGCGGACAGCACACCCGATCCATCTCGACATCGCGGATCTCTATATTCCGCACATGGCTTCCGTCCGCGGATTCGATCGAGATCCCGGACACCGTTCCCGGGAAAATATCGGGCATCATGAACCTGCAGCGCTCCAGCGTGACATCCTCGATGTCAAAGTATGTCTCCGTTCCTATTTTGAAGGCGTTCATCACGGACACCACCGTGCAGTCGCTGATCCTGATATCCCTCGTCCCCCTCATTTTCGTCTGACAGCCCTTTATATCGATCCCGTCATGCTCCCGCCTTCTGGGGGACTTGATGCAGATCCCGTCATCCGCACAGGAAATGAAACAGTGCCCGATCCCGACATGACTGCACCCCATGATATCGATGCCGTCCGTGTTTGCCACATGGCGGTTTCCGTTGATCACCAGATCCCGGATCTGCACATTCCGGCTGCAGTCCAGCACCAGCGTCCAGTCCAGCGCGCCCTCAATGACGATGTTCTCGACCGTCACCTCCTCGCAGCCGCAGATCCACACCGTGTACATAGGCCGCTCGATCGGAGACAGTCCCTCCGCATATTTGTCCTCCGCATAGCGGATCCTGGAGCGGTACGCATAGCGGATCGTATCAACCGGATACCCCATCGGATCAAACAGCCTGGGCGGCAGCTTCGTCTTTTCAAGCGGCTCAAGCAATGGCCGCTTCAGAGGCAGATAAGCAAAATACTCACCGTTTCCGATGATCTTCCCGCCTCCCCGGATGCTCACGTTTCGGGCATCCATGCAGGTCAGGAGCGCATCGTCATAATTGGAGAGGTTTTTGGATGCACACAGCGCAGAATCCATGGAAATCCACAATGTCGTATTGTCATAGACCCGGACAGACCCCACACAGTAATGTCCCCCTGTGACCAGCACGATGCCGCCCCCCGCATCCCTCGCCGCCTCCGCAGCCGCCATAAAAGACTCCGTGCATAAGGTCGCTCCGTCCGCGACAGCCCCGTAGTCCCGTATATCAAACACAGGAACACCTGACGGCAGGTTCTCCTGATAAATATATTCCCCAAAGGGCAGCGCCCTGTAATAATCTCCGTCGTACACAACGCCCCGTTCCGGCGCTGTCGCCCGATCCCGCTCAAAGTTCTGCCAGTGTTTCCGGTCACGGCTGACCGCCAGACAGATCCGTCCGCCAGGCGCCTCCAGCTCATATTTTACATACAGATCCAGCTCTTCATCCCATACGATCGAACAGACTGGCGATATCTGTTCCCCTTTCGCGCTATCAAGCCCGGACAGCTCCTCCTCCGAGAGCGGCCTCAATTCCTGCCAGCGCCTCAGATCCCTGCTTGTGCTGACCCTCCTGCCATCCGGACCCGCTACAGTCAGATAATGCATGCCTTCATAACAAAAGGCGGAAAGGCTCTGCCACACGCTGTTATCTGATCCGGGAAAAACCAGGGGCGTACTGATCGCCGCGATCTCCTTTTTTCTTGTCAAGACCATATTCTCCTCCATCCTTCAACATTCTAAACAGTTCCTAATCCACATACTGCGTCCTGTCCTCCCCGGCGCGGTACACAAGCGCATAGTCGCTCCCCGCGGAGAGCCTTTTCCGCTCACGGTCATACACCGGGCACAAATCCCTGACATCTGCTGCAAAATCTGCCAGGCTGTCATAGTCCTGTCCTCCTCTGCAGACACACAGATAGGCAGCGCTGCTCTCATACACACGAAACTCACAGTCAAAGATCACATCGCTGTAAGGCTGCAGCTCCCCGCTGCTCCACAGCGCCAGATATCCCTGATCCTTTCTCAATATCAGCCAGTGGGGATCCGCTATATACTCGTCAAACCGGTCGACCGGGCAGTATACATGTGTGAACCGGATCGGATGGCTGTCCGGAATGTCATACACTGCCCCCAGCATACCATGAACCTGTTTCAGAGCCGGCATCACCCCATTGCCATACCAGTATCCCGGCCTCATGCCGGAGTGCTCCGCGTAAGTCCCCGGATGGTTCACAAACACCACCGCCTCCGGTGACAGGGCCCCATACCACATATGCTGCTGATATCCGTACACCCCCGGCTGAAAGTAAGTGGTACCGTGAAAGCACTCATTCAAAGAGCGCGTGTAGGCATGGGACGCCCTGTCGCCTCCCTCCTTTTCCCGGATATTCGGCCACCGCTCAAAGCCATCCTCGCGCGGCGACTGCACGGAGGTCAGACAGTAATCCCTGTTTTTCTCCAGCGCGATCAGGGCATTTCCCGATGTGTAGGTACATTCCGCATCCTTCTCCATCAGCTCCGTCAGCCCGTCCGGAAAGCGATAGGTGCTGTTTGTCAGAAATGCCAGCCACCCTTCCCCGTAGACATCCGGCGTCCTGGGATCCAGGAGATGGATGACGGACTGCGCCCCCTGGTCAAAGGGACGGAGCACTTCCCCGTACACCCGTCCCATCGGCGCGATGACACTGCCATGAAAAGTCTGCAGGCACAATTCCCGTACCAGTCGATCCGTCAGTGCCCTTGCCCTGCGGGAAATATCCGCTTCCGCAAAATCCACCACATTCAACAGCGCCGCGAGCGTTACACACATATACACCGTGCTCAGAAATTCCTCAAAACCCCTGCTCTCGACATCCGCCAGCCATTCCAGCACTTTCCGTTTCCCATAGAGGGAAAGTTCCCGCCCTTTCATGCCGGCTCTCGGAAAATAATCTTCCGGGTAAAGACTGCCCGCATCCATGGCTGAGGCATAGAACATCAGCGCATGGTTCTCGCTCCAGAAGCACATGGCATCCGCCCCATCCATATCCATCCAGTAGCGGTAATCCAGCAGGACCTCCCGCACCCGCTCTGCCAGCTCCTGATCCAGCTCATAGTGGTGCATATAGCGGAGCAGCCCGCAGAGCAGGAAGTCCGAACAGTCCACCCGCCTGTGGATCAGCTCCAGATCTCCCAGAAGTCTGTCTCTGTCCTCGGCGCACTCCCTTCCCAGATATTTTCTTGCCAGGATATTCGATATGGCAAAGCCAAATTTGCCGCGGTTCAGGCTGCCCACAGAGGCGATCCGCTCCATGACTGCCCTGAAATTTGCTTCCCGGGACAGCGCCTGGTCTCTGTAAACAGGTCTGCAGCGCCCGGCAAATTCCAGCGTCCTTGACAGCTCATATCCCTCTCCCTCGACGCGCATCGTCACGCGCGAGATCTCATCCGGGATCTCGATCATGTCTCCCTCTCCTGCCTGCTGCCACACAGGCTCCTCACACATCACCTCATAGTCCGGACTGACCCTGTGGCTGCAATACGAGAATCCTCCGGGCACCCGTCCGGAAAACAGCACCTTTCCGTCCTTGAGCCGCAGGTTTGAGAGAAATCCCACCTCCTCATAGACACGATCCTGAAATTCCTCGTCGGGCAGGGCGACTTCGACTGCTTCCGGATTCTCCCTGACCTGTACTGCCAGCATATTCCTGGTGTCCCGCACTCCCAGGTTTTCACAGTCAAAATACAAAAGATTGTTTCCCTCTTTCAGGTACAGCTCCACATCCAGATACTGGACAGGCTTGTATACCGGTCTTTTCACCTCGCCCACAAGCACTCCGTTCAGATAGATGCCCACCGCCATATATGTCCATATCCTGACGGCAACCCGCTCCTCCCCCGAGGTGTGCAGTACCGTCGCCGCAGCCAGACGGATCTTCTGCAAAGTCGAGTAGAAGAAAGACACATCAATAAAGCAGTTGCCGCAGGCTGCATAGACCGTCCACGGCGCGCCGTGCTCTTCCCTGTCCCCCATCCGGATCCGGGGTTTTATCTCTTTTGCCTTCGGCGTGACGATCTCCGCCCGCAGCTTCGCCTCCAGGGCAAGCTGCTCTGCAGCCCTGGTATCGGAAGCGTACTCCCATGTCACAGGTCCTGCGATCATGTACTGCATCACATACCCGTCAATTCCCAGTTTCCATCTCTGCATCGTATTCCTCATTTCCGCACACTGCGCTGTGCTGTTGTTTCCCGCTGTTATCCTTTTACGGCTCCCGCCGTCATGCCGCTCATAAAGTTGCGGCTAAAGATGCAGTAGATCACGAGCATCGGGATGATCGCGATGCTGGCGCCGGCAAACATGATATCCCACGCCGCCGCGCCGTCCCCCGCATTTTTCAGCATATTCACGCCCACGGTAAGCGGTCGCAGATTTTCATTTGTCATCGTAAATACCAGCGGAAGGATATACTCATTCCAGCCCTGTCTGAAGGAGAGCAGCGCGATCGTCGCCATCACCGGCTTCAATAGCGGCAGGATCACCAGCCGGTAAATCTGGAAAAATGTGCACCCGTCGATCTTTGCCGCCTCGTCCAGCTCCATCGGGAGCGCGTTCACAAAACCGCGGCTCAGAAACAGATAGGTCGCCTGGCCGCCGCCCGCCGAGATCAGGATCACGCTGATGAGGCTCTTATTCATATGTAATTTGACAGACAGCTCAAACAGCGGTCTCAGTGACACAGAACCGACATTGATAAACATGAACATGACGAAAATGCCATATAAGATCTCTTTTCCCTTAAATTTCCTCCTGGAAAATACATACCCCGCCATGGTAGAGTTGAGCAGGGACACGATCATAACCCCCAGTGCCAGGAAGATACTGTTGATCGTGTATCTGGCAAAATTTGCCTGCTTCCACGCGTTTGAATAGTTTGAAAACACCCACTTTTTCGGCAGGATGTTGGTTCCCCCCACCAGAAGCTCAGAGTTGCCCTTGAAGGATCCAAATACAATATATAGTACCGGAAAGATCATCAGTACCGCCATGAACAACATGAACACCCAGATCAGACCTCTCAGTATTTTTGTCTGTGTCGAATATACAGCATGCCCTTTTTCCATCTATATCACCTCCTACACTACATCATCCAGTTTTTTCGCCACTATATTGTAAATGATCGTCACCGTACCCACGATCAGTGCCGCCATGATACTGAGCAGCGCACCGTAGCCGATCTGAGCCTGGCTCGTCGAGTCTGTGGATCCAAATATCAGATTGTATATGTACAGGAACATGACCATGGAACGGTTGCCCGGACCTCCTTTTGACAGCACCATAATCGCCTCATAGTCCTTGAACGCACTCGTGATCGCAAGCATCAGCACGACTTTCAATACCGGTGAGAGCATGGGCAGCGTGATCCTGAAAAAGGTCTGCACACCGTTTGCCCCGTCGATCTTCGCCGACTCATACACATCCTCTGACAGACCGTTCATCCCGGTAGTAAAATACAGCATATAGTTTCCCAGACCGCCCCATATCGCCATGATCGTGACTGTCACCATGACCCAGTCCCGGCTCATAAGCCATTTGATCGGAGAGTCGATGACCCCCATGTCCATCAGGAGGCTGTTCGCGATACCGTTCTTGGTCGCGAAGATAAAAGCAAAGATCATACCGGAAATGGATGTACTGATGATGGTGGGCATAAAATACATCCCGCGGAAAAGATTGGATCCCTTCATGCGCATATTCAGCAGCACCGCCATCAGCAGCGATAACGGAATAATAAAAACCAATTTATATGCGGCGTACTCAAACGTGTGTCCCACACTGCTCCAAAAAGTCTTGTCGCCCAGCATCCTGGTGATATTGCGCGTTCCTGTAAAAGTAGCCGTAAATCCGTTATAGTCATAGCAGATATACCGAAAGATCCAGATAAACGGATATATGGAACACACAATCAGGAATATAACGGCCGGCGTCAGCATCAGCCCTGCCACCAGACCATCCCTGCTAAATTTCATTTTCCCTTTGTTTGTTTTCTGCATAAATACCTCCTTACAGACTGGAAGGGGAACCATCCTCCGGCTCCCCTTCTGCACAGGAACTGTGCCATGACTGCACCATTCCTCGTTCCCGTAAATTACTCTTCCAGATAAGTCATTGTTCCCTCGTTGGGATGAAGCGGATCGTAGTCAGAGATCACCAGCCTCTTGGTGGCGCCGGAAGCAACATCTGCATCCAGTGCCTCATTGTAGCGGGTGTTCAGATCTTCAATGGCATCATCAATATCCACATAATCCATCACCGCATTCCAGAGGACAACGCGATAGTCGTCACCTGTCAGGTTGATGACCGGCGGCTGCGGGTATACGGACTCGTACTCCAGCATGGAGAAGTCAGCCAGACGACCGATCTTGGACTTGTCGATCACGCCATCCATGTAGGTGCTGATCGGCAGACAGTAGCCATTTTCCAGATAACCCTTTATAAACGCCTCGGACTGGAAATACTGGATCACTTTCCACGCCTGCTCCTTGTTCTCTGAGGAGGAGACAATTCCCCATGACTTGGACGGTGTCGTCTGCAGAGCGCCTTTGATCTCACCTGTAATGGAAGGCACAGGTGCCACACCCCACTCAAAATCCTTCACCGGGATCTGGTCTGTAAACACGGACGCTTCCTGGGATGCATTGCTCCAGAGCGCAAACTGCCCCTCCGCAAACAGCGCTCTCATGTTATCCACAGCCTGCTGGTCAGGATATGCAATATCTTCGCTGATGAACCGCCGACCGAGCTCGAGGATCTCCTTGTATCCGCTAAAGTCGTATCTGCCGTTTACATAATCATAATAGTAAATGCCGGAAACCTGTGCAGACATTTCCAGAAGGCGCTCAAACGGTGAGGACGAGGTGAAGCCAATACCATAGCAGCTGCCGCCGCCCTGCTCCGTGATGGTCTTTGCCATGTTGATGTAATCCTCTAATTTTGCGGGTATTTCTTTATACCCTGCCGCCTCGACCACATCCTTGTTGTACTCCACACGCACGCCGGAGCGCATACCGCTGTACACGCCATAAATATTCCCATTTCTCAGATTCAAGCCCTCGTAAGCGTGTTCATAGGGCTCATTGACTTTCTGGAATGTCGCGTCCGCGTCAATATACTCATTCAGCGGTACCAGAATGCCGGTGTCCGCAAACGTGTTCAGGGGAAGGGAATTCGCAGTCACCACATCCGGCGCCGTGCCGCCGTTGTAAGCCAGAGCCAGCATATTCTGATAATCCTCGGTTATGACGCTCAGGTTGATGATTATCCCGTCGGAGTTGCTCTGATTGTACTGGTCGATCATGGACTCCACATACTCCAGATCATGGCGGTCGTTTGTCCACACCTCAATGGTGGTCGCCCCCGCTGGCGCCTGGGTTTCCTGCCCGGCAGCAGACTGCGCGCCACTGTCCTGTGCCGGCGCATCACTCCCTGTGCTTTGTTTGTTGTCTGCGCCGGAATCCGCGGAATCGCCGCCACATGCACACAGACTGGCAGCCATCACTGCTGTCAACATCATGCTGATCAATTTCTTTTTCATGGTTTCCTCCTTTTTATGTAAAATTTTACAAACCCAAGTTACATTTTTTATTGTATTCTTTTTCCCCGCAAAACCAAAGGACACTTTTCACTCACCATGTAACAATTTCCATGTTTTTTTGTACCGAATGTATAATCCGCTCTCTATACTCCCTGTTTTATCAGTGCAATGCCTACACTCGCAGATCAAAGCAGGGCGATTCGTTGTCTCATTTGCACAAAAACCAGTTTTTCTCAGGAAAAAAGCTCTTGTTTTATGATGTGCCGTGTGATACACTTTTATTTATTTGGGGGAAGCGGACAGATATGGTAAACCAAAACATTTATTTTGCTGCCGTCCTGGCAGACGATGAGATCAGCATATTGAGAGAACTGGAAAATGCTATTGACTGGAATGGGCTGGGAATCCGGCTGATCCGTCTTGCAACCAACGGACAGGATGCCCTCAGCGCCATTTTGGAATTCCGACCGGACTTTGCCATTATTGACATCAAGATGCCGGATCTGGACGGCATCGCGGTTATACAGAAAACCAGAAAACTTGGGATCACGACCGATTTTATTATCCTGAGCGGCTATGACAGTTTTTCCTACGCCAAGGATGCCATCCGCTACGGGGCAAAAGCCTATCTCCTGAAACCGTTGGACAGCTCTGAACTGTATGATGCCATCTACAGGACCTGTCTGGACCGCAGCCAGCAGAACAAGGGCAACCACAGCAGACTGTATCAGGAAAAGCTGAATCTGAATTTTCTCAACCGGCTGCTGGACAGCAAGATCCTGGAGCAGAACATGATCGGACAGCTTCTGCAGAATACGGGGATCCCTGTCAGCGACAGTCCGTGCTATGTCTGTGTCCTGCTCTACGAACAAAAGGACCAGCAGCTCCCGCACCAGCAGCTCATCCGCTGTCTGGATGAAGCGTTTTCCCAGGAAAAACATATTTTCTGGCAACACGGAGAAAATCAGATCACAGGGATCCTCAATGTCTCCGACAGCCTTCCTTTCCAAAACGCCATCAAATGTCAGGAAGCAATACGCAAAAAGGCTCTCCCGATGCCCTTGATCGGCATCGGGGACATAGTTTCCGGTCTGATGGAATGCTCCTATTCCTACAACAGGGCACTGACCTCCATCACCTACCGCCTATATGACGACACTTCGGGGATCTTCACTTATGAGATCCTGTGCACTGTTCAGCCTGACCTGAAACTGACAGATATCGACTACCTTCCCTTAGTGCAGTTTATCGTCCAAAGAGATCTTGATAACATCTGCACTTTTTGCAATGACTTCATAGACCGGCTGCTCTATGTACCCATGCCGCCTCCCAATTATGTTTTCAGCATGTGCTATTCCCTGTTCCACATGATAGAACAGGAGTTTACTTCCTTCTCCCATCAGGAGATCCTGTCGGAAGTGAACGCCCAGGACCTGTACCGCCTGACAAAACTTTCCCAGATCCGGGAATGGATGCGAAACTCCTTCTGCCATCTCTCCGAGTTTATCGATGCCGTGTACGGCTACGGCGGCGGCAAATACTCAAGATCGCCGCAGCGCCACGCGGAATCGGATGATGTCATCATACGAAAAGCCAAGGAGTTTATCCATCAGAATATCACCAACCACATTAAGATCGAAGACATCGCACAGCAGGTGCACTTGAGCCCTTCCTATTTTGCGATCTATTTCAAGAATAAGACCAATGTCAATCTGAGGGATTATCTGCTGACCGAAAAAATGGAGTATGCCCGGCGCGCACTGATGAATCCCAACACTTCCATCAATGAGGTGAGCTATGCCGTAGGATACGGGGATTATCGTTCCTTCTCGCGGGCATTCAAAAATGTCCACGGGATCACCCCTTCCGATTTCCAGACAAAATATACCGATCGAACCCAAAAGGAGTAAAACCATGCGCAAAAAATACAAAAATCTATCCCTTTTTTCCAAAATCAGTTGTGTCCTGTGCGGTCTTACCCTTACTCTCAGCACGATCATAACCCTGACAGCGATGGTCTATTACCGGTATATTTTTTCCGAACGGCTTCTCGGCGGCATCAAGACGGCAACTGTCAGCGCCGCCAACACATTTTATATGAACTATACGGATATCATCGAACGCTTTGTGCTCACCTGCGGTACGGAAAAATTCAAATCCCATATAGAATACCTGTGCCAGAGCAATCCGTCTTATCTCACTGCCAGGAATATGGTGCAGGATGAGCTCTCCACACTGTCCAACTGCAACTACCTGGTCCACGGTGCCATGCTCCTCTCCGGCGACGGCAGAACCGCCTACACGCTGTACAACAATCCACTCTATGAGACGGCGGAGGAACTATTCTCTTCCGCAGAGCTCTCACAGATAAAGGGCATCTCCTTTTTGGAGGAGCGCAAGAGTCCTTTCCGCAGCCGGGTCTCCGTCATTCCGATCCTGTTTCCGGTGAGCATCATCACCCAGTATGTAGAACTGGATCTCTCCGACTCCGCTCCGGACGCCTTTGTGATCATCTTCCTTGACTCCTCCAAGCTGCAGACCTGTCTGAATCTGACCAATGCGAGTGAGACAGACAACATTTACTATCTGCTGGCTGCCGACGGACGTCTGCTGAACAACCCATCCGCCGAAAAGACAGCGGAGATCTCGGCGATCCTGGATCGTGAACAGACAAAAGAGCTGCTCGACACCGCGGTCTGGAACGCCTCCGACTGCAGCACCTTTGTCAGCCCGGACTGTTATGTTGCCGCTTACGGGCTTCGCTTTGGAGATATGATCCTGCTCAACTGCGCCCATCGGGAAACATTTCTGGACATTTTTGGCAAGACGGGGTTCACCCTGCTGCTCTTGCTCGTGCTCCTGGTCTTCTTTTTGCTGACGATCTCCTTCCTCATGGCACGCTACATCACCCGCCCTGTCAACGGGCTGGTGGAAGTTGTCCACCAGATCGAGGAAAACCGTTACACAGAAAAATTGAAGTTCACTGCCAATGACGAGATCAGCCAGCTCGGATCTGCCATCAACAATATGCACGACACCATCCGCCGGCAGATGATCCGCATCAAGCAGGAGGAGGCTGAGAAATACAAGACCCAGATACAGCTTCTGACGGAGCAGATCAATCCCCATTTTCTCTACAATACACTGGAATGCATCCAGTCGGAAGTGCTGCGCGGAAACTCAAACACCGCCACAAACATGATCCAGTATCTGGCAGAGTACCTGCGCATCGGTCTCTCCTACGGGGCTGATCTGATCACCATCTCCAATGAACTGCGCCACGCGGATGTATATATCAAGCTGATGAACCAGCGCTTCCAGCAATCGATCATTTTCCTGTACAAGCCTTCCCCTGACCTGAACCAGCGGCTGATCCCCAAAACGATCCTGCAGCCACTGGTAGAAAATTCCATCCGTCACGGTTTTGGCATCGACGCGTCAGGGATACCCATATCCGTTCCCACGATCGAGATCAGCTTTCACGCCGTCGAAGACCGCCTGTCAATCGGGGTCATCGACAATGGCAGCGGATTTGACGCAAAGACAGTGGAGGCGATCACATCAGGCAGCCATACTGCAGGTGACAAAGGGCATGTAGGGCTGCACCACATCTACCATCGGCTTGTCACCTATTACGGTAAAGAAAATGTGCAGTTCTTCTTCAACTCGATCCCTTACTACCGCAACGAGATCATCATCAGCATCCCACTGCCGGAAGAATGAAAAACTGTCAGGAAATCAAAACCAGCACCTGCAAATCCGATTTGCAGGTGCTGGTTTCTACGTGCATGTCAAACACGATTCCCACCTTTTACACATACAAAATATTTCTGGTATGCCAGATACTCTCCCATCTGAACCGGCATCGGGATCCCTGCCTCCATCAGCGCGGAGCCATAGTATTCCACACCGGTCTCTGTGTCCTGGTAGACAGCGTCCGCCGCGAGTCCTCTGAGTCTGACATAGCTCACCGTCATATTTCCATGAGTCTCCTGCATCACCGCGCTCAGCAGTACCCTCTCTTTGTCCTCCGACACGAACGCCCACGATGCGCACGCGTCCTCAAACGGGTTGGACAGACGGTAGTAGTCCCCTTCCCGGATCAGATCCTCATACTTTTTGTAGTCTGCGATCTGACCTTTGATCTGCTCCTTCTCCCCGTCGGAGAGCGTCCCGGGATCCAATTCATAGCCAAACGTACCCGCCATCGCCACGACGCCTCTCGTGTGCAGGCTGACGCTCCTCCCCGTCTGGTGGTTCGGCACCGCGGACACGTGGGCGCCTACCGTGCAGACCGGATAAAAGAACGATGTTCCGTACTGGATCCGCAGCCGGTCGACCGCGTCCGTGTTGTCACTGCACCAGATCTGCGGCGTGTAGTACAGCATACCCGCATCAAACCTGCCTCCTCCGCCGCTGCAGCCCTCGATCAGAAGATCCGGATACCGCTGCATCAGCCGCTCAAGAAACTCGTACACACCGAGCACATAGTCGTATGTCACCTTCCCCTGCGCCTTCTCCATGGAATAGATATCCGTGAGGCTCCGGTTCATGTCCCACTTCACATACTCGATCTTTCCCTGGTCGAGCACATGGCAGATCTGTTCAAAGATGTGATCCCTGACCTCCTGTCTCGAAAAGTCTAGCACCAGCTGATTGCGCGCCCGGACAGGTTCCCGCCCCGGGATCCGGATCGCCCAGTCAGGATGGCTGCGGTAGATATCGCTGTCCTCCGACACCATCTCCGGCTCTATCCAGATGCCGAACTTGATCCCGTCCGCATTGACCCTGCGGATCAGTTCCCCCAGCGTACAGCCGAGTTTTTCCTCGTTGACCTGCCAGTCGCCGAGACCGCTGTCGTCGTCGTCGCGCTTTCCAAACCAGCCGTCGTCCATCACCACCATGTCGATACCAAGCTCCGCCGCCTCCCTCGCCAGCCGGTATATCGTCTCGCCGTTGAAGTCAAAATACGCTGCCTCCCAGCTGTTGATCAGCACAGGTCTCGACTGACGGCTGTATTTTCCCCTGCAGAGATGTTTTCTGATACAACGGTGATACCGCCTGGACAGCCCACCGAACCCCTGCGCCGAGTAGCACAGGATCGTCTCCGGTATCACCAGTTTTTCCCCTTTTTCGAGCGGATAGTGGAACAAGTCGCTGTGCAGCCCCATGAGAGCCCTCGTCTGCCCGTACTGGTCCCGCTCCGCCTCACACATAAAATTGCCATTGCGTCGTTTGGAGAACTGATCTTCAATTGAATATCGTCATGTGAAGCATTGAATTTCTCTTCCAGCATGTCAAAATAACCTGCTGCTTCGGGTTTGTACTGGACAATTTCAATCTCTGTCTTGCCGTTGCTGCCGGAAGCCCCGCAGCCCTGAATACCTGCAGCCGCTGCCAGACAGCATAATGATATGCCAATGTGCCCTATTGCGTTGTTTTTTATAATGATTTTATTTCTTTTTTATATCTTTTTTCTTTTTCGTACAGCAGAAGGGAGACAGCAACATGAGCGAAGTCATTTTTTCCGTATTTCCAAGTGAAAATTTTATCGACCTGGGGTTATACCAGTTTGGCTGGGAAAAGTGCGATCCCTCCCACTCGTTTGGTCCCGCCGCAAGAAACCATTACCTGTTCCACTACTGCATCTCCGGCACGGGCATCCTCTACTCCAACAATGCAAAAGGCGTATCGATCCCGTACGCTGTCAAGAGCGGGCAGGGGTTTATGTGCTTTCCGAACCAGATCAATATGTACATCGCGGACCGCGAGATCCCGTGGGAGTATGTGTGGATCGAGTTTGACGGGCTGCGCGCGAAGGAGACGATCGAGCTGACCGGTTTAAGCCCTGACCAGCCGGTCTACAAGGCGCGCTACAAAGATCTCGCCGAGGCGATGAAATCAGAAATGCTCTATATCGTTGACCACAAGGAGGAATCCCCCTTTCACCTGATCGGGCACCTCTATCTGTTCATAGACAGCCTCGTGCGCTCCTGCAGCCTGACGCAGCTGAGCCGTGGAAACAGCCTGCGCGACTTCTACATACGCGAGGCAGTATCCTTCATCGAACAGAATTTCCAGAACTCGATCTCCGTGGAGGATATCGCGGCTTCCTGCGGTCTGAACCGGAGCTATTTCGGCAAGATCTTCCACGAAAATATGGGAAAATCCCCACAGGAATTTCTCATCTCCTACCGCATGACAAAAGCTGCTGAGCTCTTAAAGCTCACCAGCCTGTCCATCAACGATATCAGCAACGCAGTCGGCTATCCAAACCAGCTGCACTTTTCGCGCGCGTTCAAGAATGTGTATGGGATTCCGCCAAGACAATGGCGGTATGAGCACGGCTCTGTGGAGAGCGTCCTCTCCGCGCCCTCAAAATCCGAATGACCTATCCCGTCTCCTCACCTGGCGGGACGTCCATCGGATACCGGAACGTCGCATTCCACAGGATCCACTCCTCGTAACCGGCGTCGTACACCGCCTGGATCTGCTGCCTGATCTGTTCTGCCCCATAGGAACTGTGCCCGCTCCGGACCGCGCAGGAAGATCCGGGCAGTGATCAGCGCCGCAACGCACACGCCAAACAGGACAGACTGCCAGCTCAAGCGTCCCGCCGCCAGATAGATGCAGATGCTTTTTCTGACATTGATGAAGCTGACAGCCACCGATGTCAGATGCACCCCCGCGATCAGCACCACGATCCAGACGCCGACGCGCGGCAGGAGGACCAGCTCGAGCAACAGGATGAAAACACCCCGGACAGACAAACTGTCCGGGGTGTTACAGTTCAGGCCTTTAAGATTTTTAGTTCAGCTTCCAGATATCCCTGTTGTACTCCGCGATCGTCCTGTCAGAGGAGAAGAAGCCCGCCTTTGCGATGTTGACAAGCATCATCTTCTCCCACTTTGCCTCATCTGTGTAGTCCTCAAACATCTTATCCTTTGTCGCGATATAGTCCTCGAGATCCAGGAGCGTCATGAACCAGTCCTTGTTGATGAGCTCATTCCTGAGTCTGTTGAGGCGCTCCTCATTTCCGACCTTCACCACCTCGCTGCCCGTGATGAAGTCCACAGCCTCCCTGATCACACTGCTCTTCTCATAAAAATTCCTTGCCACGTAGTCCGACTTTGCATAGTGATCGATCACCTGTTCCGACTTCTCTCCGAAGATGTAGATGTTGTCGTCGCCGACAAGCTCATGGATCTCCACGTTTGCACCGTCGCTCGTTCCGAGTGTCACGGCGCCGTTGAGCATGAACTTCATGTTGCCCGTGCCGCTCGCCTCCTTCGATGCCAGCGAGATCTGCTCGGAGATGTCACATGCCGGTATGAGCTTCTCTGCATAGCTCACATTGTAGTTCTCGACCATCACGACCTTCATGTGATCCTTCACATCGGGATCATTGTTCACGATCTCCTGCAGGCACAGCAGCAGGTGGATGATATCCTGCGCGATAATGTATGCCGGCGCCGCCTTCGCCCCGAAGATAAACGTGATCGGTGTGGACGGCTTCTTGCCGCCCTTGATCTCCAGATACTTGTGGATGATGTAGAGCGCGTTCATCTGCTGGCGCTTGTACTCGTGAAGCCGCTTCACCTGTATGTCAAAGATCGACTCCGGATTGATGTCCTGTCCCTCGTTCTCTTTCAGGTATGAGACAAGCTCCTCCTTCTTGGTCTTCTTGATCGCCCTGATCTCCTTCAGGAGTGCCGTGTCATCCAGATGTTCCATCAGCTTCTCGAGCTCTGCCGCATCCTTCTTGTAGCCCGCTCCGATCGTCCTGGTGATGCACGCCGCAAGCTCCCTGTTGCAGGAGAGGAGCCATCTTCTGAAAGTGATGCCGTTTGTCTTGTTGTTGAACTTCTCAGGATAAATCCTGTAGAAGTTGTTGAGCTCTGTGTCTTTCAGGATCTGTGTGTGGATCGCCGCAACACCGTTTACCGAGAAACCATAGTGGATATCAATATGTGCCATGTGCACGCGCATGTTGTCGTCGATGATCTGTACGCTGGGATCCTTATATTTGATGGACGCTCTCTTGTCTAACTCCCAGATGATCGGCATCAGCTGCGGAACAACTTTCTGCAGGTACTTTACAGGCCATTTTTCAAGCGCCTCCGCAAGGATCGTGTGGTTTGTGTACGCGCAGGTCCTGCTCACCACGTCGATCGCCTCCTCCATGCCGAAGCCTTCATCCTCTGTGAGGATGCGGATCAGCTCGGGAATGACCATTGTCGGGTGCGTATCGTTGATCTGGATCACCGCGTGCTCATACATCCTGTGGAGATCATAGCCGTTGTCCTTCATCTCTTTCAGAATCAGCTGTGCACCGTTGCACACCATGAAATACTGCTGATAGATACGCAGCTGCTGCCCTGCCTCGTCGGAGTCATCGGGGTATAAAAATAATGTCAGGTTTCTGTCAATATCCGCCTTGTCAAAATCGATGCCGTCCTTCACAATGTCCTCGTCGATCGTCTCGATATCGAACAGGTGGAGCTTGTTCATGCCCTGCTCATATCCGATCACGTCGATATCGTAGAGTCTGGACATCACTTTCTTCTTTCCAAAGTATACAGGGAAGGAAATGTCTGTCTTTGTCAGCCATGACTGATCCTCGATCCAGTCATTTTTCTCGGCGGTCTGCTGTCTGTCCTTAAACACTTGTTTGAACAGTCCGAAATGGTAGTTCAGACCGATGCCGTCCCCCGGAAGCCCAAGGCTTGCGATGGAGTCGAGGAAACATGCCGCAAGTCTTCCGAGTCCGCCGTTTCCGAGCGACGGTTCCGGCTCAGCCTCCTCGATGCGGCTAAGCTCCTTTCCCTCCTCCTTGAGCACTGCGTCGAGCTCCTCGTAGATGCCCAGGTTGATCAGATTGTTTGACAACAATTTGCCGATCAGGAACTCGGCAGAGATATAATAGATCTTCTTGCTCCCCTTGATCACGCCTTTTCCATTCATCATATCCTTTGTCATGTTGAGGATCGCAAAATACAGCCGGCGGTCATCGAGCTCCCTGACCGCCCTGCCGTACATCTTCTGTGCCACTGCTTCTAAGTTTGATCTAACGTTCATTTTTTACTCCTTTTCCTGCTGCGGCATGCAGCATGTGATCATACATTATATTATAGTTCTGTTTTTATTATAGTCCTCTTTTTCTGATCTTTTTTTGATCCTTTTTATCATTGTTTCATAAAAACAATATTTTAACCCGCTGTATGCGCTATGAGATCACATCCAGATACTTGATCCGGATCAATTTGTGCGGCACCACGATATCCTGCCCGCTCCCTCCCTCCATCAGGCGGGAGAGTTCCTCCACCGCACTGGCGGCGATCTTCTGAAAATCCTGCCGCACGGTATGCATCTGTTTCCCGGCGTACCCCATCAGGCTGACCCCGTCAAACCCGCACACGGGTCTGTAGATATCCATATCGATCAGCGCCTTCATCGCGCCGATCGCCATCAGGTCCGAGGCACAGATGATCGCGTCCTTGCCCGCCGCGTACTGCATTGTCAGCTTTCTCGCCTCGAGCTCGCTGAAATTTCCCGTCCTGACCAGAACACTCAGCCCCAGCTCCTGCGCCAGCCTGTTCACTCCGATCAGGCGCTCCTCCGACACATAGCCGTTTTTCTTTCCGGACAGGTACAGGATCTTTTTATAGGGTTTTCCCTCCAAAAATTTTTTCGCGACCTCATACTGCGCCCTCTCGTTGTCAACATGGATGCTCGACGTATTTTCGCCGACTCCGGGGGCATCGATCAGCACACACTTGAACTTTCCCCCATCCACCAGCCTTCTCAACATGACGTCATCCTTGGACAGGCCGCATATGATCAGCCCCTCTATGCTCTGCGACTGAAAATAACGCACCATCTCATCCACGCTCATCTCCGCGATCATCGTGAAGAATACCGTGATGATATCCATCCCCTTTTCCTTTGCCCTGTTGATCGCCCCGATAATGTACTGCATCGGGATCTCGTCAACCGTCTGCGCATGCCTGTTCACATCGAGGACCAGCGCGATCCTCCCTGTTTTCTTGGAAGACAGCGCCGCGGCGATCGTGTTGGGCACAAAGCCAAGCTCGGCGATCGCCGCATTGACTTTTTCCTTTGTCTCTTCCCGCACGTTCGGGTAGTGGTTGAGCACCTTTGAGACGGTCGATATCGCCACCCCCGCTTCCCTTGCGACATCCCTTATTGAAACCAATTCATACAACACCTTCTTTTCTGCACACGGACTCCAAATGCCTGAAAACTTTTGGGAATCCGATCGCTTCCGCTATTGATTGTCACTGATCGTTATCGTTTTAGAAAACGTTTTCCAGAAAACGTTTTCTTTATCATACAATAAAAATAACGGTTTGTCTACCGTTATTTTCATTTTTCCACAATTTTATTTATCCCAATACCCTCTTGATCGCAGCCAGCACCCTGTCCTTCTCAAACGGTTTGACGACAAAGTCCTTTGCGCCGCTCTGGATCGCCTGCGCCACCATCACCTGCTGCCCCATCGCCGAGCACATGATGACCTTTGCCTTCGGGTCAAACTCTTTGATGCGTTTCAGTGCATCGATCCCGTTCATCTCCGGCATCGTGATGTCAAGCAGCACCACATCCGGCTGTATATCCATATATCTCTGCACAGCCTCCACACCGTTTCCCGCCTCGCCGGCAACCTCATATCCCTCCGGCTCGATCATCTTTCTGATCGTCATTCTCATAAAAACTGCGTCGTCCACTACCAGCACTCGCGCCATATTCCTCCACCTTTCTAAAACCTATCAAAACGATATTCGCCTCCTCACAGTCAGGATTTGTCAACAATCGCAATCACGACCGATCTCGGACACATGACGATCGTATCACCTGCCGCCCACTTTGTCAACTTGTGATAATCCGTTTCTGCCGTGTGCTCAAATTCCGTGTTCATGATGATGCGCCATTTTCTGCCGAGCGGAAGCCTGGGAAGCTGTACCGCCTCCTTCTCCCAGAACGCATTCACACCGATATAAATGATATCATCCTCGCGGTTGCCCTCGGTACGCCCGGCAAACATGATGCCGATCGTGCGCGTGTCCGGTCCGCAGTTGCTGTTCCACGCGGTCTTGTTGTGTATGGAAACCTCCGGGAATCCGCAGCCGCTCGGTCCTGAGCGCCCTCTCAGTATCGGGTGTTTCTTGCGCAGGCTGATCATGAACTTGCAGAACTCATACATCTCACTGTACTCCTGTTTGCGGTTCCAGTCAAGCCATGACACGATATTGTCCTGACAATATGCGTTGTTGTTGCCAAACTGCGTGTTGCAGAACTCGTCTCCCGCGAGAAACATTGCCGATCCGCGGCTGCACATGAGCAGCGCGAAGGCATTTTTGCGCAGACGGTTCCTGAGCGTCAGAACCTCCGGATCATCCGTGTCCCCCTCGACACCGCAGTTCCAGCTGTTGTTGTCGTTCGCCCCGTCTGTGTTGTCCCAGCCGTTTTTCTCGTTGTGCTTGTGATTGTACGCATACATATCATACAGCGTAAAACCGTCGTGGCAGTTGATGAAATTGACCGTGGCGTTCTCCCCGCGGTTCTCCTTGCCATACAGGTCGAGAGAGCCCGTGATACGGTTGATCGCCGCCTGTGCCATGCCGTAGTCGCCCTTGAGGAAGCAGCGCATATCATCACGGTATCTCCCGTTCCACTCTGCCCAGCGGTTCCACGACGGGAAGCTTCCCACCTGGTAAAGTCCGCCGGCATCCCACGCCTCGGCGATCAGCTTCACGTTTCCGAGCACCGGATCGAACGCGAGGCTCTGCAGGAGGGGCGGCTTGCTCATCGGCGAGCCGTCCTCGTTGCGCCCCATGATAGAGGCAAGGTCAAAGCGGAAACCGTCCACCCTGTAGGACACCACCCAGTAGCGCAGGCACTCAAGGATAAACTGCTGCACGATCGGGTGATTGCAGTTCATGACATTCCCACACCCGCTGAAATTGTAATACTTCCCATCGGGCGTCAGCATATAGTAGATGTTGTTGTCGATCCCCTTGAACGAGAAGCAGGGCCCCATCTCATTGCCCTCCGCCGTGTGGTTGAACACGACGTCGAGGATCACTTCTATGCCGTTTGCATTCAGCTCATGGATCAGGCTCCTGAACTCATTGCCCGCCTTGCCCGGCCGCGTATCGGAAGCGTACGCGATATTGGGCGAAAAAAAGCAGACCGGGCTGTACCCCCAGTAATTGAGCAGCTTCTCCCCGTCAACGATCCGCACATCCTCCATCTCGTCAAATTCAAAGACCGGCATGAGCTCCACCGCGTTGATGCCGAGCTCTAAGAGATACGGTATCTTCTCGCGGATCCCCTCGTAAGTCCCCCGGTGCTCCACGCCGGAGGATATATCCTGCGTGAACCCCCGCACGTGCAGCTCGTAGATGATCATGTCCTTTGGCTCCAGGCTGGTATTCTTAAAATTTCCCCAGTCATATCCGCCGTCCACCACCCTCGCCTTGTACATGCGCTCTGAGGCAGGCCTCTCCTTGCCCCAGATCTCCTGACCTGCCACAGACTTTGCGTAAGGATCCAAAATATACTTTGTCTTGTCAAACAGCATCCCTTTGCTGGTATTGTACTCTCCATCGAACTGGTATGCGTACTCAAACTCCTTTGGCTTGAGCCCGTATACCACCATGGAATACGTGCCTCCCATGCGGCAGGACTCCGGAAACGGCAAGACCGCATACGGCTCCTGCTCCCCCACATGGAACAGACACAGATTACAGGATTTCGCTCCGTTGGAATGAATCGTGAAATTCACTCCCTCATCCACCCTGATCGCACCATTTTCCAAAAACTTTCCGGGGCGGACCTGAAAACCGCCAACCTCATCCGTCGGTGGATAATACTTTCGTTCTAGTCCCGAACCGATATATCTCATAAAATAACAATCCTCCCTTGATATCATTCTAACCAAACATGCAGCATTTAGAACCTACGAACCAATAACTTCATAATTTGTTTATAGACATTTAGTACAGGTAAAAAGTGCGTATATACATTAATTTTACATGATTTTCCAAAATGGCGCAACGCTTCTGATGGATTTACATATTTTTTACACATTTTTACCACAAAAGATCAGATCGCACTCCGCTTTTTTGTGACTTCTCCCTATTTGGGTGCCCATGTGCATAAAAAAAGGAGCCCCCTGACAATCCAGGCATTGTCAGAAAGCTCCTGTCAGGGAACGGACACTACATCAGATCCTGCATGCGCACTCCGTCCATGTCGTCAAAATCCTGGTTCTCTCCCACCATACCCCAGATGAAAGTGTACGCGCGGCTGCCGCTCCCCGCGTGGATCGACCAGCTCGGCGAGATCACCGCCTGCTCGTTCCGCATGACGATATGTCTTGTCTCCTGCGGCTCGCCCATGTAATGCATCACGAACGCGTCCTCCGGCATCTCGAAATACAGGTAGACCTCCATGCGCCTGTCATGGGTGTGGCACGGCATCGTGTTCCACACGCTCCCGGGCTTCAGCGCCGTCATGCCCATGACGAGCTGGCAGCTCTCGACCTGCCCCGGAAGGATGTACTTGTTGATCACCCTGTGGTTTGCATCCTCGAGACAGCCGAGCTCCACCTTGTTCTCATCCTTGATGATCACGACATCCTCCGACGCCTCACCCTGCGGTTTGATCAGTTTCGTGGGATATGTCTTGTGCGCCGGCGCACTGTTTAAGTAAAATTTTGCCGGATTCTCCGCGTCGGCGGACTCAAAAGTGATATCCCTCGCCCCCATGCCGATATACATGCCCTCCTTATGTCCGACCTCGTACTTCCTGCCGTCGACTGTTACCACGCCTGCCGAGCCGACATTGATCACCCCGAGCTCACGCCTCTGGCAGAAATACTCTGCGCGGAGCTCTTCGCCGGCTGAGAGTGCGATCGGTTCCACCGGCACCGCCGAGCCTGTGATGATGCGGTCGATGTGGCTGTACACGAGCTTGATCTCGCCTTTCCTGAACAGATCATCGATCAGAAACTCCTCGCGGAGCCTCCCCGTCGTATAGTTCCTGACGTCCTTTGGTGATGCAGCAGTTCTCAATTCCATGATAATATACCTTCCCTTTCCAATTTATGACAGTCCATTCTTTATTAGGCACAGACGTGCTGTAAGTACTTACATTTTATCGCACGGACGCCAAATAGTCAACTAAATATTCACGGCGGTTCCGCCTTTGGTACACAATTCATTTTTTACTTGATTTTCGGTCATTTTCATCCTATAATTTATTTAAGTTGTGGTAGTGCTTTCACAGTTTGTTACAACAGTTTGCTGCATCGGAGATTCGCATTACTCACATTACACCTGCGCATACTCCGTGTGCCGCAGGTCACACATTCTTTCTGAAAGGTGGATACTCTCATGACAATATATGACGTTTCTGAGAAAGCCGGTGTATCCATAGCAACTGTATCGCGCGTGTTGAACGGTTCCGACAACGTCAGCGCCCAGACGCGCCAAAAGGTTCTGGCGGTGATCGAGGCATGCGACTACACACCAAACGCTTTTGCGAGAGGACTTGGCTTAAATTCAATGAACACCATCGGCATCCTGTGTGCCGACTCTTCCGACTTATATCTTGCCAATGCCATATACCATATCGAGCAGGAATTAAGGGAAAACAATTACAACTGCATCCTGTGCTGCACAGGCTACAGGCTCGAGGACAAACAGAAATACCTGAACCTTCTCGTCAACAAAAAGGTCGACAGTGTGATCCTGGTGGGTTCCAATTTCATAGCCGACAACGACTCTGAAAACGACTATATCCGCGAGGCGGCAGGCGAGGTGCCGATCCTCCTGCTCAATGCGGACTTTGACTGCGAGAATGTGTACTGCAGCCTCTGTGACGACTTCAAGTCGACGATGCAGGCCACCTCCTATATCATAGAGACCGGCATCGAGGATATCCTGTACCTGTACAACTCAAAGTCCTTCTCGGCACTCAGAAAACTGTCGGGCTACCAGAGCGCGCTCACACAGAGGGGACTCCCGCTGCGCATGGAATACATGCAGTATTTCCCAGGAAACCACGCAAACCTTCCGGCGATCGCGGATTTCCTGGCAGCGCTTGACAGATCCCTCAAATACAGGGCAGTCGTGGCCGCCGACGACAATCTCGCCATCGGCGCCGTCAAGTACGCACACAAGAAAGGGCTGTCCGTACCTGACGAACTGTCGATCGTCGGCTACAACAATTCCATACTCAGCACATGCTGTGAGCCGGAGCTGACAAGCGTCGACAACCGCCTCGAAACGCTGTGCCACCACATTGTGAAGACACTGATCGGCATACTCACTGACCAGGAGATGCCCCAGAAGGTCATCTTCTCCGGCGAGCTGGTCAAAAGAGGCACCACTCTTTGATATTCAAATATAAAAATTATAAAAATATAAAAAACGGAGGGATCATCATGAAATCTTTTATGGATCAGGACTTTTTGCTCCAGACCAAAACGGCGAGCGACCTTTACCACAGCTATGCGGAAAAGGCGCCCGTGCTCGACTACCACTGCCACATCAATCCCGCGGAGATCGCAGACAACCGCAAGTTTGACAACATCACGCAGGTGTGGCTCGGCGGCGACCACTACAAATGGCGCTTCATGCGCTCCTGCGGTGTGGATGAGCGGTTCATCACAGGCAGCGCGTCCGACAAGGAAAAATTCATCAAGTGGGCGGAATGCGTCGGCAGGGCGATCGGAAACCCGCTCTTCCACTGGACGCACCTGGAGCTGCAGCGGTATTTTGGCTACACGGGTGTACTCAACAAGAAAACAGCCGAGGAAGTGTGGGATCTGTGCAACGAGAAACTTAAAGACGACAGCATGAGCGTGCGCGGGCTGATCAGGAGCTCCAACGTGACACTGATCTGCACGACGGACGATCCGGTCGACTCCCTCGAGTATCACAAGCAGATTGCCGACGACGACACCTTCGACGTGCAGGTGCTCCCCGCATGGAGACCGGACAAGGCGATGAATATCGAGAAACCCGACTATTTCGACTACCTCGCAAAGCTCGCCGACGTGAGCGGCACAGCCATCAACACCTTCGCGGATCTGAAAAAAGCGCTGCTGGCCAGACTGGACTTCTTCGCTTCCATGGGATGTTCCGTGTCTGACCATGCGCTGGAGTACGTGATGTACCAGCCTGCATCCGACGACGAGATCGAGGCAATCTTTGCCAGGAGAAAAAGCGGCGCGGCTGTCACCAGGCTCGAGGAGCTCCAGTACAAGACGGCATTCATGCTCTTTGTCGGAAAACAGTACCACAGGCTGAACTGGGTGATGCAGCTCCACTATGGCTGCAAGCGCGACAACAACACGCTGCGCTACGGCCAGCTAGGTCCCGACACCGGATACGACTGCATCAACAACTACGCTCCGTCCGCCGAGCTTGCCGATTTCCTGAACGCACTCATCCGCACGGACGAGCTGCCAAAGACGATCATCTACAGCCTGAACCCGAACGACAACCAGGCGATCGGCACGATCCTCGGCTGTTTCCAGGATTCCACGGCGTGCGCGAAGATCCAGCAGGGCAGCGCATGGTGGTTCAACGATCACAAGACCGGCATGCAGGATCAGATGATCTCCCTCGCAAACCTCGGAAACCTCTCCGGCTTTGTCGGCATGCTGACAGACTCCAGAAGCTTCCTCTCCTACACCAGGCATGAGTATTTCAGGAGGATCATGTGCAACCTCATCGGAAACTGGGTGGAGAACGGCGAATTCCCGGCTGACGAGGAGACGCTCGCGGAGATCGTGAAGGGTATTTCGTATAATAATGCGGTGAATTACTTCGGATTTGACTTAAAAACCGTGTAAACAGAATCGTTTTTGCCATGGGCAAGGGGCTGTCGGAAAATGACAGTTTTCAGACCTGATCTCTTTTCCCTTATTGTGCACCTTATTTTGGGGCGCACAAGCCCCTTGCTGCTGATTTTGAAATCACTTCTGTCCTATGCAGCCTTCTCTCCGTCTGTATGGGGCGGATCTGGCAGTTCACGATCCACTTCTCGCTCTGTATACCGACATGGATTTCTTCCGGTCATCACTCCCTCTGCATAAGAAACTGCATAACTACGGAATAGCCATCTGCAAATGCATCCATATACTATTTTACAGTTGCGGCTTTCGCCTTTAATTTTTTCTTTTTCCCTTTTCCTTCGCCTTTTTCCCCTTTCTTTTGAACGTTTGACGGAACCTCCCGCTCAATATCAAAAAACTCGTGGTTTTCTACACCCGCCCCTAATTCCTGCATACATTTCACAAGCGTTTCTTTGCCTATATTTTCATTCATGCCCTCCGCTTTCCCGCCGTCCCTGTTTCCGGACAGAGCCCCCGAAGCCTGTACGGGCAATAAAGCATCCTCCTGATTTTCCCTGATCACTTCTGTCTCTGCCTTTCTCATCGCTTCTGTTGTGATACATCCCGAAAAAATCAAAGCTATTTTGGCACAAACCGGCCCTATCATTTCATATAAAACAGAAGACGAAAGGATAATGGTCAGCAGCAATTTACCTTTTTCGCCGGGCAGCAGCCTCTCGCCCAGGAATGCAAGTCCAATTGCGACGCCCGCCTGTGGTATCAGGGCAAGCCCCATGTAATTTCTGATCTCTTTGCCTGTCTTTAGGAGCAGGCAGCTGATATACGTGCCCAGATACTTTCCAATGATGCGGACAATAAAATAGCTAACCCCGATTACGCCGACTGTCCTCAGTGCGGAAACATCGAGGTTCATTCCTGATACGATGAAAAATATAGACATAACAGGCGGCGTAAAATTATTCAGCTGCTGGTATAATTTTTTGTCACGGGTCAGATTAATGTACGCCGCCCCAAATACCATACATGCCAGCAATGGAGATATATTATAGGATGCGCAAAGTCCCGAGATACCAATCAGCATGGCAATTGCCAGGATCAGCCTGTTGTCCTTGCTCCTTGCGGGAATAAGGAGCCTGCTTAAAAAATAACCGCAGAAAAACCCGAAAGCCAGTGCCGTGATATTATATGCAATGGGCATTATGATCTCTTTTGCCGCAACACTCTGCCCGTTCGTGTTTCCTGCAACCGCTGACACAATGCTGAATGCCATCAGACACACCACATCATCCAGTGCAACAATCTGTAAAAGCGTATCAACAAATTCTCCCTCTGCCTTGTATTGATTAATTGTCATCATCGTGCTGGCGGGGGCAGTCGCCGTTGCAATCGCGCCCAGTATCAGAGCAAACTCTATATCCAGCCCAAATACAACCCTGGAAAACAGCGTGACAAGTACCCCTGCCATTAATGTCTCAAATAAGGTGATGACAATGATCCTGCTTCCCGTTCTCATAATAATCTCTTTTTTAAAAAATTTTCCTACATCAAAAGCAATAAATGCCAGGGCAAGGTCACTGACAAATCCCATATGGCTGATCATATCCGTCGGAATCATGTCCAAACCGCACGGGCCGATGAATATGCCAGCCAGTATATAACCGCTTACTTTGGGAAGATTTAACGTATTCGTAAGTCTTGTCATGATAAACCCGGCAAATAATATGACCGACAAAACCATAAGAAACTCCGTCCCCTCGTTTAATGCGTTCAAATATTCCTGCATCGTATACGCCTTTTCCTTTCCTGCTAATTTTTATCTTTCTTCTGCCCTTTTTGATCTAAACTTTCCTGTCCGGCTCCTGGAATAATGCAAAATGCCTCGAAGGTATCTTCAAGGCATTTTATAATGCACAGCCGAATATCTATCAGCCCTTTACAGCTCCGCTGACACCTTCCACATAATACTTCTGTGTAGCCAAAAACAGCGCGCCTACCGGTATCGAGATAATGACGGCTCCCGCCGCAAAACTGCAGAACCACTGATCAATATATTCTACTTCCAGCATCTGATACAGTCCTACTGCCACTGTATAGTAATCCCTGTGGGTTCCGCACAACACCTTCGCCAGCATAAAATCCTTGAAAGGACCGGCAAAAGATGTCAACAGCGTGTAAACTACAACCGGCTTGCTCAGTGGCATGATAATCTTCGTGAGCACCTGCCAATTGCTGGCACCGTCCAGCTTGGCAGCTTCGTCCAGCGATGTGGACACTGTGTCGAAAAATCCTTTCGCGATATGATATCCGCAGCCTGCGCCCCCGGCGTAAACAGCGATCATGGCAACGAGCAGCATGGGGCCTGCCGTCCACCCAATCATTTTAACGATATAGTAAACAGCAATCATGGACATGAAACCCGGGAACAGATGGATGATCATGGCTGCATTCATCAAAGGCTTTCTGGCGCTAAAGCGCAGTCTCGACAAAGTGTAAGCCACTGCTATTACAAAAAATGTAGAAATCAGGCAGCTGGCTGTGGCAACCAAAAAGGTATTGAACAACATTTTCGGAAAATGAAACACCGAAAAATCCGTAAACAGTTTGACATAATTATCAAATGTATAACTCGTGGGGAAGAAAGTGGAACTGTAGGATCCCTTCGTCCCGCGGAAACTGGTCAGGATAACCCACAGAATGGGAACCAGCCAGATTACGGACAGAGCGGCAAGCAGCACATGCGCAGCCGCCACGATCACTTTTTTCTTAAAAGGATACTTACTGAATTTAATCATCTGAATGCCTCCTCATTTCTGTTGGAAGCGCTGAACTTAAAAGTTATCAGCGATACGACAGCCAATGTCACAAAAGTCATGATACCAATCACTGCCCCCACATTATAATATTGATTTTCAATGGTCAGCTTGTACAGCCATGTGACCAGCAGATCCGTTTTGCCCGCAGTGGAATCCACAGACCGCGGCAGGCCCTGGGAAGTCAGGAAAATAACATTGAAATTATTTACATTCCCGGTAAAGGTAGTGATCAGGTACGGCATCATGATAAACATCATATAGGGCAGTGTAATCTTGCGGAATGTCACAATCGGACCAGCTCCGTCCACGCGGGCAGCCTCATAAAGCTCCTGCGGAATATTCTGCAGAATACCCGTCACCTGGAGCAGCATGTAGGGGACACCCACCCATATATTGATCAGGATCACCGTCACCCGCGCCCATGTCGCGTTTGTAAAAAAAGGCAGCGATTCTTTCGCGCCCAGTATTCCCATATTGCGCAGCATAATGTTGACCGCGCCCTCCGGCTGCAGCATCGTACGCATGATCAGCAGCGTGACAAAGTGCGGGATTGCCACGGTCAGCACAAAGAAAAAACGCCACATCTTCTTCGCCCTGATTTCTTTCCAGTTGATAAAGAGCGCCAGGATCAGGCCGAAAAAATAGTTCGAAAAAGTGGCCACCAGCGCCCAGATCAACGTCCAGCCCAGCACCGGCCAGAAGGTTTTCCCAAGGCTTCCGCCAAGTCCGATCACACGCTTGAAGTTCTCAAGCCCCACCCAGTCAAAGAGAACCAACTTGCTGTTTTCCACGCTGTAGCTTGTAAAAGCCATGCTGATCATAAATACAAGGGGGAGTATCGTAAATACCAGCACCCCCAGTACAGGAAGCGACAGCAGGGTCAGATGCAGGTTTCCATTAAACAGCTCCTGCAATTCCTCCTTGAAGGAGGGAATCCTGCGCCCTTCCTTTTTCAGGCACTCTATCTTATATGCCTGCCGCAGGGAACTCCGCGCAAGCAAAATCAGCAGGACAACAACTGCCAGCGTGATGATTCCGAACAGAAGAATCAGCTGGGAACGATCCCCGTCCACATACTCATAAACACTCCTGGACTCATTCCAGACCTTCTGCTGCTCCAGCTCGCCCAGCGTGACCAGCATACCCAAGTTGTGAAGGCCAGTCTGAATCATATAAAAGATAATAGCAGCCTCCGCCGCAAGAAAGATCAGACCCTTTATAATCTGCCCCCCCGCCAGGCAGCCTGTGCCAAACACCAGTACTGACAGACGTGTCAGCATGGATCCCTTTTTCAGGGCATCCGCGGCGGGGTATTTGTTTTCAAATTCTTTTTTCGATTTCCTCGTTTTCATCGTTGGAACCCTCTTTTCCCGAAAAACTGCCGGCACATCACAACAATATGCCGGCAGAATCTATAATCTACCGTCGTCTGCACTTGTATCTCATTGTCAGGAGCCGACATCCTTATTCAAGTCCGGAAGAGTTCGCTGCCGCCTCGAAAGCACGCAGTTTCTCTGACGCATTCTCCTTTGTGACAGCTCCGCTCAATATCTCTTTGCCAAAGCTCTCTGCCGGTGTCCAGAACCATGACATCTCCGTGAAGCTCATACGAGGCACCGCAATATTGGAAACCGTATAGCTGTCTACCATTACCACCTCGTCCGCCTGGATTTCTGCCGTGGCAAGATACTCGTCATAGCAGGGAACATAGCCGCGCTTCTCATAGTGATACTGCTCGCTGTCATAGCCTCCAAGGTAGAGCGCCAGTTCGATGGCAACCTGCGGATACTGCGTGGTCGACTTCACACCGATCCCCTTTGCAGAGTTGAACGGACGGAGCTGATAGTCCGTACCACCCACATTCACGGAAGGCAGCGGCGCTACGCCAAAATTATCTCCGAGAATTTCCTGTGTCTGTGCCGCCTGCCATGTGCCACAGAAATATGCATTCACAGTGCCCTCGCGCATCATGGAGATCGCGTCCTCAGGAGACACCGAGACAAAGTTTTCATTTTTAGCCAGATCGACCAGGTACTCTGTCATCGCAACGCCCTCGTCAGAGTAGAACTTAACGCCTGATTCACGATCCATACCGTCCTCGCCGAAGAAAGTACCACCCGCTCCGAGGAAGAAGCACGCATTGTAGAATCCGTTGTCCAGCTGGACGGAAATCTTTCCTTTCTCAAGCATCTTATTCATGGATTTGATGTCCTCCTCCGAGAATACGCTCTTGTCATAGTACATAAAGTATGTATTTGTTGTGAGAGGCACACCGTAAACACCGCCGTCCTCGTAGGTGAGAGACTTTACGAGCGTGGGCGAATAGTGTTGGTTCACCGTGTCAAGGTATTTGCCGCCCAGCTCCGCCAGAGCCTGTTCCTTGCAGAAATACTCCAGGTTCGTCGACGAAAACAGGAACACATCCGCAGCCGCCTCGAGATCGTTCAGAACCTGTTTTCTCGCATCGGACTCCGTGCATACGCCATACTCAAAGGTGATGTCCCAATTGGGATGCAGCCCGTTGAACTGCTCGCACATCGTCTGGAGCCATGCGCCGTACTCCTGATCCTGATCCTCCGAAGGCGCCCATACTTTCAGCGTACAGGTGACAGGATCCTCTTCCGCCTGCGCTTCCTGGGAAGACTCCTGCGGCGCTGCCGGGACGTTTGCGTCAGATTCACTCGAAGCCGCACTCTGTTCAGGGATACCGCTTTGTGCTGTGCCGGAGTTCCCGGCATCGTTTCCGCATGCTGCCAGTGAAAGTACCATGGCGGCAGACAAGGCAACACTTAACAACTTCTTTTTCATGTTCATTTCCTCCTTAATTTTAATGGAATTTTTCTTTTCAGAAGTCCTGTCGCGGAATATCAGTGGAAATTTCTTTTTGTTTCTCCGAATTGTTTCGTTCACTTATTTCCTCGACCGTTCTAAAAATGATTTTTAATTACGAAACCGTTTTCATTCCGTTATGTTTCGATTTTACTAAACTATTTGCTGAATGTCAATAGCTAAATTCAGTTTTTTCTTGTCATTTTGTATATATTAATTAATATATTGCTTTTCTGTTTTGTCAATGTTATAATCAAATTCAAAGGATAACCTTTCAGAAAAAGAAAATTATTAAAAAAACAGTCTTGTATTTCCGAAAATCAAAATATATTTTACGAAACATTTCTTTGTAACATTTCATATTACTTTTTATAAGGGATATCTATTGCGAAAAATAAGGAGGTATTGCAATGAAAGACATAAAGACCAATTTCCACACACACGTTCAGCGCTGCAGACACGCCGGAGGGACGGAGGAAGCGTATGTGCAGGCTGCTATCTCACTCGGATTCACTCAGCTGGGCTTTTCCGACCACGCTCCTTTCCCTGACAGGGACTTCGGCATGCGGATGCCTTTTTGCGAGCTGCAGGAATACCTGGATACGCTAAATGCGTTGACAGTCAAATATCAAACTGATATAATTTTATGGAAAGGATTGGAAATTGAGTATTTGCCTGAATATCAGAATTATTATGAAGAGCTGCTGACCACATGGAAATTTGATTACCTGCTGATGGGAGAACATTTTTATAAAGACGCACAGGGCGCTAATGCCAATATTTACGGGCCGCTTCCCTCTACGGAACAGTTTCTCTTCTACGCGCATTCCGTCGCCGAAGGCATGAAAAGCGGCTTCTTTAAAGCGGTTGCACATCCCGACATATACATGCTGAACCACTTCGCATGGGATAAAAACTGTGAGAAGGCAGCCGATATCATCATCGATACCGCGGCTGCCACTGGCACTGTACTTGAATATAATGCCAACGGCTTCCGCCGCAAGCCGGAAAATTTTCCGGGCGGCATCCGTCATCCATACCCCTATGACACTTTCTGGAAAATAGCAGCACAGGCTCCTGTCAGAGTGATCGTAGGCTCAGACTGCCATAATATTCCAAGTCTGTGGGATGACTCTGTGGAACAGTCTTACGGACACCTGAGAGAATTGGGCATTGAGCCGATCACAGAACTTATACAAGGAGTCGAACAGAATGAACATACGCGATATCGCAAGACTTGCTAATGTGACCCCGGGCACCGTATCCAAGGTGCTGAACAACTATCCGGACATTAGCGAGGCCACCCGTCAGAATATATTAAAGATCATTGAGGAAAATCAATACACGCCCCGCAACAGCGCCCGTTTTCTCAAGCTGACCACCCAAATTCCCCAGATCGGATTAGCCATGGAGGGCATATGTGACTGGCTCCATCAATCTATGGCCAGGGCGCTCTCGATTCGTTTCCACAACGCGGATTATACGATCATGTCCTTCAACGACAATTACTATTCGCAGGACAAAACCGAGAAATTCCAGGAACTGCTCGCTTATATCAACGGGCACGACCTGACCGGCATGGTGTATTTCGGAGGCGATTTCAGAAATGTCCCCGCAAAATATTTTCGGTCCCTGCCCTGCCCCGTCATCTTCGTCAACACGGTCCTCCCTGACCAGATTGAAACGGAGACCTATTCGAGCGTCCAGGTAGACCACTACGGAACAGCAGCAAAACAGATGGAGTACCTGATCTCGAGGGGGCACCGCAATATCTGCATGCTCATTTCTTCCAGGGTCGACACCAGTGTCTACGGGATCCGTTGGAACGCTTACCAGGATGTGCTCCGGCAGCGGGGTCTCGAACACAATCTGCCCCATGTGGTAGAGAGCCATTATATCTGCTCAAATGTCTGTCCTGTGTTAACCGAATACTTAACACTGCATCCGGAAATTACCGCTGTCTGCTCTGCTGTGGATGTCGCGACGCCGGCGGCTGTCAGGGCAGTCAGCAATACCGGCAGAACGCCCGGAAAGGATGTCGCCATTATCAGTTTTGACGGCATGGAAGCCCTGCAGTACTGCATTCCCTCCATCACCACTTTCGAGCAGCCCCAGGCAGAGATGACAAACTACGTGTATGACCTGCTGCTGGGTCTGATCGACGGCAAAAGGCAGCACCTGCACATCACCTTTCAGGCCAAATTCCATGAAAACGAATCCTGTCCGCCGCTGTAATCGTAATTCTTTCACCTTAACCTGGGTGCTTTCCGTTCCGCTCTCTTTTTCCGGTAACGCTCTCCCGGTATTTTAACGCGTTGTTATCCATTACTGCGCCGATACAGAGACTGGCAGCGATCCCGATGGCAAAGCCCAGCCACAGACTGTTCAACACGATCCCCAGGAGCATGCCGTTCAGAATGCCGACGACCACATAGACGCCTGTCCACGCCGTCTTTCCCTTGATAATGGAATATGTCTCCACCTCTCCCTCGCTGCCGCGATACACGAACCCTGCCTTTTGAAGGGCATTCACACCCTTGTCATTCTCATGCTCCGCCCGGGAGACTACCTCAAATATATTCCTGTGCAGAAATGCCCAGTTTACCAGCATGCGGATGATCTCCGTGCCGAGTCCCCTGTTCCTGTATTGCGGCAGCAGCTCCACGTATAACGGCACTGTCCCAAGGCGCTTCATCCCGGCAAATGTCGCCGTTCCTAGCTGTTCCTTCTCTCCCTTTCTGAATGCGATGATCCAGTCAGACTCCCACACATCTTCCATGTTGGAGGGCGTGATCGTCACTGCATCGGATTTCAGACAAAAACTGCTTTTCTTCATAGTATCTCCACTTCTTTCTTTTCATTTCCAAAATCATTGTGCCCTGTCAGTCCTGTTTCTATTATACAACGCAATCCCGTGTAATGGAAGTCTATGCAGCAAGTAAAAATAACCACCATTTTGTATTTTTTCTAAAATCCTCGTAAAAATGCTTGCTTGTGACGCAGCGTAATGAGCTATACTATATGAGAGAGGTGTGACATGGATAAACAGAAAGCGATACCACAAGGTTATATGACCGTTGGTGAAATTGCAAAAAAAATGGACGTTACGGTACGGGCATTGCAGCATTACGACAGAGAGGGCCTGCTCTCCCCATCTGCCATGAGTGAGGGGGGGCGCAGGTTATATACCGATAAAGACCTCGTAAAGCTTCATCAGATTTTGTCCCTCAAACATTTAGGCTTCTCTCTGGACGACATAAAGAATCGGCTTATTCCGCTTGATACACCGGCTGAAATTGCCGATGTCCTCATGGAGCAGGCTGCCATTGTCAGACAGAAAATAGAAAGCCTGTCTGAATCATTGCGGGAATTGGAATTGCTGCGGGAGGAAGTTCTTCAAATGCAGTCCGTTGACTTCAAAAAATATGCTGACATTATTGTGAATCTGCAGATGAAAAATGATTTCTATTGGCTGATCAAACATTTTGATGACCAGACGCTGGACCATATCCGCAGCCATTTTGACAAAGATAGCGGAGTGGTGTTTGTGAACGCTTTCATGCAGCTTCAAAACGAAGCGATCAGACTTCAAAATGCAGCTGTTCCTGCGGATAGTGCTGAGGGACAGCATTTTGCAGAAGCCTATTGGGATATGATTACGGATTTCACTGGCGGAGATATGCGTATGCTTCCCAGACTGATTGAATTAGGACAGTTTCAAAATACAGACCACAAATGGAAAGAGATTCAGGATCTTGCGAACGGATATGTTGAAAAGACATTAGGCGTCTATTTTTCCCGTTTAGGTGTTAACCCATTTCAGGAGGGAAACAAGGAAGAAACGGAATGAATGAGACTATAAAAATCAGCAATTTAACAAAAAGTTATGGAATGCACACTGTACTGAAAGGCTTAGATTTTTGCGTACATCAGGGAGGGATCTTTGCGCTGCTCGGCATCAATGGCGCAGGCAAGACCACATCTCTGGAATGTATCATATGATCTGTCTCTGCAACCAGACTTAGTTCCGGTATGCCGTCTCTTTCCCGCAGCGCATGAACCCTCCAGTGCTCATAGGGACAGCCGATACCCCCGGCCCGCACACGCCACATCTGCGCGTACTTTCCGTTTTTCTCAAGCAGCGCCTGGTGGCTGCCCTGCTCCACGATCCGCCCATGCTCCAGCATGATAATGCGGTCCGCAAGCCTTGTGGTGGACAGGCGGTGCGCTTTAGTTTCAGAAATGTGCCCAATACATTTTCGATCGTATCCCTTCCAGACGAAAAAGCCCGAAAGGGATTGATTTCTTCGATTGTCATGCTCCAATCACTTCAGATCCTCTTGACCAAAAACAGTTCCATCGGCTGTTCATACCCCGGGATATCCACCATAAGGCCACCGCAATCCTTATACCCCAGTTTCCTGTAGAAATGCTGTGCCTCCTCGTCAACCTGGGTAGATGTTAGCAGCATGCCATATCCCTGTGATCTCATATCGTTTTCCCAGTATTCCATCAGTTTTTTTCCATACCCTTTTCTCTGGACATTCGGATCAATATACAACATCGTACAAAACGGCGTATTGTCCCAGAAAAGATTGTACCTTAGCAAGCCAACTGGTCTGTTGTCTTCTAATACTATATAACCTCTTTTGCTGCTGACCTTATGCTCAAATTCCTGTTCCGGCAGATGTTTGTCCAGACGATACCAAAATTCTTTGTCCTCTGATCTTACATATCTGATCTCTGTCATCACCTGTACCTCCACCCATTATTCTCCCGCTCTAGTACAGCCAGGTTTTGTCTGTGTTGGTATCTTCGCAGACGCGTATCCAACGCTTCCCTGATCTGGGGCACTATATCATGAATATACCGGATCCGGTCCACCGTATTGCGCACCTCAGAAATACCCAATGCCCTTTCCGCCTCATCCATGCATGCGCCCAAAGCTCTCTGGATATTGTACTCCAGCCACTCAACCCAGGTATAAGCCACACCGACCACGTCACTGTAACCCCGGAAACAGTTGTCATACGCGCCCAGATACCCGTCAAAGAAAGCGATCATCTTGTCCATATCCATCCTGCAGGTAACGATCCCTGACCATTGCAGCGCCAGCTGCATGACATGGGATATGGGATTTCCATAGTCCAGACATTCCAGATCGATCATCCACGGACTCCCATTGTCCCACATGATATTCTTAGGATCCATATCCTCATTTGACAAACACGACACCGCGGGCAATGACGCTCTCGCCTTGTTCAACTCATTCTCGGCGCAGACAAGAAGGTCTTCATTTTCTTCTAATAAAGAGGCGACCGCAGCGTTTTCCTCTTTTGCCCTCAGCACATACCCCCGCCAGTCAATAGAACTTATTTCAGGCGTCAGAGGCGCGATATTTCGGGGGGCGATCGCATGGATCTTTCCAAGGAGATTGCCCGCTTTCAGGCACATCTCATCTGAAATATGGTTCCAATCGGCAATTTTTCCCTGCTGCCATCGAAATACATAGAAATACTGGTCGTCTATCCTCTGCATTTTTTTGCCGCCAGTCACGATCGCCGGCACAATGGAAATACCACTGTTTTCAAGTATTGCCTCTATTTTTTCCGCCCTTGCGTAGTTCTCATGTACATCCGGTCTTTTCATGATCTCCGGGTTCAAATGCTTCACTGCGTATACGCCGCTATCCGTCATGACTTTGTACATCCTGTGCATGAGACCGCCGGTTACAGGTTCAATGTCTGCAATGATCGTTCCCAGACCACACATGTGTGCTAATCTCACTAATAAATCTTTTGTCGTCTTTTCTATCATTCTGCTTTTACCTCTTTTTCCTTAGGAACCTTCTCATACTATTTTACCAGAATCCGCGCCCCCTGTGAATATGTTTTCTTCATATATACTCCTGACCGTTCCTCCCATGTTTTCATGGAAAGCAGCGATCGGGCGGGGTTTCCTGATGGTTGATTTTGTTTCCAAGAAAGCGTCAACAGATCCCTTACTGTAATTTTCCTATGCGCCTTTGCCGTCATATGATCGAACACCTCTCCCAGATATTCAAAAATATAATCATCCAGTCGCACAGCTCCCCTGTCAGCAGCAATTCCCGTTCCCAGGAAAATGATACTCTTTTGATTATCTGAAGAGAAATCTGGCAGGAAATTCAGTATTTATGCGGTATTAGTAGCCATTGCGATACAGCATGTGTATAATTTTTCGGGAGGCCTCAGATGATGGTTCCATGTTCTGCAAGCTTTTTTGGCCACAATGTCCATGGTAATCTTGCATAAATACAGGTTTGTGCCGATTCCGGCGGTGGCAGTGATACCCGTCCGGCCAAGGACATCCTGTATGATTTTCGCGGCAAGTTCTTTTGCGGAAAGGACATAAGTTTTCAGGTATGCGGTCACGTCCATGAATACCTCGTCGATGGAATATACATGGTTTCTGTCTCCGCGTTGCCGCAGAGGATTCCTATCAGCATGGACTTGAGGATGTCACTGTTCGAGTATTCTTTGGCCGACGGCGTGTGCCTGTCCACTTTACGGTCGAGGTCGAAATCAATGGCGGAAAGCATCTGTCCGGGAACAGGCAGGCCGCCATACGGTGTCACCCGGCTGCTGCTGAACGAGAAATTAAGATTGATTACCAAATAACCTTCATCACGACAACCACACATTCTGTCAAACCTTCCCGAATATGCAATCCCTTTTTAAAGCTCCGGCAAAAATAAGTAAATATTTTCAAATCCGGGCGCAAAACTGCACCAGTGGAATACGCAGAACGGCATTGTGGAATCTCCTTCATAAAGAAAGATGTCTGTATGACCGCCATGCGTAATGTAATAATCGTTTTCTATCATTCTTCCGTTTTCATCATAGTCAATTGTTCCGCTGGAATCCGTCGTGCCATGTGTATAGGAAGAACGAACATACTCCGCATGCCTGATTGTCCCGTCCGTATCATACTCAAACGCAATCTGACCCGAATAGTCAATGTCATCATCCCACCAGCCCCATTCTCTCTCGATATCTTCTTCCTGAAGCTCCTCCTGAATCGCTTGCAGCCTGCCGTCTGTATTATAAACCGTCCGGCATGGATAAGGGAAATATTCGCTGTCGTCACTTTCCTTACTGGCATAGGAACAAAATTTTCCTTCCGCGTCAAACTGCGCCTGTTCTTTGTAAAACCACATTTTCTGATTCCGAATCAGCGGCACCGGCGAAAAACCGGCAGTGAAATTCCATGATTGTGTAACAAGGGGAAACGGCATTTCAGGAATATACTCATACGAAACCTCCGCCACCTTTTTTCCCCATATATCATACAACCGCTCCTGCGCCGTATTGCGTGTCGTATCCTGCTCACAGAGCACATAGCCTACTTTATCTTCTTCCCTGAACGTATAGGCAGTACAGTAGACTGCGTCCTGATAGGCACTGATTCCGTTGTCATAATCCAGCCAGTACTCCCCCCACAGATGAACGATAAAACAGTATTGTCCGTTCTCCCTGTCCACATAATACTCCACAAACAAATCACCGTTCTGATTATAGACGGCGCCGTCCGGCGTTTCCTTGTTGATTCCCTGTGACAGCAGATAATTTTGCACAAACACTTCTACTTTGCCTGCATCATAATCATCATCATACGGGGAATACACTGCATATGCCCCTTCGGAATCGGAGCCGCATGCACTCCAGTTATATACCGCCTCCACACATTCCTGCGCCGTTTGGCGGTCCCTGCCAAGATCCGTTTCGTCCGCAGGCTTTTCCTGCGCATCGGCAATCGTCCCGTTTGCAAGATACTTTACAGCGCGCACTTTCCCCTCTTTTATTCGCACCGACAGCATGGCATCTTCAAAATCCCAAACCGCCCAAAGTACAGTTTCACTGCCGGACGCTTCTTCCTCCCAGGTATCCGGCTCCCCCAAAACGTCTGTAAACGCATCTATTGTATCCTCGCCCAACATAATTCCGAAAAAATTACCGCTCCAGTATTGCTTTAAACCGCTGAACCCGTTTCCCCTGCCACCAAAAACCAGACCCACGTCGCCGTATGCACAAGCCTCCCGTCGATAACGCACTTCATCCTCTGACCGGCTGAGAATTTCGTATCCGTCATAGTCAAGCGCATCGCCAAACGAAAGTCCGACCAAAGCGCGTGTATCTGCGTTTTTTAAGCAAAGCAGATTTTTCGCTATCGTATCTTCTTCCGATTCTGCAAACATACTATCGGTATCCTGCGCTGTTTCCTCTTCCATGTGCAGCGTTTCTTCTTCCGTCACCTCCGGTATCTCCATATATGTGTCCGTTTTTTTGCATGACGTAACAGCCACAGACAGCAGACAGATTATCATTATTATTCCCATTCTCAGTGCTTGATGTTTCCTGCCTTTCATCGTTAACCTCCATTTGAAACCGTGTACTCTCGGAAACTCGAATCCCTTGTTTTATAAGGCTTCAGAAATTTCCGAATTCTCATTTTCACCTCTATTTTTTACCTTCATTTTGTAACATTTCCGCTTTTATATAACTTCCTGCTCTCTAAAAATA
>ERZ808051.121-NODE-121-length-102482-cov-10.602305_pt1 | contig 102482 bp, 100 predicted proteins | sample MGYA00380199_ERZ808051 | MGnify/ENA primary metagenome ERZ808051 (study PRJEB31490, sample SAMN06133391) | mouse gut metagenome | isolation source: J11 | host: mice | place: China: Chengdu | collected 2015-05 ... | reverse complement strand
CAACATTGACTTCTTCATAAAAAGGCGGTATGCCTCTTTTGTCCCACGCAAGCTTGTCTGCAATAAACAACGACATTTCATATTTTGTAGGGCATTTTTTTAATGTAGTATGACATTCTATAGCCGATAATATCTCTTCGTCTGATATATTGAAATATTCAACCGCACATATTTTAGATAGGCGCTGATGGAGCAAAAAAGGATATTTTCTCTCAGCCTCGCAAACCTCCAAACGATTTTCATATGCGTATTTAAGCATATCCTCCGGCTTGATGATTGCGCTTATATCATGCAAAAGCCCTGCGATAACACATTTGTCATGGTCTAAATCATATGTTTTGGAGATAAGCGCATTTCTATCTGCCACATTTGCCACATGAATATATGTATTACTTTTTCCGTTAACTATGAAGTTATCTTATCAAAACATAAACAACAATAAATCCCACCAGAAATGTAGAAAAATAGCTGTCCAGATACTTTTGGTCTTAATAAAAACAAAGCTGAAAATACAGCTTACCAGCAAAACAGTGATGAATCCTCCACTTGTGAATACCGAAATAAAAATATCGCCTTGAATCCACGCAGGAAAATGAATAATTAAAAACATCAAAGAATTGATAAACACAGCAAGATACTTTTTCTTATCATTCAATATAGCATTCAAAAACAGTCCTCTAAAAACCATTTCTTCTCCGATAGCTATAGAAAGAACCTCTACTACAGTGTTTATTCCAAAAGAATCGCTTATCGTAATCTTACCATTGGTCAGATATTCACTTATAAAAATATAAATTGTAAATAATAGCATTATTGGAACAAATATCCAGCAGTTTTTCCTTAATAGATACATTTCTTCCTTTTTGATGAACATATGGTCACTAAAACGAAAATGAATCACGATTGCAGGCAAAAGCCAGAATACAAGCTTGATATATACTTCTTTTGTAAATTCGTCAATTCCAATTTGGGTTTTCAAATACAATTCTAATAAGCTCCATAAACCATAAAGTATCATGGCATAAATAATAAGCGAAGTACGCAATTTTGAATTTGTTTTCATTCAGTGTTCTCCTAAATCTATATAGTTTATTCCAGTCAACTTTCCAATAAATTCCAGTTTATCTACTAACTGTCTTAACTTTCCTTTATTTTCAAGGCTTTACGGTATACCTAACCTTAAAATATGTATCCTTTTCCCTTGTTTTTGCCCTTATTGGCAAGCTACAAGGGAAAGTTTTTGTTATTCAGTTTTCATTGCTTAATTCATTCCCACAACCTTATCCAAGAGTTTAGCGGAATCCCGCTTAGCCTCCCTTGTAGCGTGTGCATAGACATTCATTGTAGTGCTTACGTCCGAATGTCCTAAAAGTTCCTGCACATCTTTTGGCTGCGCCCCGTTTGATAACAGGTTCGTCGTGTAAGTATGCCTTAGTGTGTGGAAGTGGAAACCCTCTAACTCCGGTACTTTCCTTGCCGCTGTCCGGCAGGCTGTTTCTACTGTGGCGGGAAGTTCAAGACAGCCATCTTCCCTCAAACATACAAAGGAGATTTCCGTATAATCCTCTGGCGCATCTTCTGTCATTGACAGGTTGTAATACTCATAATGCACCCTGTTTTTCTCTGTAACTTCCTTGTAGAAGTTTCTGTGATAGAGTTCTCCATACTGCATACGGTTTTTAAGCTGCTGTTTCCTTGCTTTTCTCAAGATGTCAGCGAGGGCGTTCCCAAAATCAACGATCCGAACTTTCTTCCTTTTTGTCGAGCCGATTTCGTGTTTATGGGTAGCCCCGTTGTAGCGGACACTCCTGCGGACTGTCAGATATTGTTCCTCAAGGTTGATGTCCTGCCAAGTCAGTCCTGCCACTTCCCCAAGCCTGAGACCTGTAAAATAGGCGATCTGTACAGGCAGGATTGCATCTTTGCTCCGCTTGCCAAGATGTGCAATCAGCTTTTGGTACTGCTCAAATGACAGTGGTTTGACTTTGCCGTTGTCCGTTTCTTCCGCAAACAAATCCATATCGTCCTTTTTATGCCTCATGACCACATACTGCATGGGATTGAACGAAATGTACTGTTTCGGAAACGCCGCAAATCGAAATGACTGCTGTAATACTGCGGAAAATGACCTTACATAGTCTTTGGAATATCCTTTGGAAACAAAATCTTCAATCGTGCCTCCAAAAGACATGATATCCATGAACTGCTGTAAATGCCCCGAAGTGACTGTTTTGAGTTTTCGTCTGCTTACAGGGTGCTGTTTAATGCGGTTGATTGCCTGAAGATAAGTACCGACGGTGCCATTGCTTAATATGCCTGTCTTTAATTCTTCCTCTGCCCATGTGTCGAGAAACTGTCCGAGGGTGATATTATCCGCCTTTGCAATGAATTTCTTGCTTTCGTAATCTTCCATTGCCTGCCTTAACAGCTTTTCCGTTTCGCTTTTGCTTTCTGTTCCTGCACATTCTTTCTGTACCAAGTTCCCGCTTGCATCTTCCACATAGAAGCGGTAGTACCATTTCTTGCCTTTCCTCCGCACTGATCCTTTTGCCATAATCGTTTCTCCTCTCGATAATGGGCAATCGGAACTGATGAAATGCTTTCTGCGTGTAAGTATATCATAACTCCGGCTGCCAAGCTATACCGATTCGGATTCTTCCCCCGATACCATAGAAAGAAGATTTGCAAGCCTTACGGTGGCTGTTTCGGGATTTTTGGAATAGAGCCTCACAATATCGCCCATATCGTTAAACATATTTACGGTGTGGGTGATTTCCCTAAGAAACATAATCTCGTTATATTCCTTATTCGATTCAAACCCCATTGTCTGGACGAGTGCGGCATTTTCCGCATTGTCCTTGAAATTCTTACAGGCAAACTGAAAAGAATCCACGAACAATTCATACTCCTTTAACATCAGTAGCAGTAAATCTTTGGAAAAATCCGCCTCATCAGGCTTCATATCATAGGGGAGTTTGTTTACTATGGAACTCATCACATCCCGAATAAATAATTCCCTCTTATCCGTAATGTCAGTTTCGTATTCCTCTGTTTCTCCCTTTAACCATTCCACAGATACATGGAGTGCTTCTGAAAGACCTTCCAAGACCAGCTTCTTTGTGTTGTCGATTGTTCCTGCCTCATAACGCACTATTGTGGAAGTTGCTACACCCATCTTCTCTGCGACATAAGGCTGGTTCAGTCCCAACTCAACCCTCCGCTGTTTTGCCCTGCTACCAATCAGCTTGCGTAACTCTTTATCTTTCATACTGATACGCCTCCTTTGTCGGTATGGACAAAGTATAGCACAAAAAAATAATAATGCAATATGCAACTTAAAAATATTTTTTAAATTATCATAATGCTTGACAAGAGATTATAAAAGCGTTATAGTAAGCATACTATCAAAATTGCGTTATGCAATCGGAAGGAGGTGAACCAATGACCGGAACGAAAATTGCACTATCCATTGAAGAAGCTGCCGACTATACAGGTATCGGGAGGAATACCCTGCGGAACCTTGTGGAGTGGGGAAAGCTGCCCGTCCTCAAAGTCGGGAGAAAAGTACTTATTAAAAGCGACATTCTTGAGAAGTTCATGGAAATGAACGAGGGTAAGAACCTGCGGGATAAGAATGATGTAAAGTCTGTTACAAGAAAATTAGCAATATAAAAGGCGGCTTCTAAGGAAACCGCCCAATGGTATGTATCAGACCGAAGCCATGATATACCTACACGCAAATAGATTATATCATGTGCTTCCTCTGATATGCAACCGATTTTTGAAATGTGGCGGCATTTTGTGGCATTTTTTGCGCTCATGGTGGCGTTTTTCACTATTATATGTGATATTACTTTTTGCCATCATTTTAGGATGAGTGCCATCACTTTTTACTATCATGCCACTATTTTTTACAGGTGCGATTCAAGGTTTTTGGAAGAGATACACTTCTCTTTTAAGCCCTCGGCGTTTGAGAGCGAAATACACCCATTGCACAAACTTCGTTTATGCAATGGGGATTTCGCCCTTGCAGGGGGCATAAGTCACGCTAGCGTGACTTAGCAAATGCTGAAGCATTTGTGATAACCGCCGACAGGCGGATATGTTCGTAAACATGCCGCCTATGCTACCCACTCACAGCCTGCCATACCAGCGCCACTTCTTTTCAAAATCGGTCATTGCCATTTGCAGGAGGGAGGACAAAGCACACTACAAAGACATTCATTTATCCGTATGTGTAAGCTGCCTGATGTCAGGGGCAGGATCACTTATATATCCAGCCATGCGAGGCAGGAGAATCTGTATGCGGTCTATGAAACAACAGACCGCCACTATTGGACGGAGCTTGCAAAATGCAACCAGCAGGAATTTCAAAAAAGCGGCACAGAGGGGAAATGTATCGAAGCGAGGGAATTTATCATTGCCCTGCCCGAATCCTTCCCAAATCTCTATGCGCCGGACAAGCTGTTACAGTTGTTCACAGACCGCTTTAAGGAAAAGTATGGTGTGGAGTGTGTATCGGCTCTGCACCATAATAAACGAAAGACAAACTACCATATCCACCTTATTTTTTCAGAGAGGGAGAGATTGCCTGAACCCATAGAAAAGACTGCAACTAGGAATATGTTCTATGACGAGCAGGGGAAACATGTCCGTACCAAGAAAGAGATACTTGACGAAAACGAGGATATCCGCAAAGGCTGTAAGATTGTGAAAAAAGCGAAGTATATGAGAGCAAACTCTTTACCGCCAAGAATAAGCTGTTCAAACAGGACAACTTTGTGGACGAAGTAAAACACGTTTACACAGAGCTTATCAACACTCTGATAAAAGACGACAAAGAGAAACTGCACGTTTTTGATGAAAACGGTCTATACCTTGCCACCAAGAAGATAGGAAAGAATAACCCAAAAGCGGAACAGATACAGACAGATAACGAATACCATGTGCGCTGGAATCGTGAGGTTGACAGGGCAATTATCAGTGGTGTGGCAGAAACGGAGATACAACAGATAAAAAAAGAGTATATCTCTGACCGTATCAAAGAATCCATTGATATATTCGGCAGTCAGCCGGAACGGTTTGGAACAATCCTCATGAGTGCAGTTGCGGTGTTGGCAATGCTGATTTCAAAGGTGCTGCAAAAGTCAAGGGAACTGTCCGCAAAACTCTTTGATACAGGGCAGATACCAGTGCAGGAACCTGTTCGCCAACCAACCGAAAAGGAAACACAGGCAAAGTCAAAGATACCGCCAAAGCTAGTTATGCCAGCCGAAGCAGCCGCCTATCCAAAGTTGTTTAAGATTTACAAGGAACTGAAACGACAGAATGAGATCATTTTTGAAGCAGAAAAGGAACGCAATGCTTTGGAGTTTGAGCGTGACGAACTGAAAGGACTGGCGAGATTTACCAAGAAAGTCGAACTGCAAAGCAGGATAGACCGCAAAAATGAGGAAATTGACATCTTAAAAATCGGATTATCCGGCATTGTCAAAAGATATGGTTATCAGAATGTGCAGGAATTTTACCGGATTTACCACAAATCCCATAGTGTTTATGCAAAATACAGGGAACAAGTAGCTGAATGGGAGAAAACTTACGGAGAGGATAATCAAAAGCGGGATAAGCGAAGTGTGCTTGAAAGACTGAAGAATCCGCTAAAGAAAACGATAGACTACCAGCGACAAAGTGCGGTTAAAGGAAAAGACCGAGGGGCAAGGTAATGCTCCTCGGTAGGCTAGGCAAAAATCTGTATTCGCAACTGTGGGTTGCCAAAAAGAACTTTAATGTTGGTGGTAAACAGTAGTGTTATTTTGTATAATACAATCAGTAAAAGTAGGAGGCGTGACAGTGAAATTATCAGAAAAGATTATAGAACTAAGAAAAACAAATGGAATGACGCAAGAAGAACTTGCAACAATATGTAACGTCAGCAGGCAATCTATATCGAAATGGGAAGCTGACATTGCATTACCAGAGACAGAAAAACTATTGATACTGGGAGATACTTTTCGGGTATCTATGGATATTTTGTTAAAAGATGAATTGACGTTAAATGTAGCAAAAGATGTCCATAGTTGTGGCAGCAATGCAATCCATGAAAGGAAACCGGAATTATATGAAGGAATACTGATCAAAGAAAGCATAGCGGATGACAGTATCATTGATTGCCTTAATATTCATAAAATTGAATTGTGGAATACCGGTGGGAAATCAAAATACTGGACTGCATTATTTTTTACAAGTAACAGAAAAGATTTTCCAGAACAAATTTCAAAAGTCATGCTGTCGGATCCTGATAAAAATGAAAATTGGTTTGTTGATTTTAAGGCAGGTAATGAAAAATACATTGTGTTTAGAGACAGGATTTTAAAATATCAGATTGGAAATCAGACTGAAAGAGAATATGTATGCAATGAGTGTAAGAAATTAGGTATTTCTAATGAGCAGATGAACTGGTCAGAATAGGAGGAAGCATGAGGGTATTATTAACATCAGCGGGTTTAGAAACTGAGGAAATTAAAGAGTGCTTTGAGGATATGGCAGGTAAAGATATGTCTTTAGTAAAAGCGTTATTTATCCCTACAGCGGCAATAGATGCAGATGCAATAGAAGTTTTACCAAAATGTATGAATGATCTGTTAAAATGCGGTATCTTAGGTAAAAATATTGACGTATTTGATTTACATGCCGGAATGGAGTTTGAGAAACTGCAACAATATGATGTGATATATTTGTGTGGCGGAAATACACGTTATTTGCTTGAAAGAATCAATGCTACAAGGTTTCATAAGTCCTTAATGGAGTATATCAATGACAATGGACTGGTAATAGGGGTAAGTGCTGGAAGTCTCATTTTTTCCAATAATTTAGATAATAATTTGGGGTTAATTGATACAAAATTAGATGTTCATTGTATAGCGGGGGAAAGAAGGGGCAAATTGACATATCCATTAAAAAATAACATAAAACTTACAAATACATGTGCGCTTGTAATACGGGATTTTCCAGATGGTGTGGAAATAATTGGAGAATAGTAAGAGGACAATATGTTTCAAGGATTTAATGAGTCTACCATAATGTATTATAAAGCAATTCATAAGGAAAACAGTAAAAAAGTATATCAGGATAATGAACCGCTATATCTTGAAGGTGTGAAATTTCCTTTAGATGAACTATATTTTGAATTGCATAACTATTTTAATGGCGTTGACAGGGATTTGTTAAGTAATAGAAGGAGATGTATTTCTTCGGCATATAATGATGCTCGTTTCTGTTGTGGAACACCTATAAAGGAATATTTTTACATACGATTCAAATTAAATAGAATGAATAAGAAAAATGCATTGGGTTTCTTTTTTGATGCATCTTTAGATGGATATAAATATGGGTTGAATATCTATAATCCAGATGCAAATGGAATGAATAAAATCCGAGAATATATATTGGATAATAAGCACTATGCAAAAAGAGTAATTGAAGATTTTAACGAAGCATGCTTATTAGAAATTCAAGGAGAAAAATATAAAAAGGAATATTATTCAAAAGAAGATATTATTTTACAAGAATGGTTGGAACGCAAGAGAATTTCTTGCACACATGAAGAAAATCTTAGTCCCGTTTTTTATGAGAGAGAAATTTTAAATCATATTTTTTCGGCATTTGACAGTGTAAGGGAAGTGTATTTTATGTTGAAGGAAGCATTATAGGTGATATCTTAGGGCAAATGAGAGGGGCAAAGAGATGTGCCAGGTCCACCTGATTAGTAGTGGTCTTGGCACATATAAAATAGAAATCTAGTAAAGTTCCAATGAATCCTCTGCATCCGCCCACATCTGCATATTTCCCTCAAGGTAGAGGCGAGCATATTCAAGCGGATCATCTATTGCTAGACCATTTTCCAAACACGCCCTAGGGCATCTAAGGCACATTGGGAGCAGTCGTTAATCCATCTTCATCCTTGTTGCAGTCAATCCGCAGAAGATTTGGTTTAATATGGAAGTATGATAGCAAATGTTGCCCCACCGCCTGGAGTATCGGAAACGGTGATTTTTCCGTGATGAAGTTCAACTATATTTTGGGCGATGCTTAGCCCCAGACCATAATGCTCATGTACGGTAAAGAAGCAAGCAACCGAAAACAAGAGATAGACCGCCAGCACCACACTATTCCGAACCAAAGAGCAGAAGGTAAGCAAGCTTATACAGTGCCATTCTCCGGCATTTTTACCCAATCAAATTTACAAATACATTTTATTGATATTCTATGCTCTGCCTTGAGTTCATTTCTATTATGCCATATAATGAAAGCATACTTTAAGCAATCAAAATTAAAGTATACCCTACTTTATATGGAGGATATCAAATTGAAAAAAATAGCAATCATTGAAGATGATACCGATATTCGCAACATGATAACAAAGTTTCTGATAAATCACAATTATGAAGTGTATTCTGCCCCTGATGGAAGAGAGGGAATAGACTTATGCCGGAAATTTTTACCAGACCTTGTCATTTTGGATTTAATGCTTCCAACCTTAAATGGCGATAGTGTGATAAAGCAATTAAGAATATACACAGATATTCCTGTAATTGTAGTGTCTGCAAAAACAATGGTACAATCCAAAATAGATTTGCTGCGTTTGGGAGCAGATGACTATATGACAAAACCTTTTAACCTTTTTGAGTTACTGGCAAGGATTGAGGCAAATTTAAAAAGAAGTGCAGCTGCGCCCAAAAAAGCAGATATTCATTTAAAGTATAAGGATATTGAAGTCGAAAACTGTAATGCATATGTAAAAGGATCAAGCGTACAATTTACATCAACAGAATTATCAATTTTAATCCTTTTGTTACAATATCCGCAAAAAATTTATTCAAAACAAAATATTTATGAATCAATCTGGCAGGAAGAATATGCCTGCGATAATGATACAATCAACACGCATATCAGTAACATTCGGAAAAAAATAAAAAAGCATACGGATACTGATTATATAGAAACAGTATGGGGAATTGGGTATAAATTGAAATAATTTTTATTCCTTTAGATATTTTTTAGAATTGGATTGTAAATTAGTATGGAAAGGAGTTGGTAAAATGTCAGAGATTATATGTCAGACAACAGAGCTTTGTAAAAATTACAAAAATTTCCATGCTTTACAAAATGTCAATTTTTCAATTAACCGGGGAGAAATATATGGGTTAGTCGGTGAAAATGGTGCTGGAAAGTCCACCCTAATCCGTATATTGACGGGATTAGCATTTAAAAGCAGCGGTATCATTACTCTGTTCGGAAAAACAGATCATTTACAGCATGAACGTACTAAAATAGGCTGTACGATTGAAATGCCTGCATTGTATAAAGATATGACTGCAAAACAAAATTTAGAGATTCAGCGGGTACAAAGGGGCATTCCAGACAAAAAATGTATCCGGGAAACATTGGAACTTGTCGGGCTGAATCATACGGAAAAAAAGAAAGTAAATAACTTTTCTTTGGGTATGAAACAGCGTTTGGCACTGGCGGTTGCTCTTTTGGGTGAGCCGGAATTTCTAATCTTAGACGAACCTGTCAACGGATTAGACCCAACAGGTATTATTGAACTTAGAGAGCTGCTTAAAAGATTAGTCCGGGAAAACCATGTAACAATATTGATTTCAAGCCATATTTTGAGTGAGCTTAACCAGCTCGCAACTTGTTATGGCTTTTTGCATCATGGTAAGCTACTTAAACAAATTACAGCAAAAGAATTAAATGAGCAATGCAGGCGGCATATTAAACTGAAAACAGATGATACGAAAAAAACTGTTACTGTTTTGGAAGAACAGCTAAAAATCAAAAACTTTTCTGTATATCCAAACAATTTTATAAGGATATATGAAAAACTTGAAGAAACACATACTATTTCAAAAACTCTTTTTTCTAATGGCATTGTTGTTGAAGAAATGTCTGTGCAGGGGGAAGAATTAGAAACCTATTTTGAAAATCTAATAGGAGGGTACAAATATGTATAATCAATTGAAATCTGAATTTCTGAAACTGAAATATTCCAAACTGTTTATAGCGGTTCCAATTCTTTTTTTTGCAGGGCTGATTTTGTATGGGAGTTTCAGCATGTCCGCTGGGGGAACACAGCTCTTCGTTTCAGAGGGAGATGAAGAAACAAATGCTGCCATACAAGGAACTATTGGCTTTTTTGCATTTACATTTGAAAACATTGATACACCTAAATTTAGCGAAATTATGCAATCCTGTATATCCTGCAATGTATTTCTCTGGATTGTTACCCTCATTTTAACCATACAATTTTTCTGCTATGATTACTCTGCGGGTACAATCAAACTCCCTGTTGCCTATGGAATAGATAGAGTAAAAGTTTACTTTGCAAAGACTATTGTTATTGTTTTATATAATGCAGTCTGCTATTTTATATTCAATACCATTACGCTTTTGTTTACCTGTTTGCAAACCAGGTATCTCCCCGACACAACTGAACTGGCACAATATTTAAGTTATGTCGGATTAAATTTTTTAGTATTGGTTTCATTTATCTTACTTTGCCTTACTATATGTATCTGCCTGAAAAATATCGGTATCATCGCAACTGTCATGTGTTTATTTACACTGGGCGGCGCAGTAATATATACGGGGATATGGCAGAATTTTCACAGTCATGCAATATTAAAATATTTAGTCTGGCTGGGTCCATTATACTATTGGATGAACATGGGAACTTTCCGGCTTGAATATGGGCTAATCAATGAAATAATCATATATTTTATTTTCAGTATATTATTTTTACTGCCCCTGTCTGTTATACTTGTCAGAAAACAGGAGTTTAAGTAATTTTATAAAACTAATAATCACGAAATATTTTCTAAAATTCACCGAAGGAGAGAATGTTAATGATGTATTTATTACTGGTCTTATTAAATATAATATTGGCATTTTCTCTTTTTTCATGGAAACGCCAAATTTGTGAAATAACAAAACAGATTAGCGAAAACAAAAAACTGAGAATTTCCTTATCAAGTAAGCAAATAGAAAAATTGGCAGGTATAATCAATGAAAAAAATGATTTAGAACAGAAAACAAAAGTCAGGATTATACAGGAAAAAGAGCAATTAAAACACTCCATTGCTAATATTAGCCATGATTTAAGAACCCCTTTAACATCAATCCAGGGATATTTAACACTCTTAAAAGATTGTGAAGATAAAGAAGAACAGGAACACTATTTTTCTGTTATTCAGGCAAAAACAAACTATTTAACAGAACTACTGCAAATATTTTATGATTTGTCATTGATAGAAAGTGAGGATTATATTCTGGAAATTGAAAAAATAGACGTAAACAGAATTGTAACCGACTGTCTGATTGACAAATATAACGAACTAAAAGAACTGACACCCACTATTAAAATAGAAAATGCTCCTGTATGGATAATCGGAAATGCTGTTGCCTGCAAAAGAATTATTGATAACTTGGTTACAAACGCAATACGGTATTCTGATGATGATATTGAAATCGTAATGGACGCAGATGGTATCTTTACAGTAAAAAACACTACATCAGAATTAAAAAATATAGATGTTAATATACTCTTTCAAAAATTTTATACAGTAGATACATCACGTTCAAACGGTAATACAGGGTTGGGGTTATACATTGTAAAAGAGTTATTAAATAAAATAGAGGGTGGTATAAAGGAAATTAGTTACAAAAATAATATATTAACAATTTCTGTATATTTTAAACTTTGTTATTAAACCGAGGTGACCTTATGGGAAAATACTAATGCTGACGCTTAACGAGCAAGAGGAAAGAGCGATTGATAAAATCATAGCTGCAATAGCAGACTGCATATCACTTGAATCCGTGAGGACTATCCCTATTCCTGCTTCCGGGGAATGACAACCGAATAACCGCCGCCGGGTAATGATAAAAATGGGCGGCTTGTTCTCCGTGACGATTACCACATTTCCTCTCTGAATTGCGGCGGGAATGATTTTTGAAACATGCCTTAGTACAACATTGCGCAAATAACAGTGAATACAGCATCTGCTATTTGCGCCAGTACCGCGTTGTCGTCAGTCAACAATGCCACCGCATTGCATCCTTCCTCCGCCTTGTCCTGACACAAATATCAGGCATTGTTTTTCACTGTTATTTACGCAACGCTGTACCAGTTAAAAAGATACTTTAATGATATCTGCGGCATCCAGGATGCATTTCGCTGCAAACAGGTTGTTTGAATGAGTTAGACAGACTATAATAGCTGTTATTTCTATAAATAATAAAGAGGCAAATGACAAAGAGGCATTTATGAAACTGAAAAGGCAATAATATTATTTAGTACTTGAAAGAGCATATGTCCGTTGAAATGAAGGGCAGCTTTAAAAATGATGAATGCCATGCTGCAGAAATACGATTTTTTTAGAAAATGAGGAGAAAGACTATGAAAAGAAAAAGTTTTTTGATATTAATGATAGTTTTGGCAATGGGGATGACCGCTTGTTCATCCGAATCAAAAGAGGATGCGGTATCTGTGGAGACTGATTCCCCACAGGAAACGGATCAGAAAGAAACCACAGACAGAAAAGCTGAGGAAGCGGAAACGAATCTTGTGGAACCGTCAAAACCGGAGATTGCAGAGGAGGATGGAAAAGTTTCTCCGGAAGAAGAAGAAAATACAGTGTGCGATCCCATTGCCGGAATTGTTGAGAAGTATGAAGGTAACACAATCACTATCAAAAACCCGGATGATGACATGCTCTATTATTTTTCCACGGAACATGCACAGATATTGGAAGGATTTTCCACGGAAAGCGCTCACGCAGTAGAGGGGGATTTCTCCATTTCTGTGGGCGATAAGGTAGAGATCAGTTACCGGGGGCTGATTGATTTCGATGAAGAGGATCCGGATGAAGCTGTAAAAATTGTTGTGATCACAGTTGAATAAATTTGCTGTGAAAATATTGTCCTGCCTGTGGAGCTGGACGGTGACACGACAGACAGGAAGTTCATGGACGAAATCGTGGGGATGCTGGCATTGGAAGATAAACTGCACAATATGCCAGACAACCTTTCCGGCGGACAGCAGCAGCGTGTCGCCATTGCCCGCGCCCTGATCACCGAACCGGTCATCATTCCCTTTGCCGGCACAGTTGTCCCATATCAGTTCCCGTTCCTGCAAATGGGGCTGTTCCTCCTTGTGTTGTTTGGCATGGAGGTAGTCCAGTCAGTCTGGATGGTGCGCAGGCAGAAAAAACAGTATCTGCTTGAGCAGATGCGGGCACGAAGTTAAAATGAACTTAGGAACTGCAGGAAAATAACCGATGTAACTTGTGCAGGATATTTCTTCGAGGTGAAACTGCTACAGCAATTGTCAATAAACGCAGGCGTAGCGGGCTGCGGCGAGGCTTTTTGATATGCATCATCGGAGAAATAGACAAGTCAGGATGCGTCAGTTATTTTTTTACAGTTCCTCAGGTAAGAATTGATAGAATTTTGCACAGCATTTCGCGTCAACAGATAAACATTTCACAGCAATTAAATTGTCTTGGCATTTCGGACTGGCTATAATAATACGTCAGTCTGAGACAGCGGCAAAAGTTTTTCTTTTGCCGCTGCCGACAGAATACACTCAAGAATCCAGCCGCTGCGCGTCTGTCGCGTTGCGCGCTTAAAGATTCTTTCGTTACCATGTCAGGTGAAATCAAATGCTCATTTCATTCGCGCTTGATTTGCTGCTGACATGATATAATGGCAAGGAGGTGGCGCATTGATCCATATTGCAATCTGTGATGATGAAAAACACATGTCCGATCATATAAGGGCAATGGCCTCCGAATTTTTCCGTAAAAAGAACAGGGAGATCCAGCTTCGGACATTTTTAAGCGGTGAAGAGCTGTTAAACTATGACGGGCAGATCGACATCCTGTTTCTGGACATCCAGATGAATGGTATGGACGGTTTGGAAACAGCAAGGAAGCTGAGGGCGGGTAAGTTCCGTGGCGTTTTAATCTTCATTACCGTGCTGAAAGAGATGGTATTTCAGTCTTTCGAGGTACAGGCCTACGATTATCTGGTCAAGCCGGTGGATGAAAAACAGTTTGGGAAGACCATGGAGCGCCTTTACGCTTCCATGCAAAACGCCAGCGAAGACAGTCTGCTGGTGCAAAAGGGATATGAGGGACGCATCATCCGGGAGGATGAGATTGTTTTTTGCGAGGTCATAGACCGGAAAATATATCTGAACCTGGTTTCCGGCGAGGTGGTTGATTATTATGAGCGGATCGAAAATCTGGAAACGAAGCTGGGCAGCCATTTTTTCCGGTGTCACAGGAGCTATCTCATCAATCTGAAGCATTTAAAAGGATATAAAAACGGGACTGCCTGTATGGATAACGGGAAAGAAGTTCCCGTATCACGGCTGCGGAGCAGGGAGTTTTCCGGTGTTGTTCTGCAGTATATGAAGAACATATAAGAACTTTGCGGTTATCCGACAGGTCTGCGCATTTACTGCGCAGACCGTAAGAAGGTGATTCAGGAGTGCAAAAATCCCATTGCCGGAGGCAATTTAAAATGGATTTTTGCCTGTAACTGTGCAGGTACGGAACAGTTACAGGGCTTTTACATTTGGGGGCAGGTAACATGGCTGAGTATTTAGATTTTTTCAATATATACATTATGGGCGTGATGGAGACATCCTTCCAGCTTTATTTTCTGGCAAAAAACCTGAAAAAGAAAATGTGGCCACCTTTTTATTTTCTGTTTGCAGCAGGTGCAGTGATTACAAACGAGTTTATTCCGAGCGGCACGATTATTGGCTTTGTGGTGTTTGTCTTATTGATTTCGATATGTGGGGTTTTTGCCTGCCATGCGAATTTTAAGGCTTCGCTTCTGTATGCGATGCTGACAACGGAACTCATGCTGCTCTGCAGCGGAATTGTAAGCTCACTGATGAGCCTTCCATACCCATGGCTGCCTGCCTTTTTCCGTGAGACAGGAAATATTGCGGCCATGCTGCTCTGCGAGGCGGCGTCTTTTTTGCTGAGCGGGTTTTGCTATTATATCCTGTACCGCTATTTTTCCTGGGATGAGCTTTATCCCGTGGATGCCCTGTGTCCTGCAGATGCTCCTGATACCACAATGGGAATGCAGCAGATGTTTCTGATTTTTGTTCCAATCCTGATGATATTTATTATGAGTAACTATATCAATGCGATTGAATATGACTTCCAGTTTGAAATCCTGGCGGACAAAGGTCCGGCGGGGCATTTTTTCAGTCATGGGCAGATGCTGGCCATGTATTGTCTGGGACTTGCCAGCCTGTTCTGTATCCTGTTTTCCTATAAGAAACTGCAGCAGAATTTCCGCCTTAGCACTGAAATTTCATTGCTGGAACAGCAGGAACATTCCCTGAACCAGTATGTGGAGGAAGCGAAAACCTGTTACGATGAAACAAAGTCCTTTCGCCATGACATCAGGAACCATATCGCAGTGGTAAAAAAACTCCTGCAGAATGGGAAACTGGAGGAAGCCATAACCTATATGGAGGATCTGGACGATATGGCGGAAAAAATGTCATTTCCCTGCAGCACCAACAACCCGGTAGTGGATATTCTGGTGGGAAACAAGCTGGGGATTGCAAAAAGCATGGGGATAGATGTGGGCTGTTCCCTGCTTCTGCCATACCCCTGTGGCATTCGGGATATTGATATCTGTATTGTCCTGTCAAATGCGCTGGATAATGCAATTCGTGCAGTAAAAAGTCTGGATGCCGGTATGGAAAAGTATATCCGTGTGTCCGGGCGGATCCAGGGGGATTTCCTCATGATGGAAATTCAGAACAGCTTCCAGGGGAAAGGCGCGTTCAAAAAAGGGACGGGTCTGTCGAATGTAAAAAAAGTGGCTGAAAGATATGGCGGCGCCATGAGTATAGAGACACAGGAGAATGTATTTGTCCTCCATGTGCTGCTGATCATTCCACAGCATCCAGAAAGCAGCGCACAGCAAATGGATTAATATGTTACCTTCTATAACTGAAAAAGAAAAAGGAATGAAGGAGGAGGCAAAAGAAGCAGGGGAAAAAGCGAAAACGGAGCAGGAAAACGCCATCAGGAAGCGCAAGGAAGAGCGCGAGGAGCAGGAAAAGAGGATAGCGGAAAGCCGGAATGAGGATACAGATACCGTAAATCTGTAGAAGAAGCTGGGGATGCTGTTAAGACAGAACCTTTAATCTATACGAAAACCGGAGAAGCATTGAAACCGGAATCCGGCACGAACCTTTCTGTTTCGGTATAGGGATCAATGCGTTAGGCTGCAGCTATCAGAAAGGAAATAAAATGAAAAAAAAATTAATTCGTATTGTGTCGATTTATTCGGTGATATATACAGCAATTACATTGTTGAACAGCGTCTTGTATCTTTGCAACGGCGTCTATGAAGACCCAAGCGGCAACTGGCATGAATTAGACAGGGCTATCATTCTCCTGATCGGGATAGCGGCATTTGAGCTATGTACGAATCTGCCTGTTAAGCCTTTGGCTCTCAGGTATTTGATTGCATATATTCCCTCTCAGCTGTTGGCGTTTGCCTATGTCTGGTTCAGCGGACTGCGGGAACCCTTGGCGAAAACGGCGTACAGGGATATCTGGATTAACTTTACGAGCCTTTTTGTGCTGTTATGTATCATCAATACGGTCATTTATGTTTTTAAGAAAAAGAGAGGGCAGAAAGGAGAAAGGCAATGAGTAAATATAGCACATTATGGGAATATGTGCAGAAAAGCGGGAAGGAATCATTTCATTTGACTTTTGAAGAGATTCAGAAGATTGCGGGAATACCGATTGACCACTCTTTTCTGAAATATAAGAAAGAGCTTGCAGATTATGGCTGGCAGGTCGGGAACATATCCATGAAAGAACAGACGGTGTGTTTTCATAAGGCTGACTGACTGCTTCCGTTTTCCGGGAAGGTTTCATCAAGGCAAAATGCAAAGGTTGTATTTTACAATAATGGAGTGGGTCAAATTGAAAATATTGTATTGGATGGACTTGGAATGAATGATATGAATGAAAAAATGATAGACATTATTATAAAAAAGGCAGAAGCTCTGTGTCCTGATTCCCTCGCGCTGATTGGTGTGTATGGTTCGGTCATTACCGGAGATGAGTACGAAGAAGGAAGTCCCTTCTGCAGAAAAACGAACATCAAGGTGTACTTTACGCGAATGTTTTCAGGGAAAATAACAATCAAATATATTTTAACAGGGGTTATATGTATGGCTGCAGGTATATTTGAATCTTATTGCTATTCGTTCATAGTGAAAACCGACGTATTTAAAAATATATATTGTGGATCATCAGAAATTCATTGGGCATGGAACAAATTAATGGTCCTGATGGGGATCGGTTATATTATCCTTGCCGGAATTATGGGAATTAAATGGGGTCTTCTTTACCGCATAACAGGAAATATATGGGTAGGGCTTGGCGACCATTTATTCAATAATACTGTTGCTACCAATATGCGGCATGTCGTTTGGCTAAAGGGCGCAGACGAATTTCAGATTGTCCGGATCATGGCTGCACAGATCATATCCTTTGCGTTTGTGATGGTTGTTTATTGCTGCAGAAACAGGAAAGGAAACGGATAGAAATTTGGAGGGGGTGCTTTGAAAAAGTGAGAGTTTATTTGTATAGCTGTTTTGACTTTGAACATTGCGTTTATGGATATGACAGGTATTCCAGGCGCATTTTTTGTCCATATTCAAGTTGTTTGGCCTCTGTGATATGAATGATATTTCAACTTATATGAAATGGTTGGAAGACACGGTTTTATTTTTCGCGGGGAAGATGTTGCCGGGCAAATGCTATTTGTAATGGGTGATTTTGAAAAAGAACGCGCACACATCATATCCATGCAGTCAAATGGGATGGGACAGAATGGAAAAACTATATCAATTTTCGGGATTATCTGAATTGCCATCCTGATAAAGCAATGATATACGATGCCTGTAAGAAAAAACTGGCGTTACAATTTCCAGATGACCGAAAAAGCTATACAGAGGGCAAGCAGGAATGCATAGAATGCCTGCTGAAAGAAGCAGATATATGGAGACAGCGGCAGGATACATAGAGAACACAAAGACACGATGAAGGAGGTAAAAAACAATGCGTCATATTTATATTCGTGGGATTATTGGCCTAATCTGGCTGGTTGCCGCCATTGTATGCGGGATATCCGGAAGTTTCCCGATAATGGGGCTTTATCTGGTATTGGCAGGTGTATTCCTGTACTCCGCATATGCGGCATGGAAAAAAGAGAAGGACAGCAAAGGGGGGAGGTAAGATGGGAGAAACGCTTCTGACTGTTCAAAACTTAAGTGCGTGGTACAGTGAACAGAAAATGATACTTTCGGGGGTTTCTTTTTCGCTGGCGGATCATGAAGTGGCAGGCCTGATCGGATTGAACGGAGCCGGGAAAACCACATTTCTGAAAGTGCTCTCCGGACTGCTCCCTACTTTCCGTTCAGAGGGTATCTGCTTTCGTGGAGCTCCTGTGAATTTTCGGAAGCAGGATTTTAAGCTCTGCCGCTATACGGTGTTTGCCGAGGACAATTCCTTTTCGTATTTTACCTTCCGGGAATACCTGGCCTATGTATGCGCCGCATATGGGAAGGAGGTGCCGGATGTATCGGAACTGGTACAGGGCTTTCACTTTGAAGAATATACAGATACCCTGTTACGGGAGCTGTCAACCGGAAACCGGAAAAAAGCATTTCTGATCACGGCGTTTGCATTGAAACCCAGACTGCTCCTTCTGGACGAGCCGGTCAATGGCCTGGACTTCCAGAGTACGGAATATCTGTATAAGATGATTTCGGGGTATAAGGAGCATGGAACTGTGTTGTTTTCCTCCCACATTCTGGAGAGCATCACGCTGACCTCTGACCGGGTATTTGTCCTGGAGGACGGTAAGATCCGGCAGACATTTGAAGGCGGACAGATCAATGCCGCGGATATCCGGGAGGCTTTGCATGATGAAAATGACAGGTAAAGCGGCGGTTCGTTCTGCTTGCCTGGCTATAAATGGGTCGGGAGTAATGAGACATGAAAACAATGGGAAAAGAGACAAGGAGGATGGTGGGATGCCTGCTTGCCATCTGTGTGGCTGCGGCGGCAGGTTTCACGGTCCTTTTATCTTATATGACGAATGATTTCCAGAAAACAATGGTGGAGCATGATTATGGGACGGCAGGATATCTGGTAAACCACCCCGGCACAAATGTGGCGGCTGCATTTACGAAAGACAAAACGGACGCTGACCTGGAGGCCGGAAGGCAGATCCTTAAGGAGGCAGGCTGCCATGAAAATACAGATCCCAGGATGGTTCCCGCTGTCGCCGCTTACCAGAAGCGTACAGCCGTTATGCTTGGCTGTATGCTTTTTAGCGTTTTTGCGGGCATTTTTTTGACAGTCTGGATTTATATCAGGAGACAAAGGAAGGTACTTGCAAAGGCAGATACTGTGATTACCCGGTTCCTTTCAGGGGATACAGGACAGAGGATTGACAGTGAGGAAACCGGGGACTGGTACAGCCTGTTCCACAGGATCAATGAGCTCGCCGCTATCCTCTCTGCCCAGGCAGAGCATGAAAAACAGACGCGCGTATTTCTGCAGGATATGATCTCAGATGTTTCCCACCAGTTAAAGACGCCCCTGGCAGCGCTTAAGATGTATGATGAGATTATGGCGCAGGAGGGAATGGACAGGGAGACTATCCATGCATTCAGCCAGAAATCCCTGCGGGAAATACGCCGGGTGGAGGATGTGGTCTATACGCTCTTAAAAATAGCCAGGCTGGACGCAGGCACGGTCAGGATGGAAAAGGCGGAGGAAAACATGGAAATGCTCCTTAAGGACGTGACGGAACGCTTTGAGACACTGGCAGCCCAGGAAGCGAAAGAAATTGTGTTATCCGGGAGCAGCGAGGTTTCCCTTTACTGCGATGCCCTCTGGATGTCGGAAGCTTTGGGGAACGTGGTGAAAAATGCGCTGGATCATACTGGGAGGGGCGGCAAAGTAGTGATCAGCTGGGAGAGGACGCCCCTTCTTACAAATATTATAGTGGAAGACAACGGAACAGGGATCCATCAGGAGGATATCCATAATATATTCAAGCGGTTCTACCGGAGCCACATTTCCCAGGATACCCATGGAATCGGTCTGGGGCTGCCGCTGGCAAAATCCATTGTGGAAGCCCATCAGGGGACAATTTCCGTAACGAGCAGGGTCGGCCAGGGCAGCAGGTTTGTCTTAAGTTTTTTCCATCTTACAAAAGAGTAAGATGAAATTCATGTGAAAGTAAGACCCAGCGGGTAAGATAATTCCTGAAAGGCAGGTAATGAATATGAATATTCTTGAAGTACAAAATCTATGCAGGACCTATGGAAAAGGGGAGGCGGAAGTCCGGGCGCTTGACCATGTTTCCTTCACCGTGGGCAAAGGGGAATTTATCGCCATCGTAGGCGAATCCGGATCCGGAAAAAGCACGCTTTTAAATGTGGTGGGGGCTTTGGATAACCCGACATCCGGAAGAGTGCTGATCGATGGCAAGGACATTTTTTCCATGCCCGAAAAGAAGCTCACGGTATTCCGCCGCCAGAATATCGGGTTTATCTTCCAGTCCTTTAACCTGATCCCGGAACTGAATGTAGAGCAGAACATTACATTCCCATTGCTTCTGGATTACCAGAAGCCGGATCAGAAGTATGTGGAGGAGCTGCTGGAGATTCTGGGATTAAAGGAACGCAGGAAGCACCTCCCCAGTGAGCTTTCCGGGGGTCAGCAGCAGAGGGTGGCAATCGGGAGGGCGCTGGCGGCCCGCCCTGCTATCATCATGGCGGATGAGCCTACCGGGAACCTGGATTCCAGGAACAGCCAGGAGGTCATCACCCTCTTGAAATCCATGTCGGCCAAGTACAGGCAGACAATCCTGATGATCACCCACAATGAGAACCATGCGGATGCAACAGACCGGGTACTGCGCATGACGGACGGCAGGCTAAAGGATTTGGGGGTGGCGGCGAGATGAGAAGTTATCTTGAACTGATACCCCGGTATGAAAAGGTTCACCGCAAAAATAACCGGATCTCCGTGCTGTGCATCACGCTTTCGGTATGCCTTGTCATGGCGATTTTCAGTATGGCGGACATGGCGATACGCTCCCAGAAGAATTATTTTATTAAAACCAATGGCGAATACCATGCGGCGCTCCATGATGTGGAGGCGGAGAAGGCAGAACTGGTATCGGCAAGGGTTGACGTGGATTTATCAGGATGGGTCTACCAGGGCAGTACGGGGATTCTGTCCGGCAAAATCGTCAGTTTTGTGGGCGCAAATAAAGAAACAATGGAATCCCTCACCGAAATGGATATGACGGCAGGGGTGTACCCTTCCCTGCCGGATGAGGCGCTGCTGAATGAAAGTGCCATGGGCCAGCTGGGTCTGTCCATCGGCGATAACGTGACGGTTACGGTTCCGAACGGCTCACAAAAACAATATCGGATTACCGGGATCCTTGCGGACATGGGTTCCATGCTGAGGGCGGATATCTGCGGGATGGCGCTCTGCGAGGAGGGCTTCCTTGCCATTGCGGATGAAAACGCGGCAGACGGCACCACCTACCGCATCCGGTTTAAGAGCGGCGCCCGTATTCAGGAGGCCATAAAGGAAATCAAGAGCCAGTTTGGCCTTTCTGACGGCCAGATCTCAGAAAATACCGCTTTGCTGGGCCTGATGGGACAAAGCGAGAGCAATATCATGCAGGCGCTCTATCTGATCGCTGCGATCCTGGTTTTCCTTGTTTTGATTGCGGGGACGGTAATGATCTCCGCGAGCTTTAACACCAATGTGTTGGAGAGGACACAGTTTTATGGGCTGCTGCGCTGTCTGGGGGCATCCAGGAAACAGGTAAAGCATTTTGTGATCCTGCAGGGGCTCAGGCAGAGTGCGAAGGGCGTCCCTATTGGCCTGCTGGCAGGTCAGATTATGACATGGGCCGCCTGTCTGTTACTGGGATCCATCAGCGGAGACCGGTTTTCAGAGGTCCCGTTATTTGAATTCAGTATCGCCGGTATATTGGCAGGGATTGTGGTGGGCTTCCTGATCGTCCTTCTTGCTTCCCTTTCCCCGGCGAAAAAGGCCTCCAGGGTTTCGCCTGTCACGGCAATCAGCGGAGGCTCACAGCTGACGCAGAATAAGCGTGCGGCGAATACAAAACTGTTCCATGTGGAAACAGGCATGGGCATGTTCCATGCGTTGTCCGGGAAAAAGAATTTATTCCTGATGACCTGTTCCTTTGCCATCAGCATCATGCTTTTCCTTGCTTTCCAGGTGATGGTTGTCTTCCTGGGCGAGGGGATGCCTGCATTAGCCCCGTGGGCGGGGGATGTATCAGTGACAGCCGCTGTAGGGCTGGAAACTTCTGTAATAGAGGAAATCGAAGCCGTGGAGGGTGTGAAGTGTGCTTTTGGCAGAATGGAATATGGCGGTTTATCTGTTTCCTCCGATACCGGGAGCGGAACGGCCACGCTGGTTTCCTATGAAGAAAATCAGTTCAAATGGGCAAAAGGGGAACTGAACGGGGGAAATATCGATGCGGTTTCGCAAGGAGCCGGGGATATCTTAGTGTCCTACCGGGACGGCATGCAGTGGAAGGCCGGGGACATCGTGACGCTCCATACGCCTTTTGGGGAGAAACAGGTGAGGATTGCGGGAATCCTTTCTTCTACAAATGCATCAAGTGAAGCGGGAAGCCTTGGATACATCATATGCTCGGAACAGCTATTTACAGAGAGCATTGGTGCGGCAGGTTATACGACTGTGGATATACAGCTTGCAGGCAGCAGCACGGATGAGACAGTATCGGCAATACGGAGCCTGCTTCCATCTGACGTCTCCATTGCGGATAAACGGCTGTCAAATTCGGAATCCCAAAGTTCCTATTATACAGGCGCAGTGTTTATTTATGGGTTTCTGCTCATCATTGCGCTGATCACCGTATTCAATATCTTTAACAGTATGAATGCCAGCGTGGCGGCAAGGACCAGACAGTATGGCGTGATGCGCTCCATTGGGATGGGAGCCGGGCAGCTCTACAAGATGATTGCTGCAGAGGCAGCCACCTATGCAGTCTTAGGATGTGTCACCGGATGCGTCCTGGGCTTACCGTTGAATAAGATGATGTTCCAGTTCCTGATAGCAGATAAATGGGGAACAACCTGGCAGCTTCCGGTCGCCTCCCTGCTGCTGATCGTCATGTTATGTTTTGGATCTGCGGCGTTGGCGATTCGGCGGCCAATCAAAAAAATCGGGCAGCTGTCCATTGTGGATACCATAAAGCTGCAGCAGTGACACATGGATCTTGACTGGAAATGTTGAAATGTCCGATCTCTGTAACAATTTCTTCGTAATAGCAGGCTGCCCCTGCCGGCTTTTCACAGTAATTTTACCCTCATCCTGTCGTTCTGGATTTCTTTTTTCGTACTGCTTTGCCAGGAAATAAAGAATATATATCTTGACAACTGCCTTTTGGTGTCTTATACTGTATTTGTGAATACAATACAGTATAAGACAGATGGGCGGTAATGGTTTGGAGAATGTTGAAAGTAAAATCACTGCAGATCAGTGTTCTGACCGTGCAGAAGGCATATGACATTCTGCAGGAAGATGGATTTATTGAGACGACGGCAGGGAAAGGCTGCAAAAAGATAGAGGGCTGTCTCAATGATGCGATAGAGATTGCCCGTATGAGCGGGATACTGCTTGGTAAATTAGTCAGCTTATTAAGGAACTGTTGTACGAGGAAAATAAACAAGGAGGATTTTCGATGGCAAATGCTTTTATGGTATCAGGACTTACCAAAACGTATCAGGATTTTGTATTGGATCATGTTTCGTTCACTGTTCCAAACGGCTCCATTGTCGGACTGATCGGAGAAAACGGTGCAGGAAAAAGCACAACGATCAATGCGGCTTTAGGACTGATCCAAAAGGAGGACGGTGTTGTTTCCATCTTGGACAGGGAGGAACTGGATGGGGATATCAAGGAACAGATTGGTGTCGTGTTCGATGGCAGCAATTATCCGGAAATCCTTTCTCCCCGGAAACTGAACCGGGTCATGAAAAACATTTACAGGACGTGGGATGAACAGGTGTATTTCGGACTGCTGAAACAGTTTTCCCTGCCGTCCGACAAGCAGATCAAACAGTTCTCAAAAGGAATGAAGATGAAGCTGGCTATCTCTGTTGCATTTTCCCATCATTCCAGGATGTTGATCCTGGACGAAGCCACCAGCGGCTTAGACCCGGTTGTCAGGGATGATATTCTGGATATGCTGCTGGATTTCGTGCAGGACGAGGAGCATTCCATACTGGTATCCTCCCACATTACCAGTGACCTGGAGAAGATTGCCGATTATATCGTATTTATCCATGAAGGGAAAGTCGTTTTTGAGAAAACCAAAGATGAGCTGACCGAGCGGTACGGCATTATCAAGTGCGGTGCGGCGCAGTTTGACGCGCTGGATAAATCCGATATCACCGCCTGCCGCAAAATGGACTATGAATGGCAGATCCTGGTTTCGGATCGGGAGAGAATGCAGAAAAAGTACCCGAAGGCTCTGGTCGTCCCGGCAACAATTGATGAGATTATGCTGCTTTATGTAAAGGGGGAAAAGTGATGAAAGGTGTTTTGGAGAAAGATCTCTATATTGCCAGGAGCAATATCCTCGTAACGCTTGTCAGCCTTGTTGTTTTGGGCTTTGGCTTATCCTTCTTGCTGGAAACCAGCGCACTTCTGGTTTTAGCCCCGGTTGCCGCCACAACAGCAGCCTTTATCAGTATTACCAGTGACGCGGCTTCCAAATGGAATAAAAATGTCATTACCATGCCGGTATCAAGGAACCAGATCATCGGCGAGAAATTTTTGTTTTATATCCTGCTTGCCGTATGGGGGTTGCTTATTGCGTTGATTCCCTGTATTGTCCTTGCGTGTTTCGGTATGGATATAACGCTGCATTCTTTATGTCTGTACGGTTGTATTGGGATAAGCGCTACGCTGCTGGCAGGGGGCATCAGTCTGCCGTGCGCATACTTGTTTGACCCGGAGAAATCGCAGATTGTCTTTATGATGTCTTTTATGGCGACAACAGGGATTATTGCGGGACTTGTGCTTCATACTAGGCGGATTCTGGGATGCCGGGACATTTCACGTCATTTAGAAAACCGTCTGCGGCAAACAGATTGTTCCGGTGCTTTGGAAATGCTAAAATTAAAATTTACAGGGATAGCTGCATTTGAGCTGTGGCAAATCCGTCTGTTAAGCCTTTAGGAACTGTAGGAAAATAACCGATGCGACTTGCGTCAGTTATTTTTCTACAGTTCCTTAGTTCTCAGAGAAATGATGAAGGGGGTAAATGAGAATGCGTCATATTTATATGCAGGGAATCATTGGACTGATCTGGCTGGTCGCAGCTATTGTATGCGGGATACCGGGGAATTTCCCGATGATGGGGCTTTACATAGTTTTAGCAGGTGCATTGCTGTATTTCGCATATGCAGTATTGAAAAAAGAAAAGGGACGGCAAAGGGGGCGGGTAAGATGGGAGAAGCGCTTCGGACTGCTCCTTCTGGATGAGCCGGCCAATGGGCTGGACTTCCAGAGTACGGAATACCTGGACCGGCAGATTTCGGGGGATAGGGAGTATGGAACCGCGCTGTTTTCCTCCCACATCCTGGAGAGCATCACGCTGACTTCTGGCCGGGTATTTGTCCTGAAGGACGGCAGGATCCGGCAGACATTTGAACGCGGGCAGATCCATGCCGAGGATATCAGGGAGGTTCAGCATGATGAAAATGACAGGTAAGGCCTTTGCCAAAAAGCTGTTTGGGGCAAAATACGAGCGGCTGCCCCGGACGCTTTTTATGGATGTGATTGTATTTTGGGGACTGTATATTGCCGGCTTTCAGGTGCAGATTGCAACCCCGGTCCGGTTCCTGATGATCAGCGCCTTTACTGCAGGCGTGATGTGGCAGGCTCTTTCTTCCAGCGATAACGTGGTGGAACTTACGGCTATGCTGATGCTGCCGTATCGACGCAGGGAGTTTGTTTTCTCTTATGTGGGGATGCTGGGCGCCTATACGGTTCTCACAAAGACAGGGCTGCTTTTCGCGGTTTTGCTGGCCGTTTCTGCCTGGAAACCGGTAGAAGCCGTGGGAATGATCCTCTGCATGATCCATGCGGTCCTTATGGCTGCCGCGGTTTATTCCGTGAGGAAATACTGGTATGTGGGCGGGCTATGGGCTGCCGCCATAGTGTCCGCAATTTTATTTTTGGAAAATGAGATCCTGGCTGGCCTGTTGCTGCTTGGGAATGGTCTGTTTGCCGTCCTGATTTTATGGGGGGCAGACGGATATGGTTTTTATCAGAAGGAGCGTAAAAAAAGCCATGTGGTCCGTCATAGGAAGAGGGCAACACTTTGGCGGTATTTTTCCCGATATCTGAGCTGCCATAAGAATTATCTGCTCAATACCGCTGTGATGTGGTGCGCAGCCCTGGTACTGCCCTGTTTTTTGAGCGAAATGGCCGGTCTGTCCGCTATTCCGGTGGGGTTTGCGATTCTATCCTTAAATACGCCGATCTGTATCCTGCTGTCCTGCGACCCTGATCTGGAGCAGGCAGTCCGTTTCCTGCCCGGGCAGAAACGGCGTTTTTGCATTCCATACTGCCTGTTTATCTTTCTTTGTAATATGGCTGCAGATGTGATATTCCTCTGCAGCTGGCAGATACAATACGGCAGCGTCACTGTCCTGATGACTGCGGGGGCTGTTTTCTTTGCCCTGCAGAGCGCGGTGTTGTCTGTGCTGCTGGAATGGTTTTATCCCATCCGGGGCTGGAAGATTGAAAGCGACCTGTGGCACCATCCGCGGAAATATGTGGTTCCGGTGGTCATGCTCCTGCTCGCGGGGGGAGTCTTAGCCTGTCCGCCGCTGCTGCCTGTGCTGCTGGTGTTGCTGGCTGTGGAAATTATAAGTTTGCTTTTTATATGTCGGAGGTATTCGGAGCGATGGATCAATGAATGAAAAAAAGATATTATATGTTGAAGATGATTTAAGCCTGATTGAAGGCATGAAATTCACACTGGAGAAGAACGGTTTTCAGGTGGATAATGCCCGCACCGTAAAGGCGGCGCATCAATTCTTCCAGGGCGGCCGGTATGACCTTTTGCTGCTGGATGTCACGCTGCCGGACGGAACAGGCTTTGATATTTGTAAGGAAGTACGCAGGACTTCTGCTGTCCCGATTATTTACCTGACCGCCTCGGATGAAGAGATCAGCATTATAAGAGGGCTGGACATAGGTGGGGATGATTACATTACCAAACCGTTTAAATTGGGAGAGGTTCTTTCGAGGATCAACGCATTGCTGCGCCGTTCGGCACAATCGAATAAGAGTGACATGATTTTAGAATCGAATGGGATCAGGATAGATATGTCGGAGCGGGTCTGCTGGAAGGGTGAGGCAGTATTGTCGCTGACATTGGCAGAATATAAGCTGCTCTGCCTGTTCCTGAAAAATCCAAACCGCGTTTTGCCAAGGGAGATGATCCTGGACCGTCTTTGGGATGGGAACGGCAGTTATGTGGATGACAATACTCTCTCTGTTTATATCCGCAGGCTGCGGAGGAAAATCGAGGATGACCCCAATGTCCCCACAAAGCTTCTGACAGAAATCGGGTTTGGATATAAATGGGCAGTGTGAAGCGCGAGAGTACCTTGTTCAGTGATCTCAGGTTTCACACGGAAGAACGCAAGAGCAGCGTTCCTCGAAGATATGGTGGGAGACGCGAAAAGAATGGGAAAAGAAACAGGAAGGCCGCAGTTCCTGCTATGATGCGGAACCAATGACTGGATATGCAGTATGTTCACAAAGAATCCGGAAAGATAGGAAAAAGACGCAACTTTGACACATCTTTTTGGTATAATGAATATATTGGAGGTTATATCTTTTTATATATCCTAGTACAGCATTGCCTAAATAACAGTGAAAAACAGTGCCTGATATTTGTGACAGGACAAGGCGGAGGAAGGAGGCAATGCGGTGGCATTGTTAACTGACGACAACGCAGGACTGGTGCAAATAGCAGGTGCTGTATTCACTGTTATTTGCGCAATGCTGTACTAGTTTCTTTAAATATTCCTCGAGTTTTTCATATTCATCTTTTACAGTCGGTCTTGTTGTGATCGGTGGCATAACGCTTAACACAATCGCATTTGGATTAGAAATCAAATATGCGATATTCATAAATAATTTATAACACTCAAGATACCAAGGTGGATCCATTATAATAATATCAGCCTGTACACTATAGTCCTTCAATTTTGAAACATCACTATCTACTACTATTACATTTTCAGATAACTCCACACTTCCTATATGTTTATTTGCATTTCTGTCTAAAAAACATATTTATAAAATTCTGGATATTCATTAACAAAATATTTAAATAATGTAGGTACTCCTAAAAATATTACTCATACTTCGCATACTGATATATGCTAAAGAATTATAAAAATCAATTGCTCCGCAAATAAAAATGGTATAGGCACTCTGTTTTTGCTATAATGAAATTACCCACTAATATCATCAGCAAAAGGAGACCTATACCAATGAAAAGCATAGCAGAAATCTTCGATAATAGCAAGGAATTACTTGACAGTATCTCAAATTTTATAGACAAATATATCGGCTCTTCCCTTTTGCGGAAATGTGGCATAACCAAAGTCATTGACAGCGTTACGGTAAAAACTACTTTTGAATACGCAGACACCCCGCTTTCCCGTCTCATAGGTACCGTCAAGGAGTCGAAATTTCTTGAAAAATGCGTAAGCGCCAAGCAGCTGCTGACCGATAAGGTCCTTGTCGGGTTTGCGGCGGCAAGCCCATATCGGATGTTCAAGACCGGAAATTTTTTCCGCGACTACAAAAAGGATACGTTCTACCGCTTTGACCTGATGCCCAGGGCAAACTGGGAACGCCTCCAGCTGGAGGCAGCCGGCAACGTGATCCGCGATATGGAGTCGCAGACAGATAAGAACCATACATGCGCCCTTATATTTGATGACTCCTTATATGCCCGTACCGGTGGAAAGGGGACTGACTTGTGCGGCAGAGTGTTTGACCATAATGACCACAAGATGCGTACCGGATACCGGATGATGACCGGCGGATGGACCAACGGCGATGTTTTCCTTCCATTTTCCCAGACGCTTCTTACTACCCGCGACAACAGCCTCATGGTCGGCAGGGATACCCCTGTTGACCGGCGCACCATCCGCGGCAGACGCAGGGCCGCCGCAAAAGAAAAAGGCACAGACACCGTATGCCGCATGGTCAGGGAAGCCAAAAAGTCAGGGATCCCCTTTGATTTTGTGCTGTTTGACACATGGTTTTCCAATCCTGCCCAGCTTGTAGAACTAAAGGGCATGGAAGTGGACACGATTGCCATGATCAAGAAAAACAGCACAAAATACCTATGGACAGCCCCTGAAACTGGTGAGATAGGCAAGCTGGATGTAAAGGAAATCTATTCCCGCAATAAAAAGAGGAGGGGAAAGTCCAGATACCTGCTGTCTGTCAATGTGACGGTAGTGGATAGCGAAGGGACAGCCATTCCGGCAAAACTCGTGTATGCGCGGAACCATAGCAACCGCAAGGACTGGGTCTGCTTCGTGTGCACGGATACATCCCTGTCCGAGAAGGAAATCCTGGAAGCATATATGCTCCGCTGGCAAATCGAGACCTATTTTAAACTCACAAAGAGTTACCTGAAGCTACGGACAGAGTGCCACAGCACGAGTTACGATGCAATCACATCGCATATGGTGATTGTAGCCATACGGTATATGATACTCGCGGTAGAACGATTCAAAAACAGCGACAACCGGACGATAGAGGAACTGTTTTACGGTGTCCAGCGTGAGATTGTCAACGAACTCATGGACTGTGCCATTGTGCTTATGATAGATACTCTGCTTGACAGCATAAGGGAGTACTATAACGCATCGGAGTGCCAGATTGCGGAACTGGTGTCCCTCTTTATCAGCAAACTGCCTGAAAACTGGAAAAATCGTTTCCAAATGCCCAAAGTGGCGTAATTTCTGGTAGTATGCCTAATTTTAGTATGCGAAGTATGAGATATTATAGTCTGTCCTTTTTTAATATACCTTTTTTACATTTTGAACCAAAACTTGTACACCCTTCTCACTAAAACGCCAATCAGAATCTAAAAAATGAGCAACTGGTTTTGCATATATATATTATATTTTTCCGCTTCTGCACTTTTGCTCTTATCTTTTTCAAAATACTTTTCTTCTGATAATAAATTCATACATTTAAGTCTTTTAAGTGAATTAACTATTTCTAATGGATGTATACCCTTTGCATATTTTACAAGATTAAAAAAATCAGAATATTCATCAGTTGCCCTCTTAATTTGTTCATCTATAATCTCTTCGTAGTCTTTTTTCAGAAAGTAACTCTTTCTCATTCAATTTATTAAACACATATTCAAATGCTAATGTAAGATCTTTTATTCTCCTGTTCGCATCAGATGTAATAATAGAACCTTCCCTTAAACAGTAGGAATATAAATCTCTATCTGCCATAACAACCTTCTTAGCGGCTAAAAAGGTATCCACTGAATAACGCACTTCCTCAAAAATGTGTTCTTCATCAAAAGAGTTTTTTTCTATAATGTCACGTTTGTACAATTTCCCCCATACTGGGCGTGTGCTATATTTTCCCATCATCACACACTTAACTGCATTTATTGAGTCAATTTCCAGTTTTTCAGCAGCTGTTTTCGATCTTTTATAAATCCCGTTCACATATTTTCTTCTTCCAGCAACTTCATATATTTTGGTTACATGCATCTGCCAAAACAATTTATTTCACTTTTGACACAATAATGCCAAACACAATTGTACAATCTTCATGAAGTAGAAGAAACTTTATAAACTGTTTTGTAGTGGATTAATGCCATTCAAAATAAACTCCAACGCCTTTACACTTTCATCTCTACAACTTATTTTCAAAAACTTCACAAATATTTGTAAGCGTAAAATATCCAACACCAACAATGCATTCCCATCCGCCGCCTACATCCCCATACTCTCATAATGGCGGATTCCTCTCTCAAATACCAGCTTTGCCAGGAAGAAAAATGCGACACTGACCGCTGCCGTCGCTGCTGCAAAGAAGAGCTGGTGCTGTCCCCTTAAGACCTGCACCGGGACCACGCAGATGAACGCGTACGGAACCACAAACAACAGCAGGAGCTGCACCGCCCTCGGGTAGATCTGAACCGGATATTTCGCATACTGCCCGACACTTGCAGCGACATACGGGATCGTCGTCCGTCCGCCGGAATCGTACCAGAACGCAGTACTGTTTCCGATCAGGTAGACGGACATGCACAGGAGCGTGCCGCACACAATGAAAAACAGACTCATGAAGACGGTTCCGACATTCAGCATATCCAGCCGCACGAGCAGGACAGGCAGACTCACGACGCCCACGCCAAAGGAGCTGATGCCCTGCAGCCCCATTCCGTACGAAAGCACCTGAAACAGCGGTGAGACGGGTCTTGACAACACCGCGTCAAACTGCCCGTTAAAGATCATGCCCGGTATATCCCAGATCCCCTGGAACAGCACGCTGCAGATGCCTTCGGCGATGAACAGAAAGGACATGATCAGAAAGATCTCATCCCGCTTCCAGCCCGCGATATCCGGAACATTGCTGTATATGACAAAGGGAACTGCCATGCCCAATACTTTGGTGAGAATTCCTGAGAGGAGCATCATCCAGAAGTTGAAGGTGTACTCCATCTCCGTTTTAATATACTGTTCTTTCATTTTCATAAAAATCCGGATCATACATCAACCTCCTGCGATCGTCATATTTTTGCGCGCACAGCTGTAGAGCAGGCAATGAAACAGCACCAGCACTGCCAGCCAAGCAACCTGCGTACCCAGGATCTGCACGATGTTCATGCCCGTCCCATCTCCCAGAAGAACGGAGATAGGAACCTGGATCATATATGGAAACGGTGTATAACGCGCCATACACGCCAGCCAGCCCGGGAACATCGCCACAGGCACCATGGCGCCCGAAAAGAAATCAAAGAGCGCCGCGCGCGTCCACGAAATGCCCAGATACCCTGTAGAAAAGAAGCAAAGCAGGCTGAAAACATCGATGATCATGATGCGGAGCAGCACCGCCAGGATGACACAGGGAATGAACGTCGCCACAGCAGCAGCCTCCGGAAACTCCATGCGGGATCCAAAGAGCCCAAAGCCCGCCAGAACCACCAGCAGATTGACCAGCGCCTGAAATGCCAGCGCCCCTGTCATCTCAGACACGGACTGCACCAGAAACGGAACCGGACGCAGACATCTGGCGACAACCATGCCACTGCGTATCTCCTTCGCCAATATGTTTTCCGAGGACCATCCCAACAGATTATTGAGGGAAAATGCGATCAGAATATAGGTAAACATCTCTCTCTGTGTCATGGATCCGATCGTCCCGCTCTGTTGTCCATACAGCGCCCCCCACAACATATACTGCCCAAAGAGCAGCACAATGGGGGTCAGCAGGTTCAGCAGAAAACTCGTCTTGTAATACAGATGACTCTGCAGAGAGATCGAGGTGAGCCTGAAAAAGTATCTCATGTGCCTTCCCCCTTTTGAAAAATCCTGGAGACGACCTCGTCGATATCCGGTTCCTGAATGGTGATGTCCTCAATCTCAAATGCACGGGTAACAGCATGCAGCACCTCCTCGGAGGAATACTGTTGTGGCTGGTAGACGACCTTTGTCGTCCGCCCCTCCGCCGTGATCCTTGCCTCCGGAAGCAGCAGCCGTATCTCTTCCCGCTCTCTTCCCGTCACCCGCACCATTTTTTCCGTCACGTATTGATGCTTTAACTGATCCAGCGTGCCGTCATAGATCAGTTTTCCCTTGGACAGCACTACCGCATCGTCACAGATCTCGTCTATGTCATCCAGATCATGGCTGGTCAGCAGGATCCCTGTTCCCTTTTCCTGATTCATCCTCCGCAGGAACGTCCGGATCGTATGCTTCACATTGATGTCCAGACCGATCGTCGGCTCATCCAGAAACAGCAGCTTAGGCTCATGCAGGAAAACCATCCCGATATCCGCCCGCATCCGCTGCCCCAGCGAGAGCTTTCTAGCCGGGGAGGACAGGAGCGGCTCCAGTTCCAGCAGTTCGACGATCTGATCCAGATTCCGCTGAAAAGCCTGCCTGTCCAGCCGGTACAATGTCTGAACAGCATGATAGCTCTCGATCACCGGGATGTCGATCCACAGATTTGATTTCTGCCCAAACACCACGCCGATCTCCCGCAGATACGCCCTTCCACCCTTCCTGGGATCTTTTCCAAATACGCGGACTTCCCCTGCGGTCGGTGTCAGAATGCCGATCAACACCTTGATCAGCGTTGATTTTCCCGCTCCGTTCTCACCGATACACGCCAGCGCCTGCCCTTCCTGCGCCTGAAAAGAGATCCCGCCGATCGCCGTCTTTTCCATCCACTCCGAATGAAACAGATTCTGCACGGCGCCCCGCATTCCCGGCTTCTTGACATTCACACGGTATATTTTTTTCAGATCCTTTACTTCGATCATATGCCATCTCCCTCTGCACTACCCGATATCCGGCTCGTCTTTTAGTTCGATCACACCTGTCGCTTTCCCCTCGGTCTCGAACACAACGATCTCATTCTTCCCGGACTTCAAGAGCGGCGCCGGTATGTACAGGCGCTTCTGCGGTCCGATCTCCCAGTATCTGCCGAGATTGAATCCGTTTAAGAACACGCAGCCTTTTCCCCAGCCGTCAAGCTCGAGGAACGTATCGCACGCCTCGTCCACCTCCAGCTCAAACCTGTAGAATGCCGGGAGTCCCTCTGTGCAGTCCCTGTCAAAATCCAGCCTGTCAATGTTGTCGAGCGGCAGCGGATACATCGTCCAGTTGTAATGGATATGCCCGTTGATCTGGACGCACTCCGCGATCCCCTTTCGCTGGCGCTCCATCAGCGGACCGAAATTGACGCGCCCCATATTCTCCATGAGGATATCGATCGGCGCATCCTTTGCAAAGGTCACTGGCTCATTCTGGGGCTTTGCCTCCTCATCGGCAGGCGCCGCATTCACATCCTGCGCTTTTTTCACTGCTCCGGCGAGCACATCATACTCCCCGTCAAGCTCCCTGTCATACAGGTTCACGACGCGCCTGCCGTCCACAAAAATATTCGCACGGTCATTTGCCCCCCACAGGCGGATGCGCTCGATATTCTGCTCGTGCTTTAAAGTCGAGTGGTAGAGTATGTAGCCGTAACTTTGTCCACATTTCTCCATGCAGACCGGAAAGTTATCCACGATCGGTTCCGACAGGTTCTCCAGATTCTGCAGCAGTCCCGTCTGTGACACGGCTGTCAGTTTTCCGTATGCCCTTTTCTTTATTTCCGTTGTAAACTCCACCTTCGGGATCGGCGCATATTTGCTGATCACTTTCTGGAACTTGTGATATTTCCCGGTGAAGTCTCCCGCCTCCGTGAGCAGCGCGTCATAGTCATACGAGGTCACGTCCGGTGTCAGCTCGTCGTAGTAATTCGAGCCGTTCATAAATCCGAAATTCGTGCCGCCCTCAAACATATAGATGTTGACATGTCCCATGTCCAGCATATCGTCCAGATCCTGCGGGCTCTCCGGATTGCCGTGCATATGGCCGCCGTTTCCCCAGTGGTCAAACCAGCCCACCCAGAACTCCGCGCACATCAGCGGACCGCCCTTTGCATACGGTGCGAGCACCGCGAAGCGCTCCTTCGTGCGCGAGCCAAAATTTCCGGTCGGATGGATCCCGTCAAGACAGCCGCAGGAGAGCGATTCCTCAAACGGACCGTCCGAGGTGATGAGCGGCACTGTCACGCCGCGCTCCAGCATCAGATCGCGCATCGTCTCCATATAGCGGGTGTCATCCCCGTAATACCCATACTCGTTCTCTACCTGCATCAGGATCACCGGACCGCCCTCCGTGATCTGCAGCGGTGTGATCAACGGAAACAGTCTGTCATAATACTCCCTGACATGCTTCAGGAACGACTCATGACATGCCCGGAGACGCATCCCGTCCTCCGCCAGCAGCCATGCCGGAAGCCCGCCGAACTCCCACTCCGCGCAGATATACGGCGAGGGGCGCAGTATCACATACAGCCCCAGCTCCTGCGCTGTCCGCACAAACTTCACCAGATCATACCTGCCTTCAAATTCAAACACGCCTTTTTTTGACTCGTGGACATTCCATGCAATGTAAGTCTCCACCGTATTGCAGCCCATCGCCTTTAATTTTTCCAGACGGTCACGCCAGTACTCCGGCACCACGCGGAAATAGTGAATGCTGCCGGAAATCACGCGGAATGGTTTTCCGTCCAGATAAAAATTGTCCTTAATCTCAAATCGTCCCATAGTACAACTTCTCCCCTGCTTTTATTTCTTTCCAAAAAAACTTTGTACTTTAAATCATATCACCCACAGCGCAAACGGTCAATTGCAATGGAAAGTCATTCTCAGAAAATTCAGGTAATTGAATACATTTTTCAAACACACTCTAAGATTTTCAGTATAAATTGTATGATTATTCTCAAAATTGATTTCCATGAAAGTGTACAAAGACAGAAGGTATGGCAGTAGCCATACCTTCCCCAGAACCGTCCATGCAGATCCTTATTTGTAAAGCGCATCAAACTGTCTCTGTAACTCTGCCGTAACCTCGTCGATACCTGCTGCCTTCAATGCGGACTGATACTCTGCAACGATATCCTCTGCCGTTCCCGAGTACTTGCCGAATGCAATCTGCTTCATGTAGTTCGTCGTGATCTCGTTGATGTTGGAGATCTGTGAACGGATGTTGTCAACCTCTGCCACGAACTGACCATACGGATACTCGATCTTTAACTTGTCATACTCGTCATACAGTTTGTTGATCTTATCCCAGTCGCGTGTCGCGTCAAGGATCTCCAGGTCGTCGTTACGTCCCCACCAGTAGTTCGTCGTGCCGTTGATATTGTCTGTATCCTGGTTGTAGCCTTCCGGTGTTGTTCTCAGACCGTCGTCTGTCACTTCATAAGACACACCCTCGATACCATAGCAGAACAGCTTGTAGCATTCCGGATCGTTTCTCAGCAGGTCATATACCATCAATGCCCTCTCCGGGTTCTTGCTGCCTGCGGAGATCGCCATCGCGCCGTGTGTGATCGAGAGCGCTGTCACATTGCCTGTCTCCTGACCAAAATAGAAGAAACCTGTCTCTGCATTGGGATCGTCATCATAGATCGTGTTCGCCGGTGTGTGGCTTACCAGATCCGTCCATGTCTGTGTGTGGTGCTGCTCTGCCGCAACCTTCCCGATCCTGTAGTCATCGCGGTTTGTCGATGAAGTGTTGTTCAGAACGTCTGTCTGCCATACGCCGATCTCGTCCCACTCCTTCATCATCTTAGCGAACTCTACGAGAGAATCCGTATCCGTCACATACGGAGAGTACACTGTGTAGAGATCATCCCTTGTGCCGCCCCACATAGCCGCTGAATTGATACCATCAATAGGTACATAGTTTGAATGGGAAGCGATCCAGCCGCCTGCCATCTGTGCATACTGTGTACCGTCGGAATCCCAGGGGATAATGTCAGGATAGGTCTCTTTCACATACTTGAAGTATGTTGTCAGATCCTCCCATGACTTGACACCGTCCGCAAGACCGGCAGCCTTTGCCCAGTCGAGACGATAGATAAATCCATGGTTCGTCCACTGTGCATAGTTGTCCTCAGGGATCAGGTAGATCTCACCGTCATACTTGCACAGCTCCCAGTTCTCCGCCGGAACGCTCGCGTAGGTCTTCGGCGCATAGGTCTTTAACATATCCTCTGACAGCTCCAGGAATGCGCCGTTCTTGGAGTTCGGCCACGCGTCGAGCCAGTCGGAAGCCGTTCCGACAAGGTCTACCGTACCGTCCATCTGTGCCAGGGTCAGGTTGTAGTTGGAGAGATAATCCGTCCAGCTGATGAAGTACGTCTGCAGCTCCGCATTGCACTTCTCTGTCAGGATCTTGTTCAGCTCTGCCATCATCTCGTCATACTTTTCTTTCGTTCCGGTCGGTGTCTCTCCGGTCGTCATGTATGTAATGACTACATGCTCCGATGTGTCCACATTCGCCCATGGATCATCTGACGAAGCTGCCGCATCACCGCTGGATGCGTTGTCTGTCGACGCATTGTCCGCCGATGCGTTGTCATTGGACGCCGGTGCAGAGGTATCCGCCGATGCCGGTGTATCGTTTGTGTTTGAGTTTGAAGCCGAGTCTGAATTTCCGCCGCCGCAGCCTGTTGTCAGCCCGGCAATCATCGTGGTCGTCAATAGTAACGCCAATACTTTCTTTTTCATTACTTTTCCTCCTGTTAATTTATATTGCTTATCTCCGCCCGAGCGGAGCCACAGCCTGAAATATATATTCTTGATCTCTTCGTGCTAACCTTTAACGGCACCGACTGTGATACCGCTGATGAAATACTTCTGTACAAACGGGTACAGCATGACGATCGGCCCTGTCGCGAGCACGGCGTTTGCCATCTTCACGCTCTCCTGCGGGATATCTGCCAGGTTGATGAACTGACCTGCTACGGAGTTCTTGAGCGCGTCCGTCTTGTTCACGATCTCATACAGGGTGAACTGCAGTGGCTTCACCGCAACCCTTGAGCTCAGGAACAGGGATGACTGATACCACTCGTTCCAGTAACCCAGTGCGAGAAACAGTCCGATCGTCGCAAGCGCCGGCTTTAACATCGGCAGGATGAGTGAAACGAAGATCCTCATATCACCCGCGCCGTCGATCTTGCCCGACTCCGTGATCTCATGCGGGATCGATTTGACGAAATTCTTCATCAGTATGATCAGCCACGGTGACATCAGCAGCGGCAGCAATACCGCCAGATAGTTGTCCTTGAGATGATACGTCTGAGTCATCAGCAGATAGTACGGTGCAAGTCCCGCCTGGAACAGGCTTGTAAAATAGATGAAGAACGATATCCCGTTGCGGAACGGAAAATCCTTTCTCTGGAGAGCATAGCCCGTCATCGCGATGATCGACAGTCCGATACCCGTTCCGATCACTGTCAATAAGATCGTCACCACGTAAGACCACCAGATCCCGCCGCTCTTTGTGACCATGTCATACGCCGTCAGCGTGATATCCTTTGGCAGGAACTGCACGCCTTCCGCCCTGATCACCGACTCGCTGGTGAAGGACGTGCTGACGATGATGATGAACGGTATGATACAGCAGATGGAGTAGAGTGTCAGGAACACATATCCAAATCCCCTGATAATTTTATCCGAAGTGCCAAGCTTTACCTTGGCGCCTGATTCCATAAGGTCTTTATCTTCTTTTGCCATGTTGCTCCTCCTCTCCTAGAACAGTGAATAATCCGGCTCTATCTTCTTAACGATATAGTTCACTGCCATGACAATGATGAATCCGATCACGGACTGGTACAGTCCCACTGCAGATGCTGTGGAGAAATTGAAATCCGTCATCGTCGCACGGTATACGTATGTCTCAATGATATCCGTCGTGTTGTAGAGGATCGGGTTCGTGCCTACGATATTGTAGAACAATCCGAAGTTGCCCTTCACGATACCGCCGAGTGCGAACAGGAGCAGGATCACGATCGTCGGCTTCAAGCTTGGCAGGATTATGTAGCGGATCCTCTGGAATCCGTTGGCACCGTCCACCTTCGCAGCCTCCATCATCTCCCCGTCAATACCCATGATCGCCGCAAAGTACACGACCGAGTTATATCCGGTCTGCTGCCACAGATATACGATGATCATGATCGGCGGCCAGACATTGGGATCGGAGTACGGCTGCCACCGCTCCAGACCGAGATTTGTCAGGATACCGTTCACGAAACCAGTGTCATAGTTGAGCAGGTTAAATACCAGAATGCCCACCAGAACCTGTGATATGAAGTACGGCAGGAACATGATCGTCTGGGACACCTTCTTGAACCATTTGCTCCGCATCTCGTTCAGAAGGATCGCCACAAACACTGCCAGGAAATTGCCAAGTATGATAAATGCAAGATTGTACAGGATCGTATTTTTCGTCAGGCTCAACAGCTTTCCTGAGGTTGCAAGGAACTCAAAGTTATCCAGACCGATAAACTTACTGCCAAAAATTCCATCCCTGTAGTTGTACTTTACGAATGCTACCCAGATACCGGGCAGCGGTGCATAACTGAATGCCAGGAAAAACAGAACGGCGGGAAGACACATCAGAAGCAGGACTCTGTATTTCTTTACTTTCTGAAAGAAGGTGAGGCTCGCATTATAGTTGCTCTTCACCCTGGTTTTTGTATTCCCCATTGTATTACCTCCCTCATTTTTAAATTGACTGTCCGAAACCGATTTCATAAGTAAATAATATAACTTCTATTGTCAAAAGTCAATACGTTTTTATGTGCCCGGAGACGTATTCTATAGTTTTCACATTGTTTGCGTCATATTTTTGTGCACATTGTATATTTTACTTTTGGTCACTTTTGACTCCCGAACAAAAAAAGAGCGAAAATAAGACTTTTTCATCTTATTTGCACTCTTTGCTATGAAATCGCATTCATATCGAACAGCTAACGATCTGCTGCACTGCTCAGCATTTCGGCGCCGGTCCGCTGCTCTCCCGTATCACGAGACTCGGCATCACCATGCGCAGCGCATCCCTTTTCCGCCCCTCGATCAAGGCGATCGAAGTGTCGATCAGCTTTCTTCCGTACTCCTCATAATTATAGTCGATACTTGTCAGCCGCGGCATCGCCATCTCAGCCATATATGTATTGTCATAACTCACCACGGACATGTCCTGCGGTATGCGGATGCCGTGTTCATTCAGGCTTCTCATGATCCCTATCGCCGTGAAATCGTTGACGGCGATCACAGCCGTCATGTCCCTGCGGCTTGCCAGCATCTCACTCATCTGTCTGTAACCTGTGTCAAAGTCATAATGCCCGCCGTCATCCATGACCAGTCCCGGATCATACGGTATGTTGTTCTCCCTGAGGATCTGCTTGTACATCTGTGATTTCTCAAAAGTGGCAAGCACGTCCTGCCTGCCGCCGACCAGGGCGATCTTCCGATGCCCCATCCCCAGGAGATGTTCCATCAGAAGCTCCATGGCCTTCATGCTGTCAATGCGGACCACATGGCACCGCGTCCCGTCCAGTTTCCCTGTCACGATCACAGGGATCGTTGACATGACGTCGTTGATGAGCTCCACGTACTCGATACTGGAGGACAGATCGTCCACCCTGCCGCCCAGCTGGATGATCGCGTCCACTTTCTGCTGCTGCAGCTTCCCCAGAAGCTCCACTTCATTTTCTGTCTTCCCCAGTGAATTGTAGAGCACGACTGTGTAGCCCGCTTCCCTTGCCGCCTGTTCACAAGCCACAAAGAGGGAGGCATAATACGGATTTCTGACATCCGCCGCCAGCACCCCGATCGTCTTCGTTCTGGTATCGGCAAGTCCTTTCGCCAGCACGTTTGGCTTAAAATTGTACTTCGCGATCAGCGCCTCCACTTTTTCCCGCTTTTCGGGGCGCACCTTCGCATTTCTGGTGAGCACTCTGGACACGGTCGCCGGAGATACGCCCGCTTCCCTGGCTATGTCATATATTGTTATCGCCTTGCCATCACTGCTCTTCTGCATGGCACATAACACCTCCTTAGTAGTTCCCTTTCGCAGAGTCTATCCGAAATATGATAACCTCTCAATACGAGTATACACTTTATATTTTCACTGTCAACCGCTTTCACGGAAATACCTGGTACTCCGTCCGTGCCGTGCAGAGCAGGCAGTTCACAACACTGCCTGCTCCCCGGCCGGACAGCGCTCAGTGATCTTTTGGCATAAAGATCTCCCGCCCCAGCTCCACCAGGATCAACAGCGTCACCGGTCCTAAGATGACACCGCCGATCCCGTAGTAAATCACCCCCGCATACACAGCGATCAATATCGCCACCGGCGAGAATTTCAGCCCGTTCCCCAGCAGCCTCGGCTCCAGAAATTCCCGGATGATCACACACATAAAGTACGTGATGATGATGATCACACCGCTGACGATATTGCCCTTTAGAAAGCCCATCACGCCGATCGGTATGAGCACGATCCCTGTCCCGATAAACGGCAGGAAATCCATAAGTCCGGCAAGCACGCCGTAGAACCATCCCTCCGACGTGCCGCCCAGATACAGGCCGATCGTCGCGGTGATGCTGATACACAGCAGGATGATGGTCTGTGTCTTTATATAAGTCTTGACCATATTTCCGAGCTTCTTGCCGATGCGCAGGATGATGGACAGAATGTGGTCGATCGCAGGCTCGATCGCTGCGAGGCTCAAGAGCCCCTGCTGCCAGCCCTCGATCTCGCGCGCAAACAGGACGACGCAGATAAAGCTGACCACGACAAAAGTCCCTGCGCGCCCCGCCACAGACAGATATCGCAGGCTCCCCGTGAGCAGCCCGTCGCCGGATCTTGTGAGGCATTGTCCAAGCTCCGAAGCCCTCTGTGTGATCCAGTCTTCGACAGTCCCCCGCTGCAGCTGGAAAAAGTCCTCGATCCCGGCACTGAGCCCCGCGACCAGCTGCGCGATGCTGTCCGTCCAGAAATCCGCATTCTGCACGAACGTTCTCGCCTTGCTGACCAGAAAAGTGCCAAGCCCCACGATGATCAGTGCCACGATCAGGATAATGCCAAACAGGATCCCGCCAGCCATAAATCCCTTCTGCCCGGATCTGTTTCTGGCTCTATCCCGCCGCTCCGCCCTGAAAGCAGTTTCGCGCCGCTGGCAGAAGCGCTGCAGCGGCACCACGATCAAGAGCGCCACCAGCAGCGGCAGAAAATACGGCAGCAAATACTTTAAAGCCAGCAAAACTGACACCGATGTCAGAATATATAATATCACCCTCTGATAGTCACTCCGCGCCAAAAAATCCATCTTCATTCCCCGCCTTCTTCGTCGGATGCTCCCTGTGATCCTGATGCTGCCAGAGCGCACCCTATGTAGATCTCCCGATGTCATATTCAGCCGCAGGCTGGCAAGCCAGTCTCCCCACACGGTCTCAATTATAGTACCCCTGCACTGCCCTTTTTATGCAGTCCGCAAGTCTGATTTCTGACTGTCTGTACCGGGTGTGCGTGTTCACAAAAAGACCACCGCATGCGCGGTGGCCCTGGCATCTTTTTGGCAGTCCTTATGATCCTGCTATGACATTCCGTTTACAGTCTTGTACTTATACAGCATCTCCGCGTGATTCTGTTCCTCGATCTGGATGTCCGCAAGGAGCCTGCGCATGTTGGAATCCTTGAAACAGAATACATTGGTATTGTACTCCGAGGACACAAGCTTCTCGGACGCGATGCAGTCCGTCGCAAGGAAATTGTCTGTCTTCTTGTCCGCGGAATCGCTCATCTTGTCGTAGGTCGCCTTGGGGCTGTAGTTCCTGCCGTCCGAATCGTTGCAGTTGCAGGACGGCACTTTGCCGCCAAGTACCTGCTGCAGGGAATCATAGTGCTCCTGCTCCTTGCCCTGCAGGGTCTTGAACAGATCCTTCAGAACCATGTCCTTTGCCTCACCGGAATAGCGCTGGTACTTCTCGATGCACGCCTGCTCCTGTGTCTGCAGGTCTTTCACTGCTGTCATTTCTTTTTCTGTTAAAATCATAATTTCCTCCGTTCCAAAAACAAATTTATAGGTTCTGCGGAAATATAGCTGACACCTCCCGGCGCGGTCTGTATCGGTCACATTCCCACAACTCCTTTATAGTATCTGAAAAACGGGAAAACTTATTCGCGGAATCGTGAACAGCAAAAAGACCACCGCAAAAGCGGTGGTCCTGTGCACAAACGGGCAAAAACTATTTCCCCGCCTGGTCATCTGCCCAGGCTCTCTCACTGTACATGATCAGCGGTCAATCACCCCAGGAGACTGAGCACTCCCTGATTCGACTGATTTCCCTGTGCGAGCATGGACTGACCTGCCTGGGAGAGAATGTTTGCATTCGAATATTTTACCATCTCTGTCGCCATATCCGTATCGCGGATCTGGCTCTCTGCTGCTGTTGTATTCTCAACTACGTTATCCAGATTGTTGATCGTGTGCTCTAATCTGTTCTGAACTGCACCGAGGAGAGAGCGTTGTGAAGACACAGTCGCGATCGCATCTGCAATGGAATCGATCGCATATGTCGCTGCCGCACCTGTCGTATCTTTTACATTCAATCCCTTAACGCCGAGTCCTGCCGTGTCAAGTGCCTTGATCCCCACACCGATCTTGTTGGTCATATCTGCATCCGCGCCTACATGAAGGCTGAAATTCAGATCTTCCTTGACATTTACCTGACCTTTATTGATCAGGAAACTCAGTTGCCTGCTATCCGCGTCATAAGCCAGTTTGTTGATATTCTCTGTAGTTGCAGATGCTATCGTATCAAAAGTTCCAGCCGTAACAGCCGTGCCGGCTGTTCCATCCGCTTTGATCGGCTTAATATTTGCTGTTTTCACCTCCGCCTGCGTCGTATCTGTACCAATATTATTGGCAAGAACCAGTTCCTGCTGAATCATCTGGTATGCTTTATGGGCAGTGATAACATTCGCGTTATTGTCATCAATACCGTTTACCTGTGCTGTGCCGTCAGCTTTTGTCCTGTCCTGCATTGCATAGTAATCTACACCCTTATAGATCGCATGACTGCCCTCGCCAATCTTTTTGATGATATTATCTATCGTCAGTTCGTTTTTATCCGTATTTTCTGTTCCCGGCTGATTTTTTTCGGCAATTACCGTATACTGTACCCCATCAAGCGTAATCTGCTCACCTTTCTTGGCGACTGAAAGAGAGGCTGTGATCCGTGTATAGTTACCCGCCTGCGTATCTGTCGCCGTTGCATCCTTATTATACTCACCGATCGTATACGTCTTTCCTGCTATCTGGACGGTATCACCGACCTTTAAGGTATTCATAGTAAAGGTTGCCTTTGTAGCGCCTTCTGCCAATGTCCCATCCAGGCCTGCATCCTTTGCATTGATGTACTTTTTGACAGTATCTTTGTCACCCTTTAACAAATAAGTCTCATTGAACTTGGTTGTCTCTGCAACTCTGTCGATCTCTGTCAACAGCTGATCAACCTCATCCTGGATCGTCTGGCGGTCAGATAGTGCGTTTGTTCCGTTTGATGCCTTCGTCGCAAGCTCATTCATACGCTGCAGCATATCATGCACTTCTGTCAGTGCACCTTCGGCTGTCTGCACTGCACTGATACCGTCCTCCGCGTTCAGCGATGCCTGCGAAAGACCACGGATCTGTTTTCTCATCTTCTCAGATATAGAGAGGCCTGCTGCGTCGTCCGCCGCCCTGTTCACCTTGTAGCCCGATGACAACTTCTCTGCTGACTTGGAGAGCGTTCCCTGTGTGATCCCTAACATTCTGTTTGCGTTCATAGCTCTAAGATTGTGCTGTACTACCATAAAATTACCTCCGTGTAATCTGTGCGGCTTCATCAACTGCGATTCCACCACTTGCTGCGGGCAGATCCATTGCCCACGTCCATAGTTGTTTGTTACTTTCTTTCAATATTTAATTGTCTTTGGATCGTGAAACAAGTCTCCTGATCCTATATGAATCATCACGGTTTTCCGGTTATGGCGCCGTTTCCCCGGATACCCATGGTCATCACCCTGGCTTACAGTCTATCCCAACAGGCTGAGTACCCCCTGGTTTGCCTGGTTAGACTGTGAGAGCATGGACTGGCCTGCCTGAGAGAGGATGTTCGCATTTGAATATCTCACCATCTCCGTCGCCATATCCGTATCACGGATATGGCTCTCTGCCGATGTCGTATTTTCCACTATATTGTCGAGGTTGTTGATCGTGTGCTCTAATCTGTTCTGGACTGCCCCCAGCAGTGAACGCTGTGATGACACTGTCGCGATCGCATCCGCGATGGAGTCGATCGCGTAGGTAGCTGCCGCCCCTGACGTATCTTTTACATTCAGGCCCCTGATGCCGAGTCCTGCCGTATCAAGTGCCTTGATACCCACACCGATCTTGTTGGTCATGTCCGCATCTGCACCTACATGGAGACTAAAGTTCAGATCTTCCTTGACGTTTACCTGCCCCTTTTCGATGATATAACTAAGTTTCGGGCTATTGGCCGCATCATAGGCAAGTTTATTGATATTTTCTGTCGTTGTACTCACGATCTGATCAAAATCAGTCGCTGTAACGGCCGTTCCAGCTGTACCATCCGACTTAATGGGTCTGATATTAGCTGTCTGCACTTCTGCCGCCTTCACATCTGTGCCGATATTGTTTGCAAGGATCAACTCCTGCTGTATCATCTGATATGCCTTATGCGCTGTTATCACGTTTGTATGATTGTCATCGATGCCGTTAGCATTACCGTTTACCTGCGTCGCATCTTTGGGATCCACTCTGTCCTGCATCGCATAGTAATCCACACCCTTATAAATCGCATGGCTGCCTTCGCGTATCTTGGCAGCGATCGTATCTACATTCAATTCATTCTTATCTGCGTTCTCTTTGCTTGTATCAGTGCTGCCCGTCTCTCCAACTACCGTATACTGCACTCCATCCAGCGTAATCTGTTCGCCTGCTTTTGCCGCCCGAATGGAAGCCTTAATGCGTGCGTAATTGCCGTCTGTTGTGTCTGTAGCTGTGCTGTCATACTCGCCGATCGTATACGTCTTCCCGGCGATCTGCACTGTATCGCCAACCTTCAGCGCATTCATTGTAAAGGTGGCCTTTGTAGCTCCCTCTGCCAACACGCCGTCAAGACCTGCATCCTTGGCATTTACGTACTTTTTAACAGTGTCCTTGTCACCTTTCAGGAGATACATCTCATTGAACTTCGTCGTCTCCGCCACCCTGTCGATCTCCGTGAGGAGCTGGTCGACCTCGTCCTGGATCGTCTGGCGGTCAGAGAGTGCATTGGTACCGTTGGAAGCCTTCACAGAAAGCTCATTCATTCTCTGCAGCATATCATGAACTTCTGTCAGCGCGCCCTCTGCTGTCTGCACCGCGCTGATACCGTCCTCTGCATTTAATGATGCCTGTGAGAGTCCCCGGATCTGTTTTCTCATTTTTTCGGAAATTGCAAGACCTGCTGCGTCATCGGCTGCCCTGTTCACCTTGTAGCCCGATGAAAGCTTTTCTGCTGATTTGGACAATGTGCCCTGTGTGATGCCAAGCATCCTGTTAGAATTCATTGCTCTGAGATTGTGCTGTACTACCATTATAATTACCTCCGTGTAATAAATGTGCCGGGCAGTCCGTTGCCCGTCTTTGATCTGATGATCATTCGTTACTTGTTTTTACGATCTCCATATTTAGTTGTCCTGGATCGTGATGTGATATCCGATCCTGTATGTGCGATCCACAGATGCCCGGATTGATATCCGTCCCTTCCGGACACCCATGGCTGTCACCTTCTGCCGCGGCCATTCCTGCCAGTCTTTACGCGAGGCATTTGTCTTCTTCCGCAAGCTGTTTTGCGGCGGCTCTCTTCTCGATCGCCTTTCCTCTCGCCACGTTGATCTCCCTGGGAGCGTCCACCATCAATTTGAGCGTGTTCTCATTTCCCCCCAGAAACGTGATCCTGACATCCTGACCTACCATCAAGTACTCGTTCTTGTTCACTGACAATCTAAGCATTGTAAAACCTCCTTGTTTTTGTGCTGACCATGAATCCATTCATGTGCATCCCTGCGGAATCCGCTCCGCAAACGGATCTTTACTCCCTTTGCCGTCATGCAACATTCTGTATAAATTGTTGCACCGGCAGTTTATCAGCAGTATGGTTATACCGTACTAAGGAACTGTTAAAGAATTAATCTTTACATCTGACTTGTCTAAATCTTCTTATGCCGCGTTGTCGTCAATCGGCGTACCCCAGTACGCCTCATTCCTCCGCCTTGCATAAAAAGATTTATACTGCGCCATCTGCAAAGTTAATTCTTAACAGTTCCTAAAGATAAGCTGAGGGGACAGTATTGACATGTTTTCAAGGAAAGGAAGGAACATTATGAGCACAACAGAACCGATCAGAGACAGGCAGAAACTGCTGGATTTCAAGAACTATTATCTGAATGAGCGATTAAATCTGCGCAATTATGCAATTATTATCTTAGGTCTGAACACCGCACTGCGCATCAGCGACATTCTGAACCTGACATACGATGAAGTCTATCTCGACAGCAGGGTACAGGAGCACATCACGATCAGGGAACAAAAGACCGGAAAGGAAAACCGGATCCTGCTGAATCATGAGACGCGGACCGCGCTCGCAAGATACCGCCAGGAACTGATAAAAACCGAAATGTACAGGAACGGGAATCCCTTTCTCTTCCCGAGTCCCAAAAAGGCGCGCGCCCCGATCTCGCGCACGCAGGCGTACCGCATGATCACTTCCGCCGCGGACGCGGTCGGCATCGAGGGACACATCAGCTGCCATTCCCTGCGCAAGACCTTCGGCTACCACGCGTGGAAACAAGGCAGCGATCCGGTCGTGATCATGGTCATCTTTAACCATTCCTCGCTCTCCATCACAAAGCGTTACCTGTGCATCGAGCAGGACGACAAAGATGACGTATATCGCAGCATATATCAGAACACGGCAGCATGACAGTGCCCTGATGTGACATGCCGTCTCTCCTGCGCGCAGACTGTTTTCTGTCAGAATGATTTTTCGAAAAACCGATCTTTCGTACCATGCCAGGGCTCGCTCCATCAGCAGCCAGGGCTTTTTCGTGCGCTTGTGTGTCTTTTTGCGTAATTTCTGAACAGTTCCCTAGCATGTGTTTGAAAAATCCAGTAAATTGGCGCCTATAGAAAATTTTTTGAAAAAAAAGAAAAAAGGACTAAAGTTTTGAAAGCACCCCACCGATATATAGAGTGTAAGCAGGAGATGCAACAATTTATACAAATTGTTGCATCTCCTGTCGTGCATAGAGGGTGCACAGGAAATTTGACAGTGAAAGCTGCCCGCACACACAAAAACAGCCGCCTGCATGTATCGCAGCCGGCTGTTTTTACTATGCGAACAGCGCCTCAAACTCATCCCTGCCGATCTTCTCCTTCTCCAGCAGAAGGTCCGCGCAGGCGTGAAGCACATTTTCGTGTTTCATGATGATATCCTTTGCCTTCTTGTAGCAGTCGTCCACGATCGCCTTCACCTCGACATCGATCTCGCCCGCGACCGCCTCAGAGTGGCTTCTCGTGTGCGCCAGATCCCTGCCGATGAACACTTCATTGTCGTCCTCGTCGTAGTTGATGACGCCGATATTGTCGGAGAATCCGTACTTTGTCACCATTGCCCGCGCCACCTTGGTCGCCTTCTTGATGTCGCTCGAAGCGCCGGTCGTCACGTCGTCAAAAATGATCTCCTCCGCAATACGCCCGCCGAGTGAAACCATGATATCCTGCAGCATCCTGCCCTTGGTGTTGAACATCTCGTCGCGCTCGGGAAGGGGCATCGTGTAGCCCGCCGCCCCGAGTCCCGTCGGTATGATCGAGACGGTGTAGACCGGTCCCACATCGGGAAGCACATGGAACAGGATCGCATGTCCTGCCTCGTGGTAAGCCGTGATCTTCTTTTCCTTCTCCGATATGATGCGGCTCTTCTTCTCCGCGCCGATGCCGACCTTGATGAAGGATCTCCTGATGTCCTCCTGTTTGATGAACGCGCGGTTCTCCTTGGCTGCCTGGATCGCCGATTCGTTCAGGAGATTCTCGAGATCCGCTCCCGTGAAGCCCGCTGTCGTCTGCGCCACCTGCTTCAAGTCCACATCCTCCGAGAGCGGCTTGTTCTTGGCGTGCACATTGAGAATCTCCTCCCTGCCGCCCACATCCGGCGGAGACACCGTGATCTTCCTGTCAAAACGCCCCGGGCGCAGGATCGCCGGGTCGAGGATGTCGACACGGTTGGTCGCCGCCATCACGATAATGCCCTCGTTCGTGCCAAATCCGTCCATCTCCACAAGCATCTGGTTCAGGGTCTGCTCGCGCTCGTCGTGACCGCCGCCCATACCGGTGCCGCGCCGCCTTGCCACCGCGTCGATCTCATCGATGAACACGATGCAGGGGGCGTTCTTCTTCGCCTCGGCAAACAGATCGCGCACTCTCGACGCGCCGACACCGACGAACATCTCCACAAAGTCAGAACCCGATATGGAGAAAAAGGGTACGTTCGCCTCGCCCGCGATCGCCTTTGCCAGCAGCGTCTTACCTGTACCGGGCGCGCCCTCGAGAAGGACACCCTTGGGGATCCTTGCGCCGACCTTTGTATATTTCCCGGGATCTTTCAGGAAATCCACGATCTCCTCGAGATCCTCCTTCTCCTCCTTGAGCCCTGCCACATCCTTCAATGTGACTTCACCGCCCGTCATAAGGCGCGCCCTGCTCTTCCCGAAGTTCATCATCTTGCCGCCGCTGTTGCCGGAATTCTGGGCATTCATCATGCTGAACATAAAGACCACAACAACAAGCAGCATCAGCAGCGGGAGCAGCTCCGTGATGAACCAGTTCTCCTGCGGCACATCCCTCACGATCGGTTCTATATTGTAGCCCTTCACGATCTCCTGCGCCTCGACGACATCAGAAACGTAGAGATTTCTCTGCTGGTTATCTTTCAGCGTAATGCGCAGCATACCTGTCGGCACCTGTGCATTCGGATGGATCTCCACATCCACGACCAGCCCCTCCTCCATCTCGGACATGAACTGCCCCATCGTGTAGGAGCCGCCGCTCCCGCTGTTGGTGCTCGCCCAGATCAGCACCAGCACCAGGATCAATATAAATATAAACGTCAGATTAATTCCTTTTGCACCTTTTCCCAATTTCTGTCTCCTTCTAGTCCTAAAACGAATAAGAATCAGTCAAGCTCAACCACGCCGATATACGGAAGATTCCTGTAGCGCTGGTCGTAATCGAGACCGTAGCCCACGACAAACTCATCCGGTATCTCAAAGCCTGTGTAATCCACCTTCACATCGACAACGCGCCGCTCGGGTTTGTCGAGCAGCGTGCAGAGTTTCATGCTGCCCGGTCCGCGCTGCCCCAGCAGTTCGAGCAGATAGCTCAGCGTCCTTCCGGAATCCACGATATCCTCCACGACAATGACATCCTTATCCTTGAGCGGTTCGTCGAGATCCTTGACGATCTTGACAACGCCGCTGGACTTTGTATTGCTGCCGTAGCTTGACACGGACATGAAATCCAGTGACACCGGCACCGAAATACGCTTGGCAAGCTCACACATAAAAAAACTGCCACCCTTGAGCACACACACCAGATGAACCTGTCTGCCTGCGTAGTCGTGGCTGATCTGCTCACCGATCTCCTTTATCCTGGTGTCCACTTCCTCCTCCGTCAACATGACTCTGATTCTCTCAGCCATATTCGAGTCCTCCTTTGTTTTTTATCCGCAGTCCGCGCCCGGAAATTCACGGCGTGCATTTTGCGGCTCTCATACATGTAACGATATCTGCTGTACATCCTCCTCGAATGTCAGCGACAAGATCGTTCTCGTCGTTTCACCGACCTTGTAATAGTTGCTGATACGCTCCCCGACGATCCAGATGACATGATCCCCATCCGTCACGAGGCAGATCTGATCGCGCTCCTTCTGCGGGATCTTGCGATCGATAAAGTACGCTTTCAGCGTCTTTCGCTGATCTGCGGCATTCACCGTCAGATAATCACCTGGTCTGCGGGTTCTGATGACAATACTTCTCTCTATTCTATCATAATCAAACCATTTCGTATACTTATTTTGCGGAATATTTTTAAAATCAATACCATTATTTCCCACAGGGAGCAGTTTCGCCCTGATCTTCCGATGCGCCCCCACGAGGATGACCAGCTCTTTCCCTGCCGACAGCGCCGCCGTCTCCTCCGCCGACAGCGCGATCTCCGACAGGACCACCTCCTGTGTCATACTGTCAGGCTCCCTGCGGATGCAGACACCTGTATAGTCGCGCCTTGCCTGCAGCTGATGCGGCAGGTGCAGCACCCGCCCGCACTGCCTGTCCATCAGCTCCCGGATCTGCCTGACATGCACCGCCCCCAGATCCTTTCTGCTCCCGGCTGCCTGCGCGAGCACCTCCATCGCCACATATCCCTGTATTGTCCCGTGAAGCGCCCTGAATTTCTCACAGTCAATATGAAATGATCCGGACGCCGCCGTCACGCATGTCTCCAATCCCTGTCTCGTGATTTCCGCGATCAGCCCGTATGCCGCCTCCAACTGCTCACAGGCGTCGCTGATGTGGCTGACTGCCGCGGGACTGATCCTGCGCACAGCCGTGTCAAGTATGTGGTGGCGTATGATGTTCCTTGAATAATTATCCTCCAAATTCGTGCTGTCTATGCAGTACGGCACCTTTCTTTCCTGCAAAAAGCATTCGATCTCGTCTCTCGAAAGACACAGCAGCGGACGGATGATCCTGTCGCGCACCGGCGGGATCCCGGTCAGCCCCCGCAGCGACGTCCCTCTGAACAGATGGAACAAAAAAGTCTCACAGCTGTCATTCTTGTTGTGGGCTATGGCGATCCTGCCCTTTTTGCTGCCAAGCGCTCTCGCGAATGCCGCATAGCGGATCTCCCTGCCAGCCTCCTCCGTCGATATACGGCGCCTGCGCGCTTCTGCCTCCACATCCGCCTCCACCAGTGTATAGCGTATGTCGTCCGCAAGGCACAGGCTTCTGACATACGCGGCGTCCTCTGCCGCGTCGGGACGGATCAGATGATTGACATGGACCACGCGGATGTCGATCGGGATCTCCCTGCGGATCTCCAAAAGCATCAGCAGAAGACAGACCGAGTCCGCACCGCCGGACACCCCCGCCACAATGCAGTCCCCCTCCTCGATCATATGATGTTCCCTGACATACCGCAATACCCTGTCAACCATAACCTCTGTTCACTCCCCAGATTTTAAAATGTCCGATCCGCGCGTCAGAAACCGACGCGCCGCTTGATACAGCAGGTGAGGACTGTCATATCGTCCCGGATGCGCCCGCCCTGGCTGTTGATCGCATATCGCAGCAGATAGTCCGCCATCTCCTTCGGATTCTGGATCGGGCTCCTCGAAATGATCTCCCGCAGCCTCCCCGCAGCCTCCTCCTCGATGGCATCCGAGATCCCGTCGGAGATCATGATCAGCATGTCCGTGTCCGCAAGCCGCACGCTCTGTGTGATCGGACACAGCTCGTCCATGCTCCCGAGCGGAAGCGTGTCCGCCGCCACCTCATCCACCCAGTTCCCGCGCTTGATATAGCTTGCCGCAGCCCCCGCCTTGACAAACTCCGCCTCCCCTGTCAGCAGGTTGACTGCGCAGACATCGAGCGTCGTGAGGTTGCAGCCGCCATTCTGTGCGGCGATCGCCCCGTTGACCATCGAGAAAGCTTTTTCCTTCTGAAACCCTGCCTCCATGAAACGCTCCATGAACTCGATGACTGCCTGGCTGTCCCTGCACGCCGGCTCACCGCTCCCCATGCCATCCGCGAGCATCACGACCACCTGACTCTGATTATATTCCTCCATCGAGAAATTGTCACCGGAAATTTTCTCATCCTCCCTGACAGCCCTCGATACCGCGCTCAAGACCGTGTACCTTGGCTCGTCCTCATAGATAAACGTGTTGTACCCTCTTCCGATCGCCGTCGCGCTCTCCGCAGACGGCACCAGCTTTCTGCCGAAGAACGCCGAGAGGAACCCGCCCAGCACGCTCGCTGACACAGTGTGTCTGCCGGCTGCGCGCGCCTCGATACTGATCCTGTTGCCACAGCGCCCATCCAGTGCGGACTCGCAGCTCCCCGCAGCGCCGCCCTCTATAAATACCAGCCCCCGGACGATGATCCCCTGTCTCTTCAAGTGATGTATCAGCGCCTTTCTCCTGTGCTCCATCGGCAGGCTCACATGGACGACCGTGTCTGCCACATCCGCAAACGCACCTGATATCTCGTCGAGATGGCTCGCAAAGATCTCCTTCGTCTCCTGCAGCTGCTTTCTGTAGAGCATATCCTTCCTGTCCCCGCCGGCTGCGCCCGCCTGCGGTGCCCCCCGGTAGAGCCTTGCCAGCTCCTCGTAAGTCTCCGACAGACAGTACAGTTTCCGCTTGCTGTAGCCATGGAACAGATTTCCCTCCATGACGCCCGATTTATTTTCTGATGTTCTGATCTTCAACATGATCCATATCCCCCTCAACAATTCTGGTTTATTAACCCATTATAGAATGAGGGTCTATCATTTTTTGTCAAACCTGTGCACCGCAATGCGTTTTTTTATTGACAATAATCGCAAAACACCGCCACAAGGCAGAGGAACACGTTCCCATACCAGATAGCGGTGTGTCAATCTCATCAGTCCGTCTCCTGAAATATGATCTCATTCTCGTACACAAGTCCCAGTTTATCCTTCGCCACTTCCTCCGCATATTTCTTTGTCTTCGTGTATGTGGCAAACTCCTCAAGCTCCTTCGCACGCGCCTCCTCCACAGAAATCTGCTGCAGAAGCTCCTGCTCCCTGGCCGCATATACTTTCTCCTTCTGTTTTAATGAAATGGAATTGATGCCGACGACGCCAGTCATGATCGAGATGGCAAGCAGGGCAATGGTCATTCCGAAACGGTTCTCATTCTTGGCGCGAAGAAATTCCGGTGTCTTACGTTTTGTCTGGTTTACATTTTTTACTGGTCGTCCTGCAGCCCGTTTTCCTCCTGCCGCCTTTTTTGCCATTCGCCGTCTTCCCCTCTCCTTCGTTTGCTCTTTTATGACTATGTACTTTCATTTTATGACGATTCACGGTACACGTCAACCGCATTTTTTGAAATAAAATGTTAAATAAACGCGCCAGATTATGGAAGTTTTTAACAAAAAGACGCTTGATCGGCAAAAACAGCCTGCGAAGCTTTCCGAGGATCCTGCCGATCAGCCGAAACAGGCTTCCGACGGTCTTATCGATGACCAGGCAGCTTACCCGGACGAAAAAGCGCCCCGCCGTAACCGCGTACAATGCCATCCCGGCCGCCGCACCGAGCACTGCCGCGAAGCGGATCACACCGTTATTGCCGTAGTAGAGCAGCGTGAAGCTGAGTCCGAAGCAGGCTGTCCAGTAGAGGATATCTTCGAGGTCGACTGCAAGCCTGCCATGCCGCACCAGCCGCCGGAACAGTCGGATCACATCATACACAAACGCCAGGAATGCACCTGTGGCGATCGAAACCAGCCAGAAATACCACTCCTTTACAATCTCTCCACTCATCAACCAAACAGGCGTGTGAGCAGCCCTTCTCCTTTTTTCGCCAGCGTGTTCTTGTCAGAATAGACCAGGGAGTCCACCTTGCCGTCCACATCCGCCTCGCCTTTCTCCAGATTAAGCCTTCCCACATGGAGGTTCGTGCCCTTGATGGCAAGCATCCCGTCCACCGTCTCCATCAGAATGTTGTTCTCGTCAAAAGAATGCACCTCCACCACGCCGGTGATCCTGCACTCCCCGCGCTGCTCCATGCTGAATCTATGTTTTCCTATGCCTGCGCCGCTCCCGCTGTTTCCAATGCTTCCACTCCTGCTTTCCATTAGACTACGCCCTTCTCCTCATACGAGTGCTCCCTATATTATATGAAAGCATCCGCTGCTATATGTATCGGAAAAGTTCTTTCGCCTCATCCTTTTTGACAGTCTCCTGCACATCGAGGATCTCCACCTTCGTCTCCTTGTTGCCAAAATGGATCGTCAGTATGTCTCCCACCTTGACATTTGCCGACGCCTTGGCAGGTTTGTCGTTGATGAGCACGCGCCCTGCATCGCATGCCTCGTTCGCCACTGTGCGGCGCTTGATAATGCGCGATACCTTTAAAAATTTGTCCAGCCTCATACAAAACCTCCTGTCATGCAAAATGATAACAACCGATGAAGTGTCTCATCGGTTGTGTGCAAATCCATGTAAAAACAATTTATCTGTTTACTTCGTCCTTCAATGCCTTGCCCGGCTTAAACTTCGGTGCCTTGGAAGCCTCGATCTTCATGGTCTCACCTGTCTGAGGATTCCTGCCCTCTCTGGCCGCTCTCTCGGATACCTCGAATGTGCCAAAGCCAACTAACTGAATCTTCTCGCCCTTCTTCAATTCTTTCGCAACAACCTCTGTAAAAGCAGTAAGTGCCCTCTCAGCGTCCTTCTTTGTCATGTCTGCCTGTTCAGCCATAGCGGCAACTAATTCTGTTTTGTTCATTGTGAACTCCTCCTATAAATATCTGTAAATAATATTACTTTGCGCCGTTTTGACGCCTATATTATTTATAGGCGAAAAGCGTTTGTTTGTCAAGGAAAAAAGCCTAAAATTTGCTGATTTTTATAGGTTTTGGTAAATTTCCCGTATTTTTTCCTACTCGTCAAGCTTGATCAGGTCCGTAAAGGAATAATTGATGTCCTTCTCCTCCTCGTCGATCTGCAGTGTGTAGCTTCTGGGCTGATATCCGGACTTTCTGAGCGTCACCACGCAGCTGCCGGGAACCTTGTTGAAGCTGACCGGCGTCACGCCGATATAACTGCCGTCGAGATACGCCTCGACGCCGTCCGGCGCATCGATGTACACCTTGTATTTCCCTTTCGATGATACGACCTCGTCCTTTTTGTCATCGTCCTTCCCGTCCGTCTTTTTGTCCGAGGACTCCTCATCCTCGGATTCCTCCTCGTCCTCGTCATCCAAAGGCTTTGACTGGTATTTTTTGTTTGTCGTCGTCTCCTCGTCATCCTCGTCCTCATCGTCGTCGTCATCTTTCCTGTCCGACTCTTTTTCCGATGCCTTTTCCGTTGATGCCTCCTCTGTCTCCTCCTCGCTCTTTTCGAGCTCCACGGCGACGCTTGCGGAAGGTTCCGCCACCCTGATATACTGCGCGACAGTGTCATACCCGTCTGCCGTGATGCGCATCTGGTGAAGACCGTACTCGATCTCGACAGGCTTTGACACATTGACCTCCCTGCCGTCGATGTACACCTTCGCCGTAGCCGGCGTCAGTGTGAAGATCACCGTCCCTTTCTGGACGACCGTGATCTCGACCTCTCCCAGATCCCACGCCATCTCCTCGTTTCTGGCAAACGTGATCTCCTGTGTGGCGCTGCTGCCCTTGTTGCTGACAGTGACCGTATGCGTCCCCTCCGGGACGACCAGCAGCATGTCCTGCGCTACTTTCCGGATCACGCTGTCCCCGACATCGATCCAGCCATTCACGAAATAATCCTCGTTCTGGAGACGCAGATATCCATGCCCTTTCTCGACGTTGATGCCGTAGATCATATTTTTGTAGCCCCACACGCTGAGCACGTCCATCTGGTTGACTTCCATCATATCCGCCTCCCTGCCGTCCGACACGACAACGACGTGGCCGCTGATGTTGTAGAGCTCGTCCCCGATCGCGATCGTACCCTTTCGCAGATCCATGCTGTAGCTGCGCACGTTACTGTAGCTGACGCAGTCCGGGTTCTCCTTCACATAGGCAAGCGCCTTTCTGGGCTTGTAAAAGCGCACTGTGACGACGCTGCCCTCCTTGAGCTGCTCCATGGAAAGCGCCTGGTCATTCTTGTCGTACACCGTCGTCGTGCCGTCGTACGTCAGCGTGTAGCGGCGCGAGGTCGCGATATTCTGAAACTGTACCGTCCCTGCCTCCAGATCCTTTTTGACCACGACCGCGGCATCCTCGGAGTCATAGATCCCGCTGCGGCTGAACACATCCGCCGCCGTCTCCTGCTCCACAGCCAGATCTGCGCCGTCGTCCGACGTGCCCGTGTTGGTCAAAAGCGCCATGAAAGGTCCCGCATTCTGCGAACACCCCGTCAACGTGACGGCAGCCAGCACAAGCACTGCCGCCATTATGTACCTCATCATTCCCTTTCTCATCCTGCATTTCCTCTCATACCAAATCCTCGCTCTCGCCGGCTCCGCTCAGCAGCCCCGCGTAAAACGTTTCTCTCCTGTCCTTCTTTACCGGAAATCCTCTGCGCAGCCGCTCCACGTCATCCGTAAGCTCCCACACGATCATGCCCTCCGTCCCCGACAGCTCCGCCCGCGCCTCCCCGTCAGGACCGATCACGCAGCTGTCACCCGTATATGAGATACCGCCGATCTCGCCGACACAGTTGACCGCGAGAATATAGACCTGATTTTCGATGGCGCGCGCCCGCAGAAGGGTCCGCCAGTGATCCCTGCGCTTCGCCGGCCAGTTTGCCGGCACGATGATCACATGCGCCCTCCCGGAAGCCGCCTGAAAAACCTCCGGAAAACGCAGATCATAGCAGATAAAGCTGCTGCACGGGATGCCCCGCAACGCAAAGTGCGCCAGCGCGCTGCCGCCCTGGAACCGAAGATCCTCCCCCGAGTAGGAAAACGGGTGGAGCTTTGCATAGTCAGACAGCACCTCCCCCGCGCTGTCCACGATCGTATAGTGGTTCTCGCACTTTCCGCATGTCTCCACGCAGTCCTTCACCCACCCGAAGCCGACACTGACGTGATGCTGCCGCGCCAGTGCGCTCATGCGTTCTATCGTCCGCGCATCCTTTTCTCCCGTGATCTCCGTATTCATGGAAAAGCCCGTGAAGCTCATCTCCGGAAAAAACACCGCCTCCGCCCCCTGCCTCACAGCTTCCCCGATCCATTTCCCGGCGCTGGCGTAATTGCGCTCCTTCTCCTCCCATTCGATCTGCGGCTGCACCAGGGCAAGTTTTATCTTATTGTCCACCATCACACAACTCCTCATCCTATTTCATCCAATCTGTTTCCAGCTGTCTTTTCACGTTATCGTAAACCTATTATATATTTTTTTGCACGCTGTTACAACCCCTTCATGCAAAGAACTTGTTCAACAGCTTTTCCTTATTTTTCTCCTGCCGGACAAGGCTCTCTAACTTGTCATAATTGCGGTTTGGCATCCACGATTTTCTCGAATTGTAGTAAAAGTTGACGATCTTCCAGAATTTCTCAGGATACGCGAGCCGCAGGCACAGGCTTCTCCACTCGATCGGCGGAAACACCCTGCGGTTCTGGTACGCGTCGAGCATACTCTGCGCCATCTCTGCCGACCAGTCACATTTCTCCGAAATTTTCCGAAATAACAGATAGAAATCGCGCGCGCCCGAATCATGGGCGAAATGCTCAAGGTTGATGATGCCCGTGTACGCCCCGCCGCTCCCCTTTCCGAAGACGACATTGTGATACTGGTAGTCGCCGTGGCAGTACAGACCGTTGCTGTTCACGTACGCCTCATATTCTGCCCTGGACTCCTCCTTCGCGCGCCTCGTCACGTCGACCGCCCTGTCGAGGAAATAGTCATACTCCTGCAGGAGCGCCCGCTCGAAATCCGTCTTGCTGCGTAGCTTCTTTAGATAATTTTTGACCCGCCTGCACTCCATCGTATGCTTTTCCATCTCGTCGGCATAGAAAAAGACGGGCATCGTGTACGTGTGCTCAGATGCCGGTATCATAAATTTCAGGTGGAGCTTTGCCATGGCGCCGAACGCCTTTACGATATCCTCCTCGCACTTATAGCTGCACTCTTTCCCCTCAACCTGCTCCTCCAATATGTAGATGCTGTTGTCGATGTCCTTCACGAACAGCGCCCCCTCCCTGTTCCGGATCAGCGTGTCTGTCCTGAGGCTGTCGTTCAGCCTTCCCTGCAGCTGGTGCAAAAGCTCGAGCTTCTCCGTCCTTCCCCGGTATTCTTTGAGCACACGCATGCCCTGCTGCGTATCACAGATTATGGTTCCACGCCCCTTGAAGGTGCGGTTGATCGTCACATCGTACTGTTCCAGCACATTCACTGCCTTGTCATTCACAAAAAAACCCCCTCCACACAGATAATGATTGATTCTGTCGCGGCTTATTCTTCGCGGCTTATTCTATCCTATGTGGGAGGGGGATCGTTTATTCCTCTTCTTTCTACAACATATCTTTTGCTTTTTCTATCAAATATTCGTGCACATTGTTTTCCGGCTCCTGCAGAACGTCGTCGAGAAGCCGGTTTAAGATCTCCCCGATCCGCCTTCCCTTCGGCACGCCGAGCGCGATCAGGTCATTTCCTGTGATCTCCAGCGTCCTTAGCGAGATGCACTGGTTCTTCGCCATGATCTCCGCATAGAGCCGCGCTGTCTCGTCGATGCGCGCAAGCTTTTCCGCGCGCTGGCAGCTGCTCTGTGCCAGCGCGTCCGCGCGCCTGATCTCCAGCACCTGCGGAAAATACGCCTCGCCGATCTTGTTGACGGCGCGCCGCACAGACCTCGCATCCGGCTCCGGCTTGTAGTCGTGATACCTGACATACTTCTGCACTTTATCGATGGTGTCGTTGTCAAATTTCAGCCGCTTTAGGATATCGAGCGCCATCCGCTCACTCTCCTCCACATGCCCGTAAAAATGGTCGATGCCCTCCTCGTCAGTCGTCCTGACCAGCGGTTTCCCGATGTCGTGCAAGAGCGCGGCGATCCGCAGGCTCCTGTCGGCTCTCGTGTGCAGAAGGCACTGCATGAGATGTTCCCCGACTGTATACTGATGATGTGGATTGTGCTGCTGTGTTGCAAACGCGGCGTCCAGCTCGGGCAGCACGACTGCCGTGATCCCCAGCTCACAGGCATCGCGCATATAATCCGGATGCGCTGACAATAGCAGCTTCACCAGCTCCGCCTGTATGCGCTCCGCGCTGATGTGCGAGAGGCTGGGCGCAAGCTCCCTGATGGCAGCGCGCGTCTCCTCCGCGATCGAGAACCCCAGCTGCGCCGAGAAGCGCACTGCCCGCAGCATGCGGAGCGCATCCTCTCCAAACCGCTCCGCAGCCTCGCCGACACATCGGATAACGCCTCTTTCCAGATCCTCCATGCCGTCAAACGCGTCGACGATGCCGCTTTGGTCATTGTATGCAAAGGCATTGATCGTGAAATCCCTGCGTTTCAGATCCTCGATCAGATTCGCCGTGAAGATGACTTCCTTCGGGTGGCGGCTGTCCTCGTACTCGCCGTCGATCCGGTAGGTCGTCACCTCAAACCCCTCGCGGTCGAGCATGACCGTCACTGTACCGTGCTGTATGCCGGTATCGATCGTGTGACGGAATACCGCCTTGATCTGCTGCGGTTTCGCCGAGGTGGTCACATCCCAATCGTTTGGCTTGCGCCCGAGCAGGGAATCCCTGACGCAGCCGCCGACTGCGTACGCCTCGTATCCCGCCGCCTCAAGCTTTGCTATGATATACCTGACTCTATCTGGTAAATGTATCTGTGTCATGTACGCTTCTCCCTCTTCTCAATTCTGCACCGTTCCTTCACCTTCCTATTATATGTGGACATGCTGATAAAATCAACCGCTCCCTGCAGCTTTGTGCTGTTACTGTTTATCCCGCCGCAAAAACTTTTCCGACTGTACATAGTCCACCAGACTCCGGTACAGACAGTCCGCCTCCGGGTACTCGCTGCGCAGAGTCAGAAGATCCGCCTCGCAGACGAGCATTTTCCCGTTTTCGCGCTCCACTTCATAGATGAGCCCCAGGTTGTGATTGCGCTCAAAGTTGTCCATCATACGCACGATGGGCTTGATGTCTTTCGTCTCCTCGGTGCTGTCCAGGATCCTGGGCCGGGAGTGCATGACGATCTGATACCACTGCGCTGTCGTGTACTCCTCGCACACAAACCCCGCAAGCGCCGGGTGATCCGTATCGATCAGCAGTCCCATCGTCCCGACGGGAACTGGCTTGCCCGCCCCCTCCGAGATCGAGCGGAACATCGGATAACACCAGAAATCGGTGCAGTACTCTCCCTTTAGACGGCTGTCCGGCAGCGTGCTGTCCGGCTTCACGAACAACAACACAGACGCGCCCTTGCCGCACTCCTCCAACGCGGTGCCGGTGTCGCTTGTGATGTATACTGCTCCGGGCTTGTTACCTTGGAACTTCTGGTCCTGGTCCGGCGCGTCACTGCCGCCGGATGCATCCGTACGATCCTGATCGGATGTCCGCGGCGTCTTCTTCCCAGACGTTTTCCCAGATCCGAAATCCTCCTCAACCGTTTTGCCTATGGCATCTTTTTTGTCTTCATATATAAATATATCGTATTCATTCACAATGTCCTCCGCGTTGTCGCTGGTCAGCGAAAAACGCAGGGTATACACTGCATTATTTTCGCACTCCGGCACTTTCAGCGCGATCGTTCCCAGTGTCAGAAGCCCTCTTCCTGTTACATCCGCACAATCCCGCGCCTGAACCGCAGTCCCGCAAAGTCCCGCATCGCTGTCTGCCGCAGATTTTTGCCATCTTGCATTCTGCCCCTCCTCCGGCTGCCTTTCTGTCCGCCTTTTCCTATGTTCCATGTCCCCAGCCGCCTGCTTTTTGAGCAGCCAGACTGCTTGCAGCCGTACATTTGTCAGTCCCTCCGGGCGGTAATACCGCAGCTTCACCTCGCTGCGGATGCAGTCTCCGCCCCGCATCACAAAGCTGTCCAGCGTCGGCAGGAGCACCGCGTCGGAGCAGAACATGCGCCAGTCTGTCCGCGCGATGGCGCCCTTGTTGATCTGAAACGCATTCATGATCCCCACAAGCGCCGTTCCCTGCCCCGGGAAATCCTTGATGTCGAGCAGCTGGAATCCGCTCAGGTTCGCACTGCGCAGCGCTGCCTCGAGCTCGAGCTTATAGCACGCCGCCGCCAGCTTTCCCGACGCGCGGAAGTAGTCGTCAGCGTAGCCTAGAAGCCCCTTTTCCTCCATGCGTTCGCGAAAGATCTTCATATTCTCGGGCTGCAGAACGCCTGTGTACCGCTCGATCTCGTGGAAATCCGGCGTGAACTCGTACTGTCCGATCTCGTGCGAGACCACCGGGACATGCGGGATCACTTCCTGCTCACCCTCTCCGACTTCCACCTCCTTGATGCCTGTGCCGTACTGAATCTGTATCGTTCCGCCTTTGGAGGATTCACTCCCCGTGATCCTGGCAGGCGATATCATTTCATCGTAATCCCAGTATGCGCCCGGTCTCTGTGTCTGCACAAATCCAAGCGGCGCATCGCACATCGCATAGGAGCCGCGGAAGAGGCGGTGTGTGGAGAAACGCACGCCGCTGAAAAAATCGTCGTTCGGGAGTACGGAGGGCACAAACTGATGGTTGTTGCTCCCCTGTGTGTACAGGTGGCGGTCGTCATGCGCCTTGAGCACACCCATGATCCGGTTGATCTCCGCCTTGCTGCCCCACAGCTCGTTCCCCATGCTCATGCCAAAGTACGACGGCAGATCGCCGAACGCGTCGAGCGCGCGGATCCCCTCCTGCAGCAGGAATTCCTGCTGCTCCCGGTCGTAGTTCTCGTCCCCCGCCTCGTAGATGGAACCCCAGAATGCCAGTTCAGCCTGCACATAGATGCCAAGGTATGACGCCGCCAGAAACGCCGCTTTCGGCGGACAGCAGGTGTGATACCGGTAGTGGTTGAGCCCATACTCCTTGCTGGTGCCGTACACCCGGAGCCACGAATCGAGATCCATCGGGGCATAGCCCGTCAGCGGGAAACTCATGCCGTCGTGCGTGCCGCGCAGGAAGATCTCCTTGTCGTTGCAGTACAGTTTCAGTTCATCGTGTGTAAACTCGCGCAGTCCGAAGTGACTTGTCCGCTCGCAGAGCACACTGCCGCCGCGCAGGATGCGGACTGTCAGCTCATAGACGCAGGGATCGTACTCGTCCCACTCCCTCGCCTGCTCCCCCAGCGGGTATCTGAGCGTCAGCCTGGTGTCCAGGGCAGAAACCTCGTAGATTTTCTCCGGCAGATTCTCCAGCGTCTCGATCCTATACGGCAGATCCTGCCCTTTGCCCTGTGCGGTCCACTCCCTGCGCGTCTCCACCGCCTGTGTATACAGCGGCTCAAAGTGCTCGAAATCCCTGCCCTCCTTCATCCTGAGTTTCGTCAGCCGGCAGCCTGCGCTGACCCGGATGCCATCGAGCGCCCTGTCATGGGAGAGCTGCAGGCGGATCTCCACATCTTTCTCCTTCCTGGACGGATAGAGCCACATCTGATCGATCGCGATATCCTCGACGGATTCCAGGAAAATCTCTCCCAGAATGCCGTTCCAGTTTGTCTGCGTGTCCGGCGAAGTCATATGACCGCCTTTTGAGATATAATCCGTGTTGTCCGTCATCACGACAAGCGTGTGCATTCCGGGCGTGAGCCACTTTGACAGCTCGTAGCGGTGCGCCGCATAGAAACTCTCAAAATGCCCAGCCGGCACGCCGTCCACCCACACCGTCGACTTTCTGGTCCGCTCCATGGAGAAAAAGAACCGTTTTCCCCGCTCCGCCTCCGGGATCTCGATCGTTTGCAGATACCAGGCATATCCCTCAAAGTGATACGTCTCTGTCAGATATCCCGCAGCGCGCTCCGTGCCCCTCTCGCCCTTCTTTGCCTCGGCAGTCGTCGTCGGCAGGTCGATCGTGTCACCAAATGACGTTTTTTTGAAAAATTCCTGTCGGATCCCCGCCTTCTCCCCGTCCAGTGCAAACTGCCAGGTTCCTGATAAGTTAAGCTTCATATCGTTTGTTCCTTTCGTTTATTCCTCTCTGTTATCTGTATCTCACATTTACACCTGCTGTAATCATACCATAACAAAAAACGCAGGTCATCAAAACCTGCATTTTTTTAGCAAAAATATATCTACTATTGTATATCTGCTATTGTATATCTGTTATTAGCGCCTGTATCAGTGCACGGCTACTCCAGCGCCAGCTTCCTGATCCTGCCCACAGCCGACTTCACCGGCGGCAGAAGTATGATCACGATGCTTATGGCTGCCTCCGAAAAGATATAGCTGCCATTGTATGCCAGCGAGTACGGCAGCACGCCCCATCCCTCCCACGCGTAGGACGCAAAGAATATGCAGCCGGAGAGCACCACAAACACATAGCGGCCCAGCACGGCGACGGCATACCCCTTCACCAGACCATTTTTTGCGCCTGAAAACAGACCGGACAGCCCCAGCGCGCCGAATGCCAGCAAATAGTCCATGACAAGCTGCGCCGGGAACAGGATATACGGATCGATCAAAAGCTGCAGCACGCCGTACGCAAGTCCCGTCATCAGACCCGCGCCGAATCCGAAAAAGTACCCCGGCAGACAGATCACGAGCATTGACAGCATTGTGACCGAGCCGCCGTACGGCAGGTCAAACAGCTTGATGTTTGACAGCACCGTGCCGAGCGCGACCGCCATCGCGCAGAATACCAGCTGCTTTATGGTCATCCTGCCGCTTCCGGCTCCGTTCCTGCCAGGCTCCCGATCTTCGCTGCGCTTTTTTGCGTGCATCTTTGCAAAGCCGACCGCCGCCGCGAGCAGCGCGATGATCACCGCCCCGAGCAGCACATTGCCAAGTGCCGTCGGCACGTAAGTCGTGCCGCCCCATTCGTCCACTACCACATTGTACAACATAAAAAAATCCTCCTTCGTTTTGCGAGGAGGCGAGCATCGTTTGAACCCAGAGTCAGTTCCAGGTATCCATTATTCCCATACTGCTTCCTTACGCCGGTATTATCCGGTTCAAGTAATGAGGGTAAAGTCTCAGCGATGTGCACCCCTAGCATTTTCGAACGTGTATAGACACGTTCCAGGAATAACTATACCGTTCTTTTGAATCGATGTCAAGAATATTTTTGCACCGTGCTGTCGGACGAGCGAACGAAACTTTCGTAACTGTTCAGCCTTCGGCTTTCTGTTACAGGCATCAGGCCATGCAAAAACCGCTTTGCTTTCTCACGGACTTCGCAGCGTAGTGCGAAGTCCCAGGCTGAACTGTAACAGCCTTTCAACATACGCTAATGCACAATCTTGTAATAGCTTCTCGAGGTAAGCCTGAACACGATAAAGTAAATGACTGCAAACACTGCCGCCGTCGCCGCAAGACACCCCGCAAACAACTGTACATTTGCCAGCCCGAACACCAGCAGCATCAGTTTCAGCATCGGAAAAGCCATCACGAGATGGAGCACCGCCACGGTGATCGGCAGGAAAAATACGGTGCGCACCTGCGCGTTGATCGCCGCCCTCACCATCTCGCGGCTCATACCTACTTTGGTCATGATCGCGAAGCGCTCCCTGTCCTCAAATCCCTCCGAGATCTGCTTGTAATAGATGATCAGCACTGTGATCATCAAAAACAGGATCCCGAGAAACAGCCCGAGGAACAAAAATCCGCCGTTCATTCTCATGTACTCCTCCCGCTGTTCTACCCTTGAGTAGAGCAGGCAGCGGTCAAATCCGTCCTGTGTCCTGCACGCTTCCACCGCCTCCCGGACAGCCGCAGCGTACATCAGCCGCTCCTCGCGCGTCCCGTCCGTCTCCACGCCGACATGATACTGGACTTCCACATCCGCGCCCAGGTGCTCCAATTCATCGTCATCCGCCACGACCATATAGCGCACTTCCGTGTTCCCCAGAAATCCTTCCATCTCGTTGACCGGAAAGTCTTCTGTCAGCTCCAATGTTCCCGCGACCGCATATGTCCTGCCAAACACCTTGATGCTGTCCTGCGCGGTTCCGTCCGGCGATGTGACCATCACGCTTCCGGGTGCGATCTCGCCAAGCGTATGCCCTGTATACTTCTCGAAGTCCGATTTGGTCATCACGTAGAGCATGCCCATATCCGAAAAACCATATGATCCGTTTTCGTTGTCGTACTTCTCGATCTCATTGCCCACACGGTGCGTCACGACCAGGACATCCGTATATTCTGACACTTCTGTCACTTTTCTGCCCTGGCTTTCCGCCACAGCATAAAACTGCCCTGTCAGCTGTTCTCTGACCGCCGCCCCGGGTACACTGTCAAAATAGAATGTCGCGTCAGCCTCCAGCGTCTGCAGGGAATCCTCCACCCCCGCATACAGACACACCGTCGTCGATATGATCACCAGCACCATCGTGGAGAGCACGCAGATATTGGCAAGCCCGACGGCATTGCGCTTCATGCGGTACATCATACCGGAAACTGCGATAAAATGCGAAGCCTTATAATAGTATTTTTTATTGTTCCTGAGCAGTTTGAGCGCCGCGATGCTCACCGATAAGAACAGCTCATAAGTTCCCGCGATGACCAGCAGTACCGCCACAAAAAATATATTGACCGCCTCGATGACGCCGTTCACATGGACCGCAAGATAGTACCCCGACAGAATGCACACAACCCCGATCACCGCTGACACCCACTTTGCCTTTGGCTCCCGCTCCCCCACATTGTTTCCGTGCAGGAGTGCAATGGGATCCGCGAGCTTTACCTGCATAAAATTGTACAGCAGCATCAGCACATACACGACCGCAAACAGCTCCGCAGTCTGCAGGCAGCCCCAGCCCGAGATATAAAACGGAATACTTTCTGACACGCCTGTCAGTTTGCACAGAAACATGATCACCAGTTTGTTGAACACGATGCCGCACACCAGACCGCCGCAGACAGAGATCAGATACAGGATCAAGGCTTCCCATGCCAGCACCTTTGCGATATGCCGCTTCTCCATGCCGAGGATATTGTAAACACCCAGCTCCTTCTTGCGGCGTTTCATCACAAAACTGTTCGTGTAAAACAGAAAGATGCACACACACGCCCCGACGATGACAACGCCCATAAAAAGCACGATATGGAGTACGCTGGCACCGCGCATCGCGTTGATGCTGTCGTTCCCCTGGACGGCACGCATGATATAGAACATCATCGCCGATACCATGCCTGCCAGAATATACGGCACATAAAACTGCCCGTTGTTCTTCAAATTCGTCACTGCCAACCTGCAATATAGATGGTTCATGATCCTCACACTCCTTTTTATGAATTTAAGAGATCTTTAACTCGGTCCCCGGGTGTCTTGCCCCCGACTGGTTCCTGAGCATCGCAAGCGCGTCCGATATCTTCGCGTAAAGCTGCTCGTTCGTCATGTTTCCGCGGTACAGCTGGTGGAAGACCTCCCCGTCCTTTATGAACAAAATGCGGTCTGCATGGCTCGCTGCATCCGTGCTGTGCGTCACCATCAGGATCGTCTGCCCGTCATTGTTGATCTCCCGAAACACCCTCAGCAGATCCTCTGTCGCCTTGGAGTCAAGCGCCCCTGTCGGCTCATCCGCGAGGAGCAGCTGCGGGCTGATGATGATCGCCCGCGCCACTGCCACCCTCTGCTTCTGTCCGCCCGAAACCTCGTATGGGTACTTCGCCAGCAGCTGCGCAATGCCGAGTCTTTGTGCGATCGGCTCAATGAGCTGCTCCATCTGTGCAACCGCCCTCCCCTGCAGTACAAGCGGGAGCAGGATATTGTCCCTCAGGGAAAAGTTGTCGAGCAGGTTAAAATCCTGAAAGACGAACCCGAGATTGTCGCGCCGGAATGCCGACAGCTCCTTCTCCCTGATCGCCGTCAGGTTCCTGCCCTTTAGCAGCACCTCACCGCCCGTGGGCTTGTCGAGCGATGCAAGTATGTTCAGCAGTGTCGTCTTGCCCGAGCCGGACTCGCCCATGATCGCCACATACTCGCCCTCCTCCACCGAAAAGTTCATGTTTGAGAGCGCCTGCACCTTCGCGCTCCCAAAGCGCGTCGAATAGATCTTGCTCACATTTTTTACCTCTAAAATCGCCATTTTCGTCCCCTGCCCTTTCATAAATATTGACTATTCTTTTATTTTTCGTTATTTAGACAATGCCGTATTAATTTTTGCGTTTCATCTGTCTGACTGTAATTGCAGTATATCAAAAAAGAGAACTGCCCGCTATTTGATTAGCTTACATTTCTCTATTAATTCTTACATTGTTGTAAGATTGGGGTGATGTTTTGCAAACCTGATGCAGCTTGTTACAAGTCTGCAAATCCTTATTTTTCGGCATTTGCGGGGATTTTACGACAAGCGGTCATTTGTCAGCGTAAATTCCGTCATTTCAGACTCCTAAAAGATGAACGCATCAGCGTCTTTCCCCCTCCCTGAGCTTTCCTGCATCCAGCATGTCAAGGCCAGCAGCCAATTCCACCAGCTCTGCCTGCAGACAGAACAGATTCACTGCAGTGGTGGCAAATTCCAGTATCACATTGAGGGCGATCGTGACCGCTATGGCATCCATCGGTATTTTAAGCTGGGCAAACAAAATGGTATAGCAGGTCAGTGCGCCGCCGGGAATGGGAGGCGCCGCCACTGCCAGCACAATGGATATGAGAAAGGCCGTAGCCAGCCACACCGGTGAAACTGTCACACCGTAAATTTCCGCCATGCAAAATCCAACTGCCAGAAACATAACGGAAACTCCCGGCATAAAGATGACCTGTCCCAGGGGAACACCGAGATTGACGATCCTCCTGTCAATCCCAAGATCCTTTTCACAGCACTCCATGTTCACCCCGAAAGCGGCCGAGGAAGACGCCGTAGTCAGGGCGATCAGAAAGGTGGGCATCATTTTTTTCAGCAGTACCCGCGGATGCACCTTCCTCCCTGCACATACCAGCACAAGATATACTGCCAGAAGGATCGCATCCCCCATAAGCATTGCCGGAATCAGTTTGTATGCAGGAAGAAATACAGAAAAGTCATTGTTCAGTATCATATTTAAGATACTTCCAAATACAAACAATGGTACAAAGGAACTGACCGCCTCCATGATAAGCTGTACAATATAGTTAGACTGCTCCACAAAGGATGCGGCAGCCGTGGCTTTGTTCCCAAGGATCAACATTGCCATACCGATCAGGACTGCAACGAAAATGATCTGCAGGGGATTCCCTTCTGTAAAGGGTGTAAAAAAATTCCCTGGAACAATGTCCAGAACCATTTGAAACAGTTCGGAAAAGTCAAAGCTCCCCCCGCCTCCGGCGTTAAGGGAAAAAAGAGGTATCGCTGCCCCGCAGGCAGGCAGTGTCAGAAGAACTGTCATCAGCATAAAGCGCCCGATCATCCTTTTTCCGATCCTGCCCATGGTAGTCGTGTCCCCGATACTGTATATTCCCCAGGCAACCGAAAGGAACACCATAGGCCCCGCAATGGCCGACAAAAGCCCCATAAAACGGTTAAACACGGGACCGATAAGCTCCTCCGCAATTAAGGCACGGACACCCGCTGGCAGGAAACGGCACAAGCCGCCACACAAAAGGGCAAGAACCACTGACAGCGCCAGGGAAACCATCTGGGAACGCTTTTTCTTTTTCGGCGTAAATAAGATCATATTTACACCGTTTTTGTACTGCCACACAGGAGCGACACCCATATTGGCAAGCAGCCCCCTAAGCACTTCACTCTGTTCTTCCTCTCCCGTGTCAAAGGGATCAAACTGTTCCCCCTTAATAGAAAGTTCCAGGCGGATGCCCCGAAAACGTCTGGTATGCTTCTGCACAAAAACTGCCTCCGCGCCGAATGCCTCCTGATACTTTAACAGGGTTTCCTCCACTGCGAGGCGTATCTGGAGAATATTTCTTCCATCGACTCCCCATTCTTCAAGATCTTTTTCCGCAAGACCGCTTGCCCTGGCAATATTTTCATTACAAAGTGTCCGTTTTTCCATTATTATCCTTTTTATATACTGATGGTCAAATGGTTACATCCTTCATCGAATACGTGTTCTATTTCTCTGGCCATCCCTTTTATCATCCTGCCGGACAGATCTTCTTTCGCGCCAAAGGGATGAAAAGCAGCGCCTCCGTAGGAGAAACACATCTGTGCCAGATTCTCCCGCTCACTGTATTCCACATCCAGGGAAATATCCATACCGCCCGCTTCCCCGGCTGCGGGCAGGAGCTTTTGCACCAGCACTTCCTCCGCCGTAAGCTGCATGGCGTAAATCTGTCTCTGGGAAAGCTGCTGCCTGCGCCCGAACTCCTCAAGCTGTGTCATAAAAGCCGGGAAGTCAAAATCGCGCGAAATCTTTTCCACATGGAGCACCTTAAGCTGCCGGATAAAGATCCGGGTCCTCTCCCTCTTGGGGTGCTCAAAAATCTGCTCCGGCGTTCCGTCCTCATAAATCTCTCCCTGATCCATATAAAAGATCCTCGTGGACACATCCCGGGCAAACTTCATCTCATGGGTCACGATCATCATGGTCATACCCTGCCCTGCCAGCCTGCGGATAACGGAAAGCACTTCGCCCACCATAGTCGGGTCTAAAGCCGAGGTCGGCTCGTCAAAGAGAATGATCTCCGGCTGCATCGCCACCGTCCGGGCGATCGCCGCACGCTGCTTCTGTCCCCCGGAGAGCTCATCCGGGTAGGCAAGGGCTTTGTCCGCAAGTCCTATGGTGCGCAAAAGTTCCATTCCCCTGTCATAAGCTTCCTGCCGGCTCCTGCCAAGGAGATCCACCTGACCCATCATGATATTTTCAATAATGGTCTTGTGGGCAAACAGGTTAAAGGACTGGAATACCATACCCATCTTCCGCCGCACCAGATTTACCTTGCATTTCTTATCCGTGGTCATCACGCCGTCCACCACAATTTCGCCTCCTGTGGGCGTCTCCAGAAGGTTGATACAGCGCAGCAGGGTTGATTTTCCGGTGCCTGACGGGCCGATAATGGAAATCACTTCTCCCTTTTTAATCTCCACGCTCACATCCCGCAGCGGAGTTACATTGGGATATTCCTTGCGCAGATGCCTGATGGAAATGATGCTCCGGCCTTCCTGTTTCTCTGTCATCACATGGACACCCCCTTTACGCTCCGTTTCTTCCGTTTCGGCAAAACTTCCCTTTCTGCAAAGGAAAGGACTGTCGTCATCACATTGGCAACGGCAAAATAGATTACCGCCGTTACGATCAGCGGAAAAAACGCCTCCATGGTACGTGAACGGATAATATCAGACACCTTGGTCAGATCCTGCACGGCGATATACCCTGCCACGGAAGTCATTTTTACCATGGAAATAAATTCGCCTTTCAGCACAGGAATAAAATTTCCGGCTGCCTGGGGAAATACAACCTTAAAAAATGTCTGCCTTCTGGTATAGCCCATGGCAAGGGCTGCCTCATACTGTCCCTTATCCACGGTTTCTATGCCTGTACGCATCATTTCCGATGAGTATGCCGCGAAGTTAATGGAAAATCCAATGACCGCAACCAGTATCTCGGAAATATCCACCGAGCCGAAAATCCCATAATACAGGATCATAAGGAGGACCACAACAGGCATTCCCTGCACCACCCGGACAAAAATCCCTCCAAGATACTGTACGGGCCTGCAGTTCATCCGCCGCAGCATACATATCCCAAACCCAAGACTAAGACCGAAAATTCCTGAACAGACAGAGATCAGTATGGTGATCCCCAGTCCCTGCAAGATCAGCCGCCACCGTCCCTCCACCACAAAAGTGCTCTTAAAGCTATCCTCCAGACCTGCCAGAAAACCTTTCTTCTGCACTGCGCCGCCTGCATCACGCACCAAAAGCACCATGGCTGAATCATAGTGGGTATCCGCAAAGTCCACCTTTTTCGCCCTCTCTTCCGTAATGGACATGCTTCCGCTGACCACATCTGCCTTTCCGCTCTCCAGGGAGGCAATCAGGGAGACAAATTCACAGTCTGTCATTTCCACCTTCCAATCCAGTTCCCGTGCAGCTAAAAGCATCAGATCTATTTCAAGCCCCAGCGGTTCTCCGCCGCTTCCAAGATAAGTCATAGGCTCATGGGTGCTGTCATGATAATACCGGATCGTTCCGTTCTCTCCCGGCCAGTCCTGCTTCGTCAGTATTTTTATGCTTTCATCCGCCCCAAGCCATTTTTCCTTTAGAGCCTCAATGGTTCCGTCCTCTTTCAATTTTGCAAGGACGCCGTTAAACTGCTCCCTAAGGGGGCTTCCCTTGGGAAAAGCATATCCGTACTGATCCAGAACCACTGGCTCCTCAAATATTTTCAGTCCTTCATTCTTCGCCACTGCAAGCTGCGCCAGCGGTTCGTCCAGCGCCCCCGCATCCACACGGCCTGCCTTTAAGGCTGCAACAATATCCGGTACAGAATTGTAGTAGGAAAAATCATCCGCGTCTTCAATCACTTCCTGCAAGAGCTTATCGTAAACCCCTCCGCTCAGGGCTGCAAACCTTGCCCCTTCAAAATCGGAAAGCGTCTCGTATTTTTCCCCTGACTGCGCGCCGCCGTCCTGTGACGCCCTTACCATAACGGCTGTCACCGATGGATAAACGCAGTCGGAAAACGCAATATGCTTCCGCCTCTCTTCGGTGGCGTTCAAATTCGCCATAATGCAGTCAATGTCCCCTGCCTGTGCCGCCGCAATGATTCCGTCATAATCATAAACCTTGATCTCCACTTCCGCATTTAACCATGCCCCAAAGCGGTAGATCAGCTCCACATCGTATCCTGTCAGAGTCGTTCCCTCATAGTAGCTGAAGGGCTGGACCATTCCTGTGGTCCCCACCCTGAGCTTACAGTCTGGTGTCTGGGGCATGGCTATTTCCGGCATGGTTCCTTCCGCCCGGCTGACCCACCGGTCATACATCTCATCCAGTGTTCCCTCTGCCTTTGCCTGGGCAAGAAACCGGTTCACCTTATCCTTTAAGTCTTCGATCCGGCTTTTGGGTGAAATTCCCACAGCCACATCCATGCTCTCCCCCAGATTTTCGTCTAAGATCTTCACATCCTCAAGCCCGCTTGCTATGGCAAACTCCATCATCACCCGGTCGTAAACAAACCCGTCCAGCTTTCCCTGGGAAATGGCAAGATACCCTGAAGCATTGCCGGAAAATGTTTTGTGCTCCGCCTCCGGCAGATACTTTTCCGCCATATACATACCTGCCCCGCCTTCCGGCACACCGATGGTATACGCGGGATTGTTCAGCTGCTCTATGGAGGTGATTGTTTCGTTTTCCTTATCTTGACACCCCCAAAGGCAAAGCGCTCCCAAAAGGATAGCGATAGAAAAGACTGTTCGTTTTTGCAATGGGCAGGGTATTTTCTTGTCGCAATTTGTCATAATGATCCTCCATGCTGTCAGCATCTGCAAATTTGCATACAGGCACAAATTTACAATTTGCTATATATTTCCTTCCCGGTATTCATAAGAAGATTGCCGGCCGGCCATGCTAACCGAGATATTTGTTGATGCCTGAATAGTCGTAATTCTGTCTTTTCACCCAAGCTTTAGCGTCTTTATACCACTGAGATTCCAGGAATTCCCGGATTATCTCTTCGTTCTCTTTTGTAGGGGGCTGGGGCTCCTGCCGGGAATTCTCATCCACAATGGGGCGTCTGTCCATCTCTAGTCTGGTCAGCCCTTCAAACGCCACATCCACTCCGCCTGCTGCACATTCCAACTCTGCATCATTTAACGCCAACGCTTCTCCTTTCAGCAAACTTTCCTTCATTTCCACTTTCTCTACTGCTTTTTTCTTCATTTTTCCTCCATTCCTGTTTTGTGTCCGTCCTTTCGGACACATCACATCCGTTTTTTTGTTTCTATCTATTGACACAAAGAAGTTCATGGAAGGGCCTTGCCATCCAGTCTCTGCCTTGCGATCAATCCCGCAAAGTATCCGTTCTTTTCCATGAGTTCCTCATAATTACCATCCTCTATGATCTTCCCTTTCTCCAGCACAATGATCCGGTCACACTGGCGGATCGTGGACAGTCTGTGGGCGATCACAATGCGTGTGCAATGAAGTCCGTCCAGAGACTGTGACACCTTTTTCTGGGTCAGATTGTCCAGGGCGCTGGTGGCTTCGTCCAGCAGGAGGATCTTTGGTCTGGGCGCTATGGCTCTTGCGATCAGCAAACGCTGTCTCTGCCCCCCTGAGATCCCACCCTGTCCTTCGGAGATCACGGTATGCATTCCCATAGGCATACGCCGGATATCCTCCGCAATACCGGCAAGTTCCGCCGCTTCCCAGGCTTCCTCCATGGTAAGATGGGGAGCGCAGATCGTGATATTGGAGAAAATATCCCCGGAAAACAGCCTGCCGCCCTGCATCACCACACCGATCCTGCTCCGCAGGGACTTTAGATCCATACCGGCAATGTCCCTGCCGTCATAGTAAATGGCGCCCTTCCCAGGCGTCTCAAACCCAAGCAGAAGCCTGAGCAGAGTAGACTTCCCACACCCACTGGCCCCAACCAGTGCCACATACTGGCCCGGCCTTATTTTCAGGGAAAGGTCATCCACCACAAGGGGCATGTTCTCCTGATAACGGAAGGATACATTGCTAAACTCTATGCCGCCCGAAAGGCGCGTCACCATCTGCTTGCCCTCCGCCACCTCCGGCGCCGTTTCCAGAATGGGTTTCGCCATCTTAAGGATGGGACGAAGCTGTGCCACAGACAGCACGATCCCTGCCAGAGAAGAAAAGGCGCCGGAAACCATCCCATAAGCGGTACTGAAAGCATAATAATCCGCCACGGAAATCCCGCTTTTTACCGCAGTATAATACATGATGACCGTTCCACATAAAGAAATCGCCGTCAACAGTACGCTGTTTATCTTTAAGAACACCGGCGGACTGTAGGCAAGCCTTGCCCCTTCTGCGTAAATCCTGCCCCACCGGGCAAATGCGCGCTTCTCCGCGCCGGAAAGCTTGATTTTCTGGATGCCGCTGATCAGGGAATAGGTCATACCGCTTTCCTTCCCGTCAATTTCCATCTGCCTTTCGCTGACCCGTATCTGCATCAGCGCAGAAACCACCGAAAACACCGCCGTCACCAGTATGATCACCAAAGCCGGAACCACCAGCGCCGGGGCATAGGTAAAAATCTGGGTAATGTATACCAGGGAGAATACCGCCGTAAGGCCTGTGGAAAATACCAGAGATACCAGCATGGAACAAAGGGTCTGGATGTTCCCCGCCCTGTCTGCCAGTTCTCCCGGGCTGTATTTCCGAAAAAAATCCGTGGGAAGGGACAAAATGCGCATCATCACTGCCGCCTGCACCTGAATCCCCATCTTGGTCCCGATGCGCTGCATCAGCATAGACCTGACCACCTCCGCCAGCAGGGCGCTGACCCTTAAGCATACCAGAAAAAAGGTGATGGATAGAAACAGGCGCATATTGCCGCTTGCTGTCACCCGGGAAAAGATGATATGGTTCAGCTTCGGCGAAACCATTCCCAGCAACGTAATCCCCAGCGCCGCCGCCAGAAACATTCCCACGTCAAAGGCCGACAATGTCCCGGCGATATAGCCCATCAGCTTCGGTACCCCTATGGGCTTCACAGGAAGCGGCTTATAAAAGCACAGCGCCTCTTCCTCTATCTCTCTCTTTGTATTCCTGTCAAGCTTTATCCGCCTGCCGGAAGTCTCATCCAGATAGCGGTAGCCGCCTGTCCTGTCCGGGATCAGGGCGATTACCCTGCCGTCCTCCTTCCTGGTTCCCAGCATTGCCCCAAAGGCATCCCGGTACCACTCCCCCTCCAGTTTCACCCTGCGCCGCATAATGCCGCAGGGGCGCAGCAGATATTCCAACTGGTCATTGATGTCCTTTACATCCTCCGGTATCTCCGAAGTCTTCACATGATAAAATTTCAGTATTTCATCTATGGCGTTTTTTGTCCGTATCCTGTCGTCCTTCATGGCGGTCAGAATCCGTGTTCCCATCACAGCCCCCGCTATGCCCACCAGGGAGTCCTCCAACATCTCGTCATCGCTGTACATCCGGTGCCGGATCTGTTCGTCAAACCATCCCATATCCATCTTCTCCTGTGTGAGCGCATGTCAAATCGCTTTTTTATATCAGTTTTTATCAGTTTTCAGTCATTGGAAACCAGTTCGGTATAAGCGCCGCCCTTTGCATACAGTTCCTCATGGGTTCCCCGTTCCACCACTTTTCCGTGATCCATTACGATGATCTCGTCGCAGTCCCGGATGGTAGACAGACGGTGGGCAACCACGATGCAGGTGATCCCCCTGTCCTTAATGGACCTGACTACCTCATACTCTGTCCTTGCGTCCAGCGCCGAGGTGGCCTCATCCATAATCATAATGGTCGGATCCTGGGCAAGCACTCTGGCGATTTCCATTCTCTGGCGCTGTCCCCCGGAAAAATCCCTGCCGTCCTGACTGATGCGGTAGGAATAACCGCCCTCCCTCTGCATAATGTCCTCATGAAGCCTCGCGTCCCGGGCAGCCATGATGACCTCGAAATCCTCAATGGATTTGTCCCACATTCTGATATTGCCGGCTATGGTATCTTCAAACAGAATAATATCCTGGTCAACCACTGCCAGCGAGCCCGTAAACACATTTCTGTCAATCTCGCTCACAGGCTTCCCGTCAAAAAGGATTTCCCCCTTCCACGGCTGATACAGACCGGAAAGCAGTTTGGAAATGGTGGATTTTCCGCAGCCGGAAGCTCCCACAAGAGCCACACGGCTTCCCGGTTTTAAAGTCAGGTTAAAATCTTCTATCAGCGGTTCCGAAAGCCTGGAATAACCGAACGTAACATTTTTCATCTCCACGCTGCCGGAAAGCTTCCTGTACTCCCCGGATTGGTTCCCGTTTTCTTCCTTTTCCTTTGCCTGCGCATACTCCCTGTGCCCACAGCAGACATCGGAAGGATACTCCATCACATCTTCGATCCGCTCCATCTGGGTACGCATCTCCTGAATACTCTGACCAGCCGCAATTAATTTTGCGGTCGGAGACATAAAGGAAGAAAGAAACCCCTGAAATGCCATGATCATGCCCACTGAAAAACTTCCCTGCATGGTCAGATATACCCCCAGCATCAGCACTGCCACCCCTGTAAGGGAAGATACAAGGGAGGGAAGAAGTCCCAGATACTGGTTCAGTCTGGCATACTTTACCTGCTGGGTATTGACGCTTGCCTGGTACCCTGCCCACTTTTCAAAATAGCCGTTTTCCGCGCCGTTGGCTTTGATCGTCTCTATCATTTCAATACCGGATACCGTTGCACCTGACAGCTTACCGCTATCCCGCATCTGTACCCTCGTAATGTTGATGCGTTTTCTGGATATCAGCTGCGACAGCCCAAGATTGCACAGGATGGACAGCACGCCCACAAAGGTAAGCAGGGGGCTGTAGCGCAGCATGACTGCCAGATAAAACACCATCATTGCGGTATCGATCAAAAGAGGGGCAAACAGGTTCACAAGACTGCCGGATGCCGAGGCGTTCATCCCCTTCCGCTGCTGGATATCCCCTGCCATGCGCTGGGAAAAAAACTCCATGGGCAGGTGAAGTACTTTCCACAGGTAGGAGGAGGAACCTGTAACTGCAAATCTGCCGTATATTTTCAGGGAATAAACCGTTAACAGAAAGGAAACCAAAAGCCGCACTGCCGCGTAGCCCATAAATATGCCCACAAAAGGCAGAAGCCAGTCAGGATTCTTCCCCGTCAGCAGCCTGTCCATAAAAATCCTTGGAAAAACCGAAGCCACAATTCCAAGAAGGGAACTGATGGCGGTTGCAAGGATAACACAGGCCACCGCCTCCCCTGTCCCTGCCATCCGCTTTTTCACAAATCCCGCAACACTTTTGGGCCTGCCGCTTGGAATAAATTCCTCCCCCGGCTCAAACAACAGACATACCCCCGTAAAGGACTTGTCGAAAGTTTCCATGGAAACCGTATAATTCCCTCTTGCAGGATCATTTAAACAGGCCTTATTCCCTTTAAAGCCGTTCAGTACCACAAAATGATTAAAATTCCAGTGGATAATACAGGGAAACATCCCACTCCGCCTTAAAGCGTCCGGCTCAAACCGAAACCCTTTTGCCGTCAGTCCATAGCTGCGGGCTGCCATCAACAGATTTTTGGCATTGGAACCGTCTCTCGACACCCCGCAGTCCGCCCTTACCTGCTCTAAAGGGATCCATTTGCCATAATACGCCAGTATCATGGCAAGGGACGCCGCGCCGCACTCCAAAGCTTCCATCTGCATGATCACCGGCACCTTTGCATACCCTCTGCTCACCGGACATTTCTGTGCATTTTTATGTAAAATCATCTGCCTTCTCCCCTGTATGCATGCCCCTGTGTTCATGCACACAGGGGCATAAAAATCATTTGATCAGTTGATTTGATCAGTTGATTTAATCAGTTGAATAGAAAAGAGGCCGGCGCAATGCGTTCCACAACCACTTCTGTCTCATAAACGCCGTCCGCAAGTTGCGTATCAGCCACAGCCGCATAGACCCATTCCCCCTCTGCAAAGCCGCCTATATGCATGGCGTAAGGCGTAAGCAGACCGGAAGCCTCCATGGGCTCATCGGAAACCGATAAAATGGGATACCCTTTTCCCTTTATCTCCATCTCCATTCCGGCGGCGATCTGCTCCCTGTCGGCTTCCCTTACATAGCAGAAAATGATTCCGTCCTTTACCACAGCAGGGGCTTTTATCACCGTGTCCAGCCGACCGAAAATCCCCCAGACACACACACCTGCCAGCAAAAGAACCACTGCCCCCATCACCATCCACATGCCCGGGCTTGTGACTCTGATGTAATCGTCTAACTGCTCGGGGGAAGACACCCGTTCCATGCTCTTCTCCCTGAAAATCTTTTTTTCCATCTTTATCCTTTCTGAGCTTCCTTTTTCAAAATTTTACAAATTGAAAGATTTGACAACTCTGTCTGATAAAATCTTACCATATAACATGCCTGTTTTTTCTGTCCGGGAACACTTCGCATCTTTTTCAGTATCATTTGCATCTTTTAAGTTTCCAGTGCTCCATCCAGACAGAAATTAGAGTTGTGGGCTGCATGGTTCGTGCCGGTGCCAGGCAAAATTTCGACGGCGATGCGGTGGCATCGTCTAGAAATTCTAACGACGTAATGGTGCGAAACAGGCGGTTCACGATGCTAATTTCTGACCGGATGGAGTACTAGTACACCGTTTTTTAATTCCTCATATACCAGGCACTCGCTATTTGCATCATTGCAAAGGACTGGAACAGTCCTTATGTTGTCGTCAGTCAACGATGCCACCGCATCGCCTCCTTCCTCCGCCTTGCACTGATGCAAATATCAAGCACTTTGTATACGAGGATTAAGAAAGCGGTGTACTAGATGATTTTTATAATTTCTTGAAAAGAATTCATGATCATGACAGAAATGGAACATACACTGATCGGATGTGTGCAGGAGGTTTTGCATATTCCCGGAAAGATTGGCTGACGTCAGTCTTGCGTTTACCCTGAACCCGAAAGATTTTATATTGACTTGAATCTGGCGATCACATTATACTTTATATAAATACAGGATCCTGGAATGCACTTCCGAGAACCTATTGATCTCAAAAGCTGCAAAACGGAGGTTGTGAGACTATTTTGACATTGATGCGGCTGGCGATTATTTAAATACGCCTTTTAAGGCACCTGCCACTTTTGACACATCATCCATCGTCAGTTTTGCCTTCACGCCATCAATGACTTTCATGATGATATCGTCGGGCAGATCCACCCCGATAAGCTTCTCGATCACCTTTACAGGTTCCTTCTCAAACTGCTCCTTGATATTCGGGTTCCTGGAAATCTCCTCCACTACCTTACTGATCTGCTCTTTAATGTCCATTGCTCTTTTCCTCCCTTTTGTTTCAATAGCCTCCCGGAATCTATTCACAGTTCCCGCAAATGTTCCATTCATGGGAAACCGTGTTCCGGCTGCTTTCTTATTGTACTATACCTATAAAAAATTTTCAAGAATATGGTAATTCTGTATGATCCCTTATGCGACGTTTGAGATCTCGTTCACTTTGTACGCACACGATCTCCGCCCGCGTCCCCCTTCCCTGATCGGAAGTGATGACAAACTGATGCCCAAGCTTATCGAGGATCGCCCTGCAGAGATACAGCCCTATCCCCGTGGAATACTGGTCTGCGTGCCCATTGTAACCTGTATACCCCATCTCACATACACGCGGGAGATCGTCCGCACTGATCCCGATGCCGGTGTCTTCTATTATGATGCGAACCTGTTTCTGTCCCTCTTCCGCGCCCGGTCCGCGGCTGCCATCCGGCTGCTGCGCAGCCGTGGACACTTCGATCGTGACGCCGCCCTGCTTTGTGTATTTGACGGCGTTGGACAAAAGCTGGTCGATCACGAACCCCAGCCATTTCTTATCCGTGACAGCACAGATGCCCTGCGGCACATAATTCAGGCGCAGCTGTTTGTGGATAAACTGTTTTGCATACTTGAGAATCGATGGCTTGATCACCTCGTCGAGCAGCACACGCTCAAACACAAAATCATTTGTCTGTGCGCCCAGGCGCGTGTACTGCAGTGCCATGTCAACATACTGCTCAACCCGGAAAAGCTCGTTCTGCTTCTGATACATATTTATGACACGCATGTCATTTTCCGCGCTGTCTTCATCGTCCAGATACGCATTCATCTCCTCATCCGCCAGAAGTTTCAGCGCGGCGATCGGCGTCTTGATCTGGTGCACCCACATGGAATAATATTCCGCCAGATCCTGCTGCCGGCTCCTCATTTCCTTCTGCAGTCTGTCCTTCTCGCGCGCGATCGCGCGTATACATTCCTGATACTGCCGCTCATACATGTATTCCGGTGTCTTCATATCACACGGAATCGCTGCGATGTTTTCCTGCATCTGTTCGAGCTGCCGGAAACTGTCGCGATGCCTGCCATATCCTACGAGTATCGCGACCACTGTGACAAATGCGCACAGGAGCATTCCATACCCGATCTCATAAAGCGGGATCTGGTTCAGGAGCATTGTCGCAGTCATCACCAGCGCTATGAACAGGATCACTGCAAGCCATCTAATATTTTCATAAAAATATGCCCTAAAATTTTTCATTTCTGCCCTCACACCAAAAACCTCACTGCCCCGCTACCCGATGCGATATCCGATATACTTTTTCGTCTGTATAAAATCCACCAGTCCCACACTCTCAAGCTTCTTGCGCAGACGGTTCACATTCACCGACAGCGTGTTCTCATCCACATAGCTGTCGCTCTCCCAGAGTTTTGTCATCAGCGTGTCCCGCGCCACGACCTTCTCCTTGTTCTCCATAAGCACCTGCAGGATGCGCAGTTCATTCTTGGTCAGCTCCAGCTTCTCACCGCCGTATGTCAGCGTCGCCTCCGTCAGATTCAGCATCGCCCCCATATGCTCCAGCACCGTGCTCTGGCTCACAAAGTCATAACTCCTGCGCAGCATCGCCTGGATCTTCACCGTCAGCACATCCAGATCGAACGGCTTTGCAATAAAATCATCGCCGCCCATATTTACCGCCATGACAATGTTCATATTGTCGGACGCCGAGGACAGAAAGATGACCGGCACCTTGGAAACCTTGCGGATCTCGCTGCACCAGTGATAGCCGTTAAAAAACGGCAGCTTGATATCCATCAGCACCAGCTGCGGTGATGCGCTGACGTACTCCGCCATGATATTCGAGAAGTCCCCTGCGCAGACCACCTCGTAATTCCAGCTCTCGAGGTGACGCTTTAGGCTGCCCGCGATCATCTCATCATCTTCCACAATAAATATCCTGTACATGTTCCACACTCCATCTCCCAACATCAGATCTTTTTATTTTATATTGAAACACGCTGCTCTATGCAGACTGCAGACGCATTATCTGCAGACTACCTTACAGCTTTTTTGTAGCAGACCACCGCGTAAGTGTAGATCGTCTCCATGCATTCCTGCTGTAAATAATCGATGTATTTTTTCTCGTCGATCTGCCTGAACGCCTCGTCGCGCGCGGCGTCAAAGGCGCCGTCCTCGGCGTATTTGAGCTCGATGGCGCAGCCGATCCTGTCACCCGGCACCATCAGCAGGATATCGCAGCAGCCAGGACCGGATTCCTGGTTGGACCGAATCACCCATCCGCTGTCGCACTGCAGTCCTCACCAGAGATGCTTTCCGATCCCCTAAAAATACGCCGGATTCATAAAGGGCACCACCAGACTGACGATCTCCCCAGCCTCGTCCAGCCCCCAGTAACCGCTGAAAATGCCGTCCCCCATACCGCTGGAAAACAGGACTAGCCTCTGTCCGGTTTCCGGCAGCTGCCACTTTAGAAAATTTCCCTCCTGGCTCTGCAGACTGGGATTTGCCTCATAGCTTTTGCGGAAAAGCGGTCCAAAATAATCCACATATTTGTTTTTTCCGGGATTTTCCCTCTCCCATTTTTCTATGAACAGCCCAAAGTCCTTTGATGTTCTCACATCCGCAAAACAGGCAAGACCGGCATCTACACCAAAAAATGTCCATACATTGGGTTTGCCAAAGTCCTCCCTCTCATTCCCCTTTGCCATGGCGATCTCATAGCGCACCGCCTGTCTGCCGCTGATCTGCAGCTTCGCCGCGGCTACCCGCATACCTGCGACCCGGGAACGGCACACCGACAATTCCACCGGATAGCGCCCGGCCGGGATCCGCCTCCCCAGAACAGTCTCGTACTTGGTTCCCAGATAAGACAGCGGATCTGCGAGCACGACCTCGCCAGTGGGAAAATCGACTTCCCCTGCCTGTACCATACTCAGCCTGTCGCTTTCCGTGAACAACATCTCAAAAAAGTCTAACGGGTAACTCTCCTGATTCAAGAATTTCAGATTCTTCTCAAAAGCGATCTGAGCCGGGTGCTTCACAGGCTCCCGGATCTCCTTCCCGGTCTTTGTATCCACAAAATATTTTCCTGTCTTATCATCACAGAACTCCAGGTCACTGCCCACCGGCATAAAAAAGACATTCACGACCGCAGGCTCAATGTTCGCGAGCGTGTTGAAGTCAACGACTGACATATTTTCGGCATTGTCGACATATTCCTGTGTGTCCGTATGCCCAAAAGCCACCCATCCATTCCCATGCTCACACTCCTCGCGGAACAGCCACTTTAATCTCGACTTGCCGCTCAGGATCGATTTGCTGACAATGCTCCCTCCGGCACCCTTGATATACGTTTTCATTTGATGCTGATTCTCTTCTTTCTTTTTCCCTGACATTTCTCTATGCCCCTTTCGATCTCTTTTTACACATCCTTCTGATCCTGTTTCATGCTGACACTTCGAAAAAACGCCTCCCCTTCAATGCCGCACTACCTCTATTTCTCATTGGTGTTTGTAATTCTGACCCAAAACAAGATAGACCACCGCATACAGGATAAGTGCCGGATGTCCTTTCCCGCAAATGTTCCGATTATCACGGAATATAATGGATTGACTGCAAAAAATGAATCCCTTTTCGGCAAAGTGTTCTACTGCATAAAAGTTGAAACATAATGCATATTTAATTTATGGGTTAAAACAATTTCTTAACAATTATTTCCGCACATTCATCCGCACTGAACAAACTTGTATCTACCCGCAACGTATATTCTATATTTTTTGCCATCAATTTATGTTGTTCATCGGATTGATTTTCGTATCTGTCTCCACGCACGATATTTCTTTTTCTGCATACATCCAGCGGACAATATACTTCAACCAAATCCAGTGGATTATTTTTCAGTATTTCCAGCAACCGCAGATAATGAGGCGTTATTTCTTCTCTTTCAACCAGTATACCGTCAATAAGAATATTTTTCCCATATCTGAATAGAGCTTCGCAGTATGGTACATCATAATGATCACTTCGCTAAGATATTTCCAATAGTTTTCACGCAAATATTTATCCCCGATCATCTCCTGAAATAAATCATTGGCAACAACGTAAAAGAATATGTCATCACGCTCCTGAAGGGCTTCGACTATCGATGTTTTCCCTGCGCTCGTTACTCCGTTCAAAAAAATAATACGTCCTTTATCCACTTTATCGCCTCAAAATAATATGATTTATATATTTATAGAAAAATATTTGCCCGTCACCCGCAATGCGTATGGCTTTCCCCGATAAACAGCTCCATTAATCCGTTTGTCGGATAACACAATCTTTTGAGAACCGGGTAATGATTCAGGTAGTATTATCTTACCACATATACACGCATGCTTCTACCCGTTTGCGTATTTTTTCTTCTTAATCCTTCGTTACTGTTCACGCCAACTAATTCTGACACAATTTTATGTAATGAAGGCGTAAACAGCAACCCATCTGCACACAAAATGCTAAAGTAAAAGTGCAGAAACGCAAGGAGAAAATTACTTGCACCATACATAAATACACTATATAATTATAGAGAAAAGGAAGGTGATCAAATGAATGCAGCAGTAGCAGAACCGTCAAACTGTTGTACCATCCAGGATATCTATAATTTGCCGGAGGGTCAAAGGGCAGAACTGATTGACGGTGTATTGTATAGGATGGCAGCCCCTGACAGGATTCATCAGGAATTGGTAACAGACTTTACCTATTTGATCAAAGATTATATCAAAAATAAAAAAGGTGATTGCAAAGTGTACCCCGCTCCATTTGCAGTATTTCTGAATGCAAATAATGATATTTATGTAGAGCCGGACATATCTGTAATCTGCGACAGAAACAAGCTTACAGACGAAGGGTGTAAAGGCGCACCCGATTGGATCATTGAGATTGTTTCGCCTTCCAGCCGTCCAATGGATTACAATAAGAAATTATTAAAGTATGGCACAGCAGGGGTAAAAGAATATTGGATCGTTGATCCGCTGAAACAACTGATACTGGTTTACAATTTTGAACAGGATACATTCGAAGAATATTCTTTTTCGGATAAGGTGAAAGCCGGAATCTATGAAGATTTTGAGATTGACTTCACAGAAATCAGTATTGAATCGTAATGCAGCAAAATTGACAGAACGGCTTACGCTGTCCACTACGATAAAACCGCATACCATCAAAAGGGAAATACTTCCCACAGGAGTCAACAGCCATGAATCAAACCTCAGACAACAGCATCCTGCTGATCGGGATCAACGCCAAATATATCCACTCCAATCCAGCCATCTACAGCCTCAAAGCCTACGCGGACAAGTACTACCCCGACCGCCCCGGCGGTTGTTCGCTCGAGATCGCGGAGTACACGATCAATCAGCCGCAAGGCGCCATCCTCGCAGACATCTATCAGAAAAGACCGCAGGCTGCCGCCTTTTCCTGCTATATCTGGAATTGGAATATCGTACAGGATCTGCTCTCGGAGCTGCCCAAACTGCTGCCCGACACCGCGCTCTGGCTTGGCGGACCGGAGGTTTCTTATCACGCGCAGGATCTGATACAGACTTTCCCGCAGCTTGCAGGAATCATGATCGGCGAGGGCGAGGAGACTTTTCTGGAACTGTTGAAATATTACTGGGAACACACGACAACACTGCCGGAGATCAAGGGCATCGTCTGCAAGGAGGGATTTACAGGAGAACGCGCGCTTGTGGATATAGACAGGCTTCCTTTTTTGTATCATCCCGCGCTTTCTGCCCGCAAAGCAGCAGATCCATCTGACAGCTTCGGACAGATCCATGCCGATATTTCCGTCAGCGGCTCCAAATATGACACGCTTGTCACTTTTAAAAACCGCATCATCTACTATGAGTCCCAGCGCGGCTGCCCATTTCAGTGCGCCTACTGCCTCTCATCCATCGACAAGAAAGTCCGCCTGCGCGACATCAGCACAGTCCAGTCAGAGCTGCAGTACTTTCTTGACCACAAAGTGCCGCAGGTAAAGTTCATCGACCGCACGTTTAACTGCAATGAAGATCATGCCCTCTCCATATGGAAATATCTGAAAAAATATGACAATGGTGTCACAAATTTTCACTTTGAGATCGCAGCCGACCTGCTGACTGACAGGCAGCTTGCGGTCATGCGCGGTATGCGCCCTGGCTTGATCCAGTTAGAAATCGGTGTTCAGTCCACCAATGCTGCCACACTGCGGGCGATCAACCGCCATATGGATATCGGCGCGCTCTGCAGGATCGTGACGGCGATCCACAGTTTCCAAAACATCCACCAGCACCTCGACCTGATCGCAGGGCTTCCCTATGAAGACTATGACAGCTTCGCCCGCTCGTTTAACGATGTGTACGCGCTGGCACCGGATCAGCTGCAGTTAGGGTTTCTCAAGGTATTAAAAGGATCCCCGATGGAACTGTGCGCCGACAGATACGGCATTGTCTACGGCTCCCGCCCCCCTTACGAAGTGCTGTATACCCGATGGCTCAGCTTTGACGACGTGCTGAAATTGAAGGGCGTCGAGGAAATGGTTGAACTATATTTTAATTCCGGTCAGTTTACCCGCACGCTTCCCGCTCTGATCCGACAGTTTGCCTCGCCCTTTCACATGTACGAGGCGCTCGCAGATTATTACCGCACGAACGGCTATATGACCAGCACGCCCTCGCGGATCTACCGCTATCAGGTGCTCTTAGATTTCGCGTGCACCGCAGCGGCAGACAAACGTGCTCTTTTTGTCGAGCTTTTGACCTTCGACCTGTATCTGCGCGAGAACTTAAAAAGCCGCCCCGACTTCTCACCGGAAAATGTCATGGAGAAAAATGATGCCGAAAAGAAAAAAGTGCGCCAATTTTTCGAACACGAAGAACTGACACACCGCTATCTGCAAGGCTATGACGGCTGCACCTCCGCGCAGCTTCTGCGCATGACGCACATTGAACGGTTCACCTACCCGGTATGGGAGACATGCCCCGCTGACCACGCCCCGCTGGAAAGTCCCGCCTATATCCTGTTTGACTACAAGAACCGCTGCGCACTGACACATGACGCGGCTTATTATCTCATTTCCTTATAGATACTAAACATAGATATTAAGCATAGATATTACACATAGATACTACACATAGAAACTGAGGAAAAATTGGGCAAACATTCTATTCGCATACAACTTATGCTCTATTGAAATAATAGTGTTTTATTTTTTGTGTCTAAAACCGCCCCTCTGCCAATAGGAAAAATAGCATGATTGGAGCCATGACCAAAATCGTCACAATAAGCCACAGGAATGTTATATTTTTTACCAAACCGCTCCAGCACTTCAAACAACAGTGGCGAAATATCATCTGAATAGTGTCCAAACAACAAACCTGTTACTTGTTCCATCAACCGGCTTTGCCCAATACAAGTTAAGAACATGCTGACATCCTGAACGGATTGAAATTGATCCAATTCTTCAATAAATAATATATAATCCCTGTCTGTTTGATACGGAAAGAATCTGTTTCCCAGAGTCAGAACAAAATTAAGTAAATATCCGCCAACAAGGCTTCCTTTGCAACATCCCCCTGTTATAGTATGCCAATCACTATTACTGATATGATCTGTTACCGCTCCATCGATCAAATGCGAGACAAATTGTTTTCTGTCGTATTCGTTGATATTATCAAATAATCCCGGAGTCTGCCCATAGTATGTCGTTATGCCGGTGTTAGCATATATAGCATTCAGTATAGATGTTCCATCACTATAACTCAAAAAAAGCTTCGGCGTTTCTTTTATTCTATTATAATCAATATACGGAAGTAAATCTACACTTCCATACCCCCCACCAAAGAATACCAACCTTACATTCTCGTCATATATCATCTCGTTCAGATCATCAACACGCTCTGTTACACTTGCAGTATATTTATAAGTGTCTTTATAAATATTTTTGCCGAATTTGACGCGAAATCCCAATTTTTCAATGCCTTTTGCGTACTTCTCATAATCATTTTTATTTGCTACCCAACTAGGTGATATTATCCCAATGATATCGCCATGTTTTAACAAATTCATATACTTCTCCTTTCGCAACATTCTTGGCTTCAATCTGTAGGTGGTAATTTTAATCCCCCCAATTCGGGGGGATTAAATTAGTCCAAGACCTTTGTAGTCTGTTCTTCCGGAATGCGTTTGTATTATGCAGCTATTCTTTGATGTTCGCCATATTTTTCATAGGTTCGCCCCATTTTCCGAGATATCTTCCATCAATGGAAGAATAGGCTTCGTCGCCCGGGGCTAATACCGGAGCAGCCTGCATCAATCTTTCTATAAAGGGAATCGTTGTGTCCAGCAGTTGTTCATCCTGGGTTACATTGCGGATTAAACAGAGAAAAATATCTGATCCATCTCCCATAGGGATTTCTTTTTTCACTTCCAGTTCAAAACTGACAGGGCTTTCTGCAATGGTTGGCACATCTAACACTTGTCCCCACTCTACAGCAGGCAGGCTCTTCATCTTATCCGGTGTGGTCCTGCCGCAGATACAACCATAATAATCTGCCAAAGGCAGCAGCTGTTCAGATACGAGGTTCGCTGAAAATACACCATTTTTGCGTATCAAATCCTTGGTCTGTTTTTCCTCACCTATACAAGCCATTACCCCGAGTCCCTCTGAAGAACGATAATATCCAAACCAACAGAAAAGACCAAAATGGGGCTGCCCATCCTCCTGTTTTGTGCCATATAGAAATAACGCCTGCGGACAGTAATCATTACCAATCTTAGTTTTTACCTTTGCCATCATGTACATCCTTTCCCTTTTTTAATGCTTGTTCCGCTCGCTCCAGGTTGGAAACAATGCGGTCAAGATACTGTTCTAACTCCCTGATTTCTGCCTTTTCAAAATCCTTAAAAAACAAGCTGTTCATTTGCTGAGAGACTTGATTGTAGCGTTTCTCCAGTGCACGGGCTTGGGGTGTCAGGCTAATGATGCTTTGGCGCCGGTCAGAAGCTGAAATTTCCCGACAGATTAAGCCATTTTCTTCCATTCTGCAAAGCATTGCAGTAAGTGTATTTTTTGCCAGTCCCGTCTTTTGGGCAAGTTCCACAATAGGAATGCCCTCGTTTTTCCATAACACATAGAGAATATGCCCTTGTGGTCCATTAAACTCATCCACACCACATGACTGCAAAAGCCGATCAAAAACTCTCCCCTGAACCTGTTTAATATGAGAAATCAAAAAACCTGCTCGTGTTTCCAGTGATATCACACCTTTCCTTGCTCCACCGCTTCGCAAGGATAGAAGCGGCAGTTTTACTGTACAGCATAAAAAAAGGACGTCTCCTTTTCATAATCTTAATAGTACTATATAGAACTTATTTTGTCAAGGTGCAAACAATCGTGTAGGGGAATGACCTTCTCCACTACTCGCACGCCGTGCTGCGCCCTCAGTCAAGCAGATATCCTGAACGATAAGAACATTCCAGATAGCTGGGATTCTGATAATAAAGATCTGTCTGAAACTCCGATATTTTATCACTGATAAAAGAAGAAAATATCTTCAATAACTCATCCGTTTCCTTTCCCGGCTCCGCACAGTTTTCGATCAAAATGCTGTACAACTTTCCGATATCCAGAAAACTGGGAACAGCATATTTACAATCCGTGATCGTATCAAAATCTCCTTCTGTAATCCTGTACTGCTCGATCACCTCATCACCTACCTGTTCAAAAGAGAGACAATGATTCACCTCCGCATCGTATAACTGTTTTTGAACCCCTTCCTTACCCAGGGCTTTCGCAATAACGCCTCGCTTATTTTTTGTCTGGCGTGCAATATATTCGATCAATGAACACACATAAAAATAATCATTTCTTTCCCGCTCGGTCATAAACAATTTCACTCCTGTCAAAAGTCAGACAATCCAATGCTGACAGCGTATGAAAACTGATCTGATGCGTCGGATACCTAAATTCTGCCAACACCCAAAACTGCTTTCGGCTTATCCTCCCTGTCAGAAAATCATTTACATAATTCCAAATCGTATCGTTTGCCATAGGTCCTTCTACAATATCATATTGATGCGTCTCTCCACTTCTGCATTTTGCAATAAAATCCAGCCACTCATCTGTCATTTCATCAAACTTTAATATAGATATGCCACTGACTGGTTCATATGAATAATAATTGATGACCGGCTCCCCTATTCCACGATTCGCCCATCGCACTGCCTGCTGAAAATTATTTGTACAATAAAATCCCCATGAGAAATCCTTTGTGTACCTTGTCTTCCTCACTTCCGGAAATTCAACAATCTCTTTACTTGCATGATAAAGAATCATATCGTTTTCACCCCGGCTTCCTTTTTAATTTACCATTTGCCGTATACAAATACTCCCTGCCTTGAAACATAGCACATGCCATAACATTTATCAATACCTTTCGTCATCATTGCTACGAAAAACTGTTACGTCCCTGAAGCCTCTAGCGTGTTTGCAGAAACACGCTATAACATTTCCCTGTAAACCCGCATGACATTGCGCCACAGAATATTCTCGATCTCAGTGCCCGTAAAATGCGCTCTCTCAAGCCCATCCACAAGCTTCTGCATCTGGGAGCAGTCCTGTATCTCAAGCTCCCCGCTGATACCGTCAAAGTCAGAGCCAAGCCCGAGACACCCGCTGCCTCCTACATTGAGCATATGGCGCGCATGCGCCGCCATCCGCGCCACCCTGGAATGGCTGTCGTTCGTTTCATTCAGGAAGCAACCGTAAAAGTTTAGCCCTATGACACCGCCCCGCCCTGCGACCGCCCTGATCATATCGTCCGTGAGATTCCTGCAATGTCCGCACAATGCGCGCGCATTGGAGTGACTTGCCACAAACGGCTTTTTCGTATGCTGCACGATATCCCAAAAGCCTGCGTCCGACAGGTGCGAAACGTCAATGATCATGCCAAGCTCCTCCATTCTCTGTATAAAGAAAAATCCCTTTTCCGTCAACCCTTTGGAGCTGTCAAACAGATTGAACCCTTCGTCATTCTTCAAAGTACTGCCTTTTTCAGCGCTTTTTAAAAATAAATTGGGACTTGCGAGCTCATTGGGATAATTCCAGGTCAGCGTCATCATGCGCGCCCCAAGCTGATACAGTCTCTCGAGATTCCCAATCTCTCCCTTACAGCATCCGCCCTCCTCGATCGTCATGAGCGCGGACATTTTTCCCTGGCGCTCATTTGCAAGGATCTCATCATATGTTTTTATGACACCGATGTCATTTTTGTTTTTTCCCATCTCTTCCCGAAATACGTCGATCAGCTCCAGCACATATTCAAACGGATCCAGTCCCTTTTTCAAATCGACATACAGGGCAAAATTCTGCAACAGATACCCCGCCTTTTTCATCTTCCGGATATCGATATGCAGATCATTGCGGGAGAGCTGCTGCGGACTGCCGCCGTTTTGGGAGACACTTTGTTTCCTGCTTTCCCAGATCTCAGATATCGTGTCACAGTGCATGTCGGCTATTTTCATTGCGCATCTCCTTCTATATTAATTACAGCGTTGGAACGATCCGCCCCTTTTATCATTTTATTCACAAGATATGATCCGTGATGCAGTCGTACAAATAAAACTATAGCACATTCATTTCGCTCTCACCATGACAAAACTGCCGAAAACGAACTTTTCTGATCGGACTCCGCCCTCATCAGCCACTCCTGCTTCTGACTCTGCGTCATAAAAAACATAATATGGGAAAACTGCGCTACATCGTTTGCTTCATAAAACTTCTCCGCGTACTTGTTTCTGTCTGCCGGATCCATCTGTTGCAAAAGGACTGAAAAGAAGTTCATTTTCCTATCCTGGTATGCCTGCTCTGCATACAGCATCGAATGTTCCCTGTCCAGGTACGGCAGGATCGCCGCAAAGAGTGTGATCTGATCGCTGTCGTACAGCTTTTGACAGTATTCCTCCTGCTGGCTGGCATCCAGCACTGCAAATACGGCTGCAAATCCCATGGCATCGCCGCTCTCAAGATATTCGTCCACAAGCGCGGGCAGATCCGCCCCCACATAAGTGACATTTGAGATCCATGGCACCTCTATCGCCGGATGATTGGGCAGCGGATTGCTTTTCAGGAAATCGATCAGCTTTGTGACCGCAGAGACAACATCGGCATCATCCATGTACGCTGCCGCATTTCCGGTGTAGCCGCCAAACGGCATACCTCCGAAATACACGACGATCCTGGATCGGTCTGCCAGCGTGATCTCCCTGCTGCCCGCATTTTCTATTATCCCCATCGTGTCCGTCAGATTCCATCCCATTTCTATAATGTAGGAGTCCATATAAAAACCGCGATGGGCGTAGGTATATCTGCTGTTGCTGCTATCGCTGCCTGCAGCTGTCTGCAGAACGGATTCCTTTTCTTCATGAGCCGCAGACGGCGCAGCGTAGACACCTGCCGCCATAAAGCATGCGCACACCGCAGCAGTACAGACCGCCATGACAGCACGGATCCCTTTTGATCTCTTCTTTTTATATTTCATAATCACACCTAACCTTTCTCTTAACGATTCCGCTCCCTCTGTCAACGTGACGGAGACGAGGGAGTGCCTGCCCTGATGTATCGCACAAAACCATGATAAACCGCGATCCTGCGGCCAAACAGAACCAGCGCCACCGCAAGCCATGCGCAAAACAGACAGCACGCGATGACCTCGGTCATTTCAATCTCATTTCCCTGCATCTGCCCGCTGTGATCACTACGCTTTTCTCCGCCGTCTGCCGCATTTCCCGCCGATCCGCCGGATATCAGCTGACCTGCTCCGCTTCCTGTATGTTCTTCGGAATCCAGCAGATCTGCTCCGCTTCCCGACGCGCTTCCTGCCGATTCGCCAGAATCGGTCGGACCCGCAGCAGGGTTGACACCAGGTTTTTGACATTCCCCCCGTATACCCTGTCGAGAAAACTGTGCGTCTGCATTGCCTGGTATTGCGCTTCCGTCACCACAGCCACATACTCATTGCGCCTGCCTATCTTCTTCACTTTTAAGAACTTTTTCTCAACCAGCCGGGAAATCAGCGTGAGCACGGTGTTGTTTTTCCACTCGTTCTTTTCCTTTGCAAGCTCCTCCATGATGAGCGCGTACAGAGCCGCCCCACCGTTTTTCCAGATGATCTTCATCAGTACCAGTTCAGATTCTGAGATTTGTTGTGCCATACAGTCTTCCTTATATCAACATAGTTTAGTCGTCGTTATGATAACACAATGTAGTCAAAAATGCAACATGAAAATTTTCAAAAAAAGGAAAAAACACTTGACCGTACAGTTACTGTATGGATTATGATGAGGTTGTCAATCGAAATACATATCAAAGAAAAGGAGAAAATCGATGAAAAAAAAGAAATGGATCAAGATCGCGATCGGCGCTGCTGCTGCTCTGACAGGAGTCCTACTGGTTTGTTTTGGAGAAAAGATCAAGACGATCTGCGTATCCCTGAACAGCTTCAGGGATGAAAATCTGGCGCACACCTTCCAGCATACCCCGGAAATACAGCCCACAAAAAAGATCAGCTGCGGAGACAGCACATTCGAGTTTGCAAAGGACAGCAATACTGTGCTGCCAGCCCAATTTACTTTCGAGGGAAGGTCCTGTCCCACCGAGCAGTTCATGGAAGATACAAAAACATCCGCCATGCTTGTCGTCAAGGACGATGTGATCAAGTATGAGCAGTATTTCTTTGGCGGTGATGAAAGCACGCTGTTCTCATCCAACTCCATGGGGAAGTCCTTCGTGTCGGCTCTGATGGGAATCGCCGTATCGGAGGGCTGCGTCGAGAGCATCGAAGACCCGATCAGCAAGTATATTCCCGAATTTAAGGGCACCGAGCTGGAGAACATTCCCATCCGCGCGTGTCTGCAGATGGCTTCCGGAATAGACTTTGATGAGGACACAGATATGAGCGGATTCTCCATGCGCACCCTGATGGGAACGCCTGCCATGAAAGTCATCGCGGGATATGGAATGCAGGAGGCACCCTGCACTTACAGACGCTACCTGAGTATCAACACGGAGATCTTAGGGCAGGTCATCACAAATGCCACGGGATGCAGTCTCGCTGAATATATGGAGGAAAAACTTTGGAAAAAAATAGGCGCTGCCCATGATGCGTACTGGACTCTGAGCAACGGAACAGAGCTGGCGATGGGAGGACTCAGCGTCTCTCTCAGAGATTACGCACGGTTTGCGCGGTTGTATCTGAACAATGGGAATTATGACGGAACACAGATCCTTGCGGCGGACTGGGTAAAGGACAGTATGAATGTCGATGCCGCGTACTCCAGACCGGGCGCAAACGACGACGCCTACAATGTGATCGGGTACGGCTACCAGTGGTGGGTTCCCGAGGGAAACGAAGGTGAGTTCATGGCGATCGGCGTCTACGGACAGTGGATCTACGTAAACCCGCAAAGGCATGTGATCATTGTAAAGACCAGCGCGGATCCTGATTTTATGGAAGAAGGATATGAGCTCAAACATGTGGAATTTTTCAGGGAAGTCGCAAACGGTGTCGCACCGCTTGCGGCTCCCCCCCTTTCCTGACGACCGGATGCCTCCCCTATGACTTCTGCTTTTCTTTCAACAACACCTTCAGTTTTTTATAGATCGCACTGCTCTTCTGGCTGTCCCGAAACTCCTTGCTCAGACCGTTGTTGATGGCTACCCTCGTCTTATAGCTGTTGAAGATCTCCAGGATCTTGTCCGTGTATTCCTCCTCCGTCAGATACTGCAGAAGCTCTTCCTTCGTCGCCTTGTTCGAGTCAGACACTTTGGACTTGGCTTTTGTCTTCGGCTTTGCCTTGGCTTTGGGCTCCTCCTCGATCACCTCCTCAGGCACCGCCGCTTTGGGCTCCTTCTCCTCCCCCATAAAATTGGGGATCCTCTTCACCGTCACATTGCGCTCTGCCCAGAAATCGACCAGATGATTGAACCCGGTATCCTTAGAAACAATATAAAAACAATCGTCCCCGCCCTCGCATTTTGCGATCATGTAGCCCAGATAAGACGCCAGCTGGAAATCCAGCGAGTTCTTCGCCCCGGTGCCCGCCTTGTAGGACTCAAGTTTTGCGTGCTGTCTGGCGATCTTCTCCACCAGCTCCAGCGAAAACGCCTTGCTCTGTTCTGTGTACATCACACAGATCACATCGTTTTCACCAAGATTTTCCACCCCCGCAAATCCGTCCGCGTGGACATTCTCATAGTCGATAAAATAATAATTCATGTTTGATCAATCCCTCTCTTTTTTATTTCAATACCGCTCTCCACTCATCGCCTTCAATGACATACTGGAACTCGTTCAGCGCATCATCCAGCATGACCTGCAGCAATCCCTCAAAGTCATCCACCACAGGAACATGCGTGAGATCCTCCCGCCGGATCCAGTACATTTCCCCCTCCTCGGAGGACTTTAGCTTCCTCCGCGCACCCCATAAATACCTCTCCCCCTTAATTTCTTGTTATGATTCCGGATATTCCGTCAAATATACGCCCCTGATACGATTCATTATAGCATGCCGCGGGCATGACCACAATCAAAATATCGCGCTTGTCACACGCCTGGCTGTCAAACAGTTACCGCCCCGTCCATCAGCGCAGTGAAAAACGTGCGCCAGAATTAACATCAGACAATCTTAAAACAGTTTCAGCGGCAGACCCTCGCAGATCTGCCGCTGTCACTTCATTCCTGTTTAATACTTCAACAATACCGACTTCTGCGGGATATCATTGTTACCGCCCATACAGACAATCCCGCCTCGCAGACCTGGAAACAGGCAGATCTGCGGCGAGCGGTAGAACATATCCTCCCGCTCATCCCGGATCACTTCTTTGTGGATCAGGGAAAAGTCTTTGGTCTGCCAGACCGAAACCTCCATATGGTTCGTGCCCAGGGCAACCGTGGCAAACACCGTCGCGTCATCCGAGAAAAAGGGTCCGCTTACCGGCAGCGCGTCCTTTATATCTGTTTTGTATGCCTCCTCCCCTGTCTCTGTGTCGACAACTCCCATACTGTCCAGAAAAATCACACTGTCCTCCCCGAACAGCAGTTTTTTGTCCACATACCCTGTCGGCGCTCCCAGATCGCATTTGAGCGTATGCGTTTCCAGCCCCGTTCCGTCTATCCCGCACCTGCTCCACGCCCCTGCTGTTTTGCCATCCCGCTCTGTATTTCCTGTGAACACCACATGGCTGTTGTCCGCGTCAAAGAAGATCGCATTGACCCCAATGATCTCCTGGTCGCTGTCGCTGTCCCACGCCTTAATCGGATTCGATATTTTCTGCCCCTGGAGATCATAAATGCTCAATCCCTTCCACAGATCATAACAGCCCAGCATCGTACCGTCCGGGGAAACAGACCACACCGCTATATCGGCATGTTCTACCAGATCATTTAGCAAAATACTGTGCTTCTCATTCAGGGAATCATCATAAAATACCCCCCAGCACTCCGTTTCACCCCCGACAACCTCCGTTTCACCCCCGACAACCTCCGTCATCGTCATCTTTGTGTCAGACGTTTTCTCCTTGCCAGGATTTTCATTCATAAGACTTCCGATCAGACAGTACCCATCCTGGTACGGATAGAACTCCACAAGGTTCCAGTTCCTGGTCTTCGTCTCCCCCTTGATCTGCGCCGACACCACATCATACAGGTACAGCGTGTCCCCCTTTAACACCAGCAGCATAGATCCTTTCCCTTTCCTGATGCTTATACTCTGACCGTCAAACAATTCCGTGTTCAATGCCTGTATGGTCTCCTGCGCGGTATCATCCTGCTGCTTTGGCAGCACCACATCTCCGGTCTGTGACACATTGTTGAAAATATCATCGGCAGCCACATACTCCGTCCGCTCCCCCTCCGCAAGATCCCTTGCCGACTGCCCCATGCCGCATCCGGTCATGCAGCCGACGATCAGCAGGGCTGATATTGTTCTGATCCATTTACCATTCATAGAATCCGAATCCCCCTCTTTTTTTATCTCTTTTTTTATCCTGTCTACGGCCATGGTATACCAAGCTCTTTCTTCGCATTTTCCAGCCAGACAGGATTGATCGTTTCCCCGACTTTCCCCGCCGTAAAATATCCGCTGACCCAGCCCGGCTGCTTCGTCTCGTCATACAGAAACTCCGCGTACCCAAAAGTCTCCGGGGCACCGCCCACGATCAGATAATGCGTGATCCCCTGACCGTCCTTATAATCATAAATATACGCCGTGGCGTCGGAAACCTGACTCGTGATGTCAATGTGCTCCCCATTTGCGGTGAACCAGAGATGCCCATCCTTAAACTCTGCCGGTGCTGTCTCATTTGAGGTGTCCAGGGCAGCGGTCGAGACAGCGTTTCCATCCTCGCCTATCTCCTCTGTAAATATGGCATTGCCGGCAAAAGACACAACCCGGCTGATGATGCCCCTGCCCGTGCGCGCATACACCGTTATGTCTGCCGCCAAAAGGCACAGCACCGCAGCTAACGCTACCGCAAGTCCGGGTTTCCACCTATATCCCGTCACACCTCCCGCCGCTCCCGCGCGCCTGCGCTGCATCGCCTGCTCAATGCGGCGGCTGCACTCCTTTGGCATCCGGATCTGTTCATACACTTCCTGAAATCTTTTCTGCATCAATAGACCTCCTCCTTCAACGCTGACTCCAATATCTGCCTTGCCCGCGACAGCCTGGTTGTCACAGCAGTCCCTGAAATATGTAAAATGTCCGCAATCTCCTTCACCGTATACCCCTCATAGTAAAACAGATACACCACAATGCGATACCTGGGCCTGAGCCTGCTGATACATTCCCAGACACCCTGCAGCGCAGGCTGTTCAAACAATATTTCCTCCGCTTCCTCCTCCAGCGGCTCCGTTCTCTTTCTCCAGAACGACCGCAGAAGGCTCCTGCACTGGTTTGCCGTCACCTGCATCAGCCACGCCTTTTCCTTGCCAGGCGCGATCCCGCTCTGTTCCATCAGTTTCAGAAAGACCGTCTGGCAGACGTCCTCCGCATCCTGGACCGAATGGGTGTAGCTGACTGCCAGCCTGTACACATCATCTTTGTATAGATGAAATAGTTCCATCACATCATGCATGAATGCATCTCCTTTCTCCTCCTGTTTGAGATCTCATAGATAAGACGCATCAACCCTCCCTGTTGTCACATTTTTTTTGAACAAAATAAAAGTCCCTTCTGGTCTGTAAGGGACTTTCTCTTCTCTGTTTTCAACCCGCAGCCGCCCGATCTGCTCCATAGCGTTTTCCCATCACTCTCCTAAAAGACCACCTGGAGCCTGGCTCTTATCCCTTCTGTAAAATCAGCCTGGCTCTGCCCGACACCCCTCTCGCAGATCGCGCTGACCACACCGTCCGCAAGGAAAAAGATTTTGCGGCAGCAGCCTGCGACGAGCGGATCGTGCGTCACCATCACAATCGCTTTGTGGCGGTCCTGGTTGATCTCTGCAAAACAGTCCATGATGGTTCGCGCGGAGGGCAGATCGAGATTTCCTGTCGGCTCGTCCGCGAAAATGATATCCGGATCGTTGGCTATTGCCCGCGCGATCGCCACGCGCTGCTTCTCCCCGCCGGAAAGCTCATACGGATATTTCTTGAGGAGCGCCGACAATCCCAAAAGATGGGCATTTTCGTCGACCACAGCCTTCATATCCCGGTATCTCATCTGATCGAGCACCATCGGCAGCATGATATTCTCCTCGACGGAGAGTTTGTCCATCAGCTGATAATCCTGAAACACAAAGCCGATCCGATTCCGGCGCAGCAAAGCCAGCTCCTCCGCCCTAAGCCTGCGCACATCAGTGTCACCGTAACAGATCTTTCCCTTTGTCGGCTGATCGAGCGTTCCCATGATCTTTAACAGCGTCGTCTTCCCACAGCCAGAACGCCCCATGATCCCCACAAAATCTCCCGCTTCTATCTCAAAATCAATCCCTTTGAGCACCGGATATTCACGCTCTCCAGCCACCCTCTCCACAATCGAATGATGATAACTTTTCCTCAAACCGTGTACACTGACAAGACTCATGTGCCACTCCCTCCTTTTACAGCATTTTAACCGCTCTCCCGCAAAACCTTTTCACATATACTCCGACCAGCACACTGCTCAATGCCAGGAACACAAGCTGGAAGGGAATATACATGCTCACATAATCCCGGATATCCCCGCCCGAGCCCGTCATCTCCGCAAACATATAAAAGCCTGACAGCAGCGCGGACAGGGCGAGCGGTATCGCCAACATCAGCCCGTATTCCCTCGCTATCGCTTTTGTTATGGCACGCTCCGTCATGCCGATCTGATACAGCAGTTTATACTTATATGACAGCGACGGGATATCTCCCTGCACTTTCAGGGCAAAGAGCGCAAAACATGCCACCACGCAAAATCCCCCTGCAAACACGCTGACGATCTTCACAAAGGTCATATTCTCATTTGCCTCCGCCAGAAATGCACACCGCCAGAAAACATCCGCGTCCGTCTCCTGGAAAATCTCTTTGTACTGTTCATATTCTTTCTGCAGATTTCCTTTTTTCGCTATGATCGTATAGCCATCTCCCTCATACCCAGCAATGACCGATTCCGGCACCACGGCAAACTCCCGCAGACAGTCCGGCTTTTCCAGCCCAAAGACCACTTCATCCCGCATTTCGATCAGTTCCAGCGCACGCTCTCCCCACTCATCTGATCCGCTTTCTCCGACATAAAATATTTCCGGCTTTTCCATGCCCGCAGTCGTTTCATTTACAAAAACAGCCTCCGTCTCCTCCAGATGGACAGAGCGTCCGGTCAGCCTCCTGTAATCTCTGTCCGATATGCAGAAACACGTCTGTTTGTATCCCTGGCTGTCGATAAAACCCTCGATCGCTGTCAGTTCTGCCCTGTCACTGCCTAGCAATTCCCGAAAATCTTCGATCACCGGCTGTCTGCTGTTCTGCACCACCCCCACGAAGCCAAAAGGATATTCCGCACTGTCCACATCCTGCCGGATCTGTGAGACCACACAGCCGCCCGTGAAGAACAACACGGCAAAATCCAGCACAAACATCATGTAGAGCAGCCTGCAATTGCTTTTGTATTTGAAATAAAACTCATTCAGGACGATCATATTTCTGCAGTAAAAATCCTGAAACGCTTTGAGTATCATAAGGATCAGACTGCCGCCGTACGACAGGACCATGTACATTCCAGCCAGGCAGGCCACAATGCTGATCATTTCATACAAAACGCCGCCCCGCCTTAACAGATTGACCGCGCAGGCAAGCAAGGTAATCCCCACGATCACAAGAAACCAGGTTCTCTCATGCCTCCGCTCCCGCTTCACCCCCCTTTGCTGCACCGCCGACAGATTCCTTTTGGAGAAATAGAGCAGGATCGCCAGATACTCAATGAGAAAGAGCAAAAAGCTCACTTTGACCACGGTCACTGCCACTCCAAGGACATCGGACGGCGCAAGCCGAAGGGGATATCCGCAAATCCCGAGAACTGCCAGGAACAGTGCGGACAAAATCCCTCCCCCGAAAAGCCCCGACGCGACAGAGAAGAGGTAGATCAGCAAAAATTCTACAGAAAAAAACTTCCATACTGTCTTTCTGCTGCCGCCAAGCATCATCAGCAGACTGTAGTCCCCGTTTTTGGTCCGTATATAATACCCCGTCGAGTAAAGCGTAAAAAAGACGGATATCACACCCGCGAGCAGGAAAAATATCGTGCAGAGCCAGTCCATGTTTCCGGCTTTTTCGCCAAGCCCGTACTGGTCATTCACGATCAGGGCCGTCAGAAAAAATGTATCCAGCACGATCGACAATATCATGCTCAGCGCGTAGAGCAGCATATTTTTCCTATCTATATTTTTGCAGATCATTTTTACAAGCATAACACGCCTCCCTGCCTTCTCCTGTGCGCATTTCCTGGATCCCATGCGCTGTCCGATCGTTTGATCCCTGCGACAATCTCCTCATGCTGTCTTCCGTAGTTTTCTGATCCCAGACTGTCATTTCATGCCGCGCAGCACATTCTCCAGCATCTCCACATACGCCCTAAATCCGGTGATGCCAGCCTCAGTAAGCCTGTATGTGCTTTTCGGCTTCCTGCCCACAAACGCTTTCGTGCAGCTGACGTAACCCCATTCCTCGAGTTTTAGCAGCTGCGCGCCCAGATTGCCGGAGGTCGCCTCGGTGTATTGTTTCAGCTCCGTGAAATCCTTTTCCCCTGTGACCAGCGCGGAGATCACAGAAAGCCGCAATTTGTTGCTGAACACTTCCGGCATTGAAGAAATATCCACGTCAACGTTCTCCCTTCCGTTTCAGTTCCACGCCAAGCAGTATCATTCCGACTGAGACGACAGCCGCCGTCAGGAGCACGTCCAGACCGGTCTTCACGGCGTTTCCATGAAAATCCGCCACCGTGACTGCGATCCCCACCGCTGCCAGGCACATATACAAGATCCCCACCGCAGACGCCGCCCACACGATCAGCTTATCCTGTATGACGAATCCCATGATAAAGCAGCCGATCAACGGAAACAGAAATGTCAGCGTCCTCTGAAAAAAGTAGGCATCCTGCTCCCCAAAATACGTACCTGCGAAAAAGAGCCGGAATATTTCCCCGCCGATCAGCAGCACGCCCCAGATATTGATCAGGCTGACACTCAGATGATTGTTCCAGTTTTTCAGTCTGCGGCGATAGATATAAAACAGGATCCCGTACCCTGCGACCGAGACATATTTCAGTCCCCGGAAAACACACCACACAAAATACGGTACGTGATCTGCTCCATTTAAGAGCTGCAGCATATCCGCATACAACAGATACGTAACTACATTGACAATACCGATCGCAATGAAAAAATCTGCGATCCTGGAAAAATCATTCTGTGTCCTGTCGATCACCCTCTTGATCAGAGTGACCTCCTCGATCGCCTCCGCGACATTTTGAGCCATACGATCCCCCTCCATTCTGAAAACAGCCTCTCGGAGTCTATTCAAAAAATTGTTCCTGCACATCTTTCAAAAAATGTGTGCTCCGAAACTGTTTGATATAGTCTATTTTATAGACTAATCTATAGTATAATCCTTTTTTGTAATTTGTCAATAGCAATTAATGGAATGAGCACGGTAAACGCAAGCTTTCTGGATAAAATGATTGATAATTGTGTCTCTTGACATTCCTGTTCCTTTGTCTATTAACTCAATAACCAATTTATCTTGTCCTCTTATTTCACTTACTGTGATGATAATTTTGAATTCTGTTGCTTCCTAATCGCATGCATTATGCAATGCTTCCCGAAAAAGTTCCAACGGATCTCCAAAGTCACTTGCTATTTCCAAAAATTCTGCCGATTCATTTACTTTTGGAATTATTTTTTCCCATTCCACCATCTTTTTCCTCCGTTTCTCACACAGCTTCTGTATTTCTGCTCACCTAATTATATCAAAATTATTTTATGTACCATAATTGTCCTTCTTCAATCCTTCAACCTTTCCCCAATATCAGATGCACTATATAATACTCTCATTACAATAACGCTCTCTTTCTCAATTACATAGAAAACCGAATAATTATCTACCACCAACTGCCTTAACCTCATTGCCCGTTCTTGCTCCGATTCCATAAGTCTTACTTTTTCTGGAAACATTTTTAGCTCCTCGATAGCTTTCGCAA